>ERZ795049.2263-NODE-2263-length-22765-cov-6.947336_pt1 | contig 22765 bp, 20 predicted proteins | sample MGYA00375133_ERZ795049 | MGnify/ENA primary metagenome ERZ795049 (study PRJEB30178, sample SAMN05720147) | activated sludge metagenome | isolation source: anaerobic digester from wastewater treatment plant | place: Japan | collected 2015-04-20 ... | reverse complement strand
CGACTACCGGATTTTTGGATTGCTAAAAAAAGTGCGAAAGATTATTGACACTACCAGGGTTTTGTCGGCTCCGTACCCGCAATATAGAATTCTTCGCGGCAAACAGGACATTCAGGCGTTGCCAATTCATTTGTTTCCGGATCAATCATAACGCGGACAACCGTATCGGGTTTTGAAAAATCAGAAACAGGTTTCCCGGCCAGAGCGTTACGCATAAAGCGTCCCCAGACGGGCGCGCAGACTGCTCCACCCGTAAAACCCGTCCCTCCCGGTTTTGGCCTGTCGTAGCCCACCCAGACTCCCGCGATGATCTGCTGGGTATAGCCGATGAACCACGCGTCCCTGTAATCATCGGTCGTGCCCGTTTTCCCTGCAGCCGGCCGCTTCATTACAAAACTCTTCAGGGTTTTTGCGGTGCCATAGGTCAGAACGTCTTTAAGCATCTGCGTTGTTATAAAAGCGGATGCGGGGGAAATGACAGAGGATATGGACAGGGGTGTTTCCGTCCAGGTCCTGCGATTGCGATCAAAAACGCGGATGATGGTTCGGGAGCGGGGCCGCAGACCGCCATTCGCGAATGGCATATAAGCACCGACAAGGTCATGCAGGGTAACTTCACCGGAACCGAGAGCCAGAGTTAGGTCATTGCCTGTGTTTAAAGTCAACCCGAGTCGGGAAGCAAAATCAACAAAATAAGGAACTCCCATAGCATCAAGGAGCTTTACGGAAATGACATTGTTTGAATATGCCAGGGCCTGCCTTAGGGTTAAATCTCCGTAATATTTCCGCTGGAAGTTTTTAGGGGTCCATTTCCTGCCGTTCCCTCGCCCATAAGACACCGGAGCATCGTTGAAAATGGTTCCCGCCGTGTATCCTTTTTCAAGGGCCGCTGCATAGATCAGGGGTTTAATGGCGGAACCGGGCTGACGCCTGGCCGAAAAAGCCCGATCGTAAGGATTCTCAATAAAATCAATACCACCCACTGCCGCCAGGACATCTCCTGTTTTCGGATCAAGAGCCACCAGCGCGCCCTGCAGTTGCGGATTGATGCGCTGGACACCTTCCCGCAATGCTTTCTCCGCCAGCCGTTGCATACGTAAATCCATGGCCGTGATGACATCAAGACCTCCCTGCTCAATGATATCCGGCCCATATTGCTCCATCAGCTTTTTGCGGACATGGGCCACATAATACGGGGCTTCTCCCTGTTTTGTGAAGGAAACACGACGAGAGCGGAGTTCTTTCGCCTTCCGCGAGGTGATCATTTTCAGGCTTACCATCTGACTTAAAATAAGTCTCTTCCTCTTGTCGATCATCGCCGGATCGCCCAGGGGATTATAGTGCGTCGGAGCCTTGGGCGTCGCAGCCAGGATGACACACTCCATCTCGCTCAACTCCTGCGGCGTTTTGTCAAAATAAAGCCGGGCGGCCTGCGCAATGCCCCATGCCCCGTTTCCGAAATAGACCTCGTTGAAGTACATCTCGAGGATCTGCTTCTTGGAGTATTTGTTTTCATATTCCATGGCCAGGATTCCTTCCCGGACCTTTCGCTCAATCGTTTTCTCCCCCTTAAAATACTTGTTCTTGATCAACTGCTGGGTAATCGTCGAACCGCCTTCCGCCATTCGTCCTTTCATCACATCCTTAACAAGGGCACGGGCGATTCCCCGCATATCAATCCCGCTATGCTCATAAAAGCGGGCATCCTCAACGGCAATGAGCGCTTTTTGCAGAAAGACGGGAATCTGATCAATTTCAACCCAGTAGCGCTTCTCCGCAAGAACGCGGCCTACAAATCTCCCCTGACTGTCAAATACCCTGATGGATTTGTAACCCTTTGGCAAATAAGGATATACGGCAATATTTTCTCCGGCAAAAGCCGTTGAAGCAAGCACCAGAACCAGTAAGAGTCCGCAGATGCAGAGCAGCCGATGGTGCTTACAGTGAAAAAGTGTACACAAAACCAAAATATTTTTTACTCCTTTTGATCTTTCAACGGCCTGTTGCCCACACGATATCCTTTTGAGAAACAGTTTGTCCCTCCACTCCGGAGATGGGCAACATGTTTTAATGGTCAGGTTTCTTTGACGCGAACTATAGGAAAGGTGACCATTTGTCAATTCATATTGACGGTCAGTTAAGGTATGCAAATCAACCAAATTTGAGCTGATGTCTGTCTGAAATCATTCTTTCAAGGGCTTCCCCGCAGTACAAGATGCAATCTCATAACTTTGCCGGTTCCCGCAGGGGCTCTTCATATCCAATTTGGGATAAGGGAAACCGGTTTTCGGGTCTATGTATGAAACGATGGTGTCCCAATTGAGAAGACCTTTGCGATCAAAATTTAAACGAAGCAGCCATCCGGTACGTCCGGCGTCATCATCATACTCATCGAACACAAAATTACCCAGACTGTATACAATCAAACCTCCATTGTAATACTCAACGGTTTGAAGGACATGTGGATGGCTGCCGATGACAACCGTGGCACCGGCATCAATCATTTTACGGGCCATCATTTTCTGCCTTTCACAGGGAAGCGGTTCGTCCTCCCAACCCCAATGCATGTAAGTGATCACGATATCCGGATTATCTTGTTTGATCGTCCTTTTAATGTCGGCTACCACCTGCTCATCTTCAGAACTCCAGGCAACCCCCGGCATGTTTGCGCCTGCTTCGAATTGTCTTGGAAAAAACTCGTTGTATCCCAAAAGAGCAATACGAAATCCTTTTCGCTCAATGATAAGCGGAGTGTGCGCTTCATTTAAATTATAGCCGGCACCAAAGTAACTAAGTCCGCCTTTTTTTAGATTGTGAAAGGTCTCTTTCAATGCTCCCTGTCCATAATCTCCTGAATGATTATTGGCCAGTGACATGGCGTGGAAATAACGTTTTAAAACGGGAACGACTGCAGGAGCCGCCCGGAAAACATAAGGTTTGTTTAAAGGCTTGCCCCCTGACGCAACCGATGTTTCCAGGTTTCCCATATTGATATCACCGGATTTAAAAAAATCCGCAAATGCGGTAAAAGGGTCGCGGCCTTTGATGATAAGATCACCTGGCAGCCCGGCAACCATTATATCTCCCACAAAACTGATGCGAACGATCTGCTCCTGAGCAGCACCTGCACGGGGAAATAGCAAAAAAAGGATCAAAAAAAATGTAATACTTAAAATCTTCATGTTTCCCTTTTCAAAATATTTATTTCCACCGGCAGCAATATTGAAAGGCTCTTCCCAGAGCGGGTTCGTAAACATTTTGCAAGCCTGTAAATCCAAACGGCTGGCTATCATCCCCGACCGGGAACGGGGGCAAATACTTCACCTGATGGATTGGCGCCTGTCCCGTCTTTGAAAGATAATAAACATAAATATTAATCGCCGCATCATCAGCCGGAGGCACGATATAGACCACCTTGAAAAGAAAATCCGTTTTGATTATTTCTTCAGTTTTAGAATCTTTAAATGCAATTTGCGTTGCTTCAACCTTGTAAGGATCCGTGACCGGCTTTACGATCATAGACTGCGTAGAGCCGCCGTAATGATATGTACACTCAAGATTTTTATATGAAAGAGAGGCACAAGATACAAAAAAAAGAGAAACAATCAAAAGATAATAACGATGATTTTTCAAGTTATTCATGTCTTGACAAACACCTCTCCTTATAAACCATCAACTCTTTGTAAATGGTTGCCTTCTGCGATTCTGACTGCAGTCTTAACCGGGCGGTTGATCAGTTTTCGGCGACGCGCCTGGCGATATGCTCAAGGGCCTCTTCCACCTGGTCGATGAGGATCAGGCAGAGATCACCGGTTTCGAGGCGGTGCAGGGCCTCGTCAATAGCCAGGAACTCACCGTGGATTTCTTCGACATGGCGGGTGCGTTCAGTTCCTCCGAGGCCTTCACGAAGAATAGCCAGAACTTCACCATCCTTTCGGCCACGCTGGCAGGCATCCTGGTAAAGGATAACCTCGTCGAAGGCATGACCCAGGATTTCTGTCTGGCGGCGAATGTCTTCGTTACGGCGATCACCGGCACCACTGATAACCACCGACCGCTTTTTGGCCGGCATAGTCTCTATGGCATCGACCAGGGCTTGAATGGCGTCGGGATTGTGTCCATAGTCGGCAATGAGAGTGGCGCCATGGTAATCGAAGACATTGAACCGCCCAGGTGCCATCTGGGCATCGTTCACGAAGGCGGCAAGGCCGGCGGCGATGGTATCCTGGGAAACACCCAGTGCCCAGCAGGCCGCCGTTGCAGCCATGGCATTCTCAATCTGGAAACCGATGTTGCCACCGCTTGTGATGGGAATGGATGCCAGGGGAATACGATGCTCTGTTTTGCCTTCGGCCTGGACAATGAAGTTTCCCTCGGCATAGACTACCCTTTTCCCCTGCGCGCGATGGGTGGCAATCAGCGGGTTGAAGCTGTCGCGGGCAAAGTAGATGACCTTGCCCGGACAGTTGGCCGCCATTGACGCGACATGGGGATCTGCGGCATTGAGCACGGCATAACCGCTTTTGGTCACGTTCTCGACAATAACGCGCTTGACGACTGCAAGATCCTCAACGGTCGTGATGTAGTTGAGACCCAGGTGGTCACCGGTACCAATATTGGTAATCACAGCCACATTACAGCGGTCGAAGCCGAGACCCTCACGCAGCACACCGCCACGTGCAGTCTCGAACACGGCAATGTCCACATCCGGGTGAAGCAGGACATTACGTGCGCTTTTGGGACCGCTGCAGTCGCCCTTGTCGATACGTTGGCCTTTAACGTAGACGCCATCTGTGCTGGTCAGACCTACACATCTTCCGTCTTTGGCCAGGATATTACTGATGAGGCGAGCTGTGGTGGTTTTGCCGTTGGTTCCGGCAACGGCCACCACGGGGATACGTGCATCCTCACCTGGCTTGAACATCATGGAAACAATGGCTTCCCCTACAGAACGACCCTTGCCATAGGAGGGAGAAAGGTGCATACGAAGGCCGGGAGCCGCATTCACTTCGACAATACCGCCCCCCTGCCCTTCCAGTGGCTTCAGTACCGTCTCACAGACTACATCGATGCCGCAGATATCGAGGCCAACCGTCTGGGCGGCAGCTACAACACAGGCGGCAAGTTCCGGATGTACATCGTCAGTGACGTCTGTGGCTGTACCGCCGGTAGACAGGTTTGCATTGCTGCGCAGGATGACGCGGTTGCCTTTGGGTGGCACGGAGTCGGCATTAAAACCCTGTACGGCCAGGCGGGCCAGAGCGATGTCATCGAAACGGATCCTGGTAAGGGACGTCGCATGGCCTTCGCCACGACGCGGGTCGGCGTTCACCTCATCAACCAGTTCGCATACAGTGTGCACACCATCACCGATCACCTGCGGCGGGTCACGGCGCGCTGCAGCAATCAATCTGCTGCCGATAACCAGGAAGCGGTAGTCATGACCCGGCAGGTAACGCTCCACCAGGACTTCGTCACAGAATTCAATGGCTGTATTATAGGCCGCTGTAATCTCTTCGCGTGTATGGATGTTGACGGAGATGCCTTTCCCCTGGTTGCCGTACCGCGGTTTCACCACTGCCGGGCCACCGATTTCCTGGACTGCGTTCCAGGCATCGTCGGCGCCTACGACCGGACGGCCTAAAGGCACCGGCAAACCGGTGGCGTGCAGCAAATGCTTGGTCAGCTCTTTATCCTGGGCAATGGATTCAGCAACAGCATTGGAGTGATCAGTCTCAGCGGCTTGTATACGGCGCTGCTTGCTGCCCCAGCCCAACTGCACGAGGCTGCCCTGGGTCAACCGGCGATAAGGAATGCCGCGGGAAACAGCAGCTTCGACAATCGAAGCGGTAGAGGGTCCTAGGCGGACACGCTCATCCAGTTTCTTGAGGCGTTCAAGGGCACCGGCACGGTCGAATGGCTTATTTTCAAGGGCTGCCTTGATGAGTTGTTCGGCCAATGTGAAGGCAAGCCGTCCGACATCTTCTTCGCTGTATTCTACCACCACCTGGTAAGTGCCTGTATTGATGGTTTCCGAGGTGCGGCTGAAGGTCACGGGACATCCGGCATGGGCCTGCAGGCCAAGAACGGCAAATTCCAGAACCCGGGCAAGGGGTACGGCTTTGTAGTGGCCACTGGCATTGAGAAAACCGATTTCCGGAAATCGTTCGCGCAGGCGTTCTTCGAAACCGGGAAGGGTGTCCAGCGAACGCTCATTTTCACTGCAGGTGACGATGGCCTCGATCGCTGTATTGCGAGTCCACAGATTGGGGCCACGCAGGGCCCGGATGCGTGAAACTTCCATGAAGTCCTCTTTCTATTTCAAATGGGCACGGTTACCCTGTCTGTTTTTCTTATGGCGCCTGCGGCCGTTGCCAGTGCGGCTTCTGGGGTGCAGTGCTTCCTGTTCAAAAGCCTTGATGCCGGCAATCAGCAATCCCAGCGGCATTTTCAAAGCCCAGCCCGCAGCCAGCGCAGCCAAAACGTTATCAATGCGAAACGGTTCATTGCCTAACTGTACGCTGGGAATTTCTGTCAGGCGGGCCAAACGGGTCTCAACATTGCCGGCAACCAGGATAATCTCGCCTTGTTTCACTACGGCGGCTCGTCCCCCCCTGGCGCAATGCTCAATGATGACGGGACTTTCAGCGTCCCGGGCAAAAAAGATCACCTCTCCGTCGGAGAGGTTTGCCATTTCCACCAATTTCGGGTCGGCTGCATTGAGAACGGATGTGCCGGTCTTTAGGACAACATCCACCTGTGTGCGCAGTACCTTGTATAGATCATCGGTATCCTCGATAGAGAAATCGGGATACTTTTCTTCAGGATCCAGATTGGTCACCACACCTACCTGACAACGATCGTAAGCCAGACCCTCGCCCAGAATGGCGCGGATACCGTTCTCCAGAATGGCCGTCTCCACGGAGCGGTTGAGCAACAACCGGCGGGCCGCGGTCCAATTGGCGGCGTCAGTCTTCTGCACATGGCGGCGATTCAGAAAAAGACCATCGGTGCTGGCAAGGCCGACAAACTTTCCGGACAGACGAACCAGATGGCCAAGACAACGGGCAACGGAGGTCTTTCCCCTGGAACCCGAAATGCCGACGATGGGTATACGCCCTGTTTCGCTTTCTGGAAAAAGGTAATCGACAATGGCCCTGCCCACCGGACGCGGCTGACCAACCGCGGGCTTAAGGTGCATCAGCAGACCGGGACCGGCGTTGACCTCGACGATTGCTCCATGCTGCTCGAACAGGGGGCTGGAAATATTTTCCACCACCAGATCGATGCCGGCGATATCAAGGCCGATGATGCGCGCAGCCAGAGCAGCCAGGGCAGCATTGTCCGGGTGAACATCGTCGGTGACGTCGAAGGCGTGGCTGTCCGTACGCTGGATCAGTATTTTTTTGCCTGCAGGCGGAATGGATTCCGCGGTGAAGCCCTGACGGGCCAGTTCCATGGTAACGATGGAATCGATCAGAATTTCAGAAAGCGGATGCAGTTCGGTCGGGCCCCGGCGCGGGTCGGAATTGATCTGACTCCCGATCAGTTCCTTTACGGTGGATTTGCCATCTCCCTCCACATACACTACGTCGCCGCGGGTGGCGGCGGCCAGTTTACCGCCGACAATGAGCAAACGGTGTTCGGTGCCCGGGATGGAGCGCTCGACAAGAACACCGCTGCCTTCATTCACGGCAACGGAATAGGCCATTTCGACTTCTTCTTTGGTCTTTACGTCAATGAAGACACCACGACCATGATTGCCGTCGATGGGCTTGACACAAACCGGTAGACCGATGTCCAGGGCAGCTTCCCACGCATCCTCCGGGCTGTCCACCTCACGGCCTTCAGGCACAGGAACGCCACAGGAGGAAAGCAACGTCTTGGTCAGGTCTTTGTCGCGGGAAATGGTTTCGGCGATTGCACTGGTCCGGTCGGTTTCCGCCGTCCAGATTCTGCGCATGGAGGCACCATAGCCGATCTGTACCAGATTGCCGCCGGGCAGAAGACGGATTGTGGGAATGCCGCGTTCGGTTGCGGCCTCGACAATGCACGCTGTGCTGGGACCAAGGCATAGAGAATCAGCCATGTCGGTGAGGTGTTCGATGGTGGCAGCCACATCAAATGGACGATCCTCCATGGCGGCCAAAATCAGGTCACGGGCGGCATGAAGGGCGGCTCGGGTGACATCCTCCTGCCAGGCACGTATGACCACCTTGTAGATTCCACGGCGGTTGGTCCCGCGGGCCTTGCCAAAGCCGCCGGGGAGACCGGCCAGGTTTTGCAGTTCCAGGGTAACATGCTCCAGGATATGACCGGGCCATGTGCCTTCTTTTACCCGGCGCAGGAAGCCGCCTTGTTCCCCATAGCTGCAGCGGTGGTCTTCCAGGGAGGGGAGCCACGCCGACAGACGCTCATAGAATCCAGGTATGGTGCTGGAGTTGGCATCTTCCAGGCCATGGATATTGATCCAGGCCTCCAGCACAGGACGGTAAGTCCACATGTTGGGGCCGCGTAATGAAACAATCTTCAGGAATTCGATATCTCTTTTGCTCATCATGGTGCCTTTCCCGGTATCCTGGCAGGATACAGTGAACTGCCCGGCATCGCCTTCAGATCGGAATGGTTGTCAAAATTACCGGTCTTTTTAGTTATTTTCATCCAGCGAATCATAGAAATCCATCCAGAAATTTGCGGCTGTCCCGGTCAAGTTTGGTCAGATCACGCACCAGGAAATGGATACCGTTGCTATCGGAGATCAAAAGCATGGTTCGGGAGATGCGGTGGATATCATCCTCGCTCTCGAGCACAAGGGTGAAGGGACCGCGGTCGGTATCGACCTTCCATGTACTGGGTATCGTGAACCCGGAAATGGCTTTGAGTGCGCTTATCTCCGGTACAAACTCGCGGTTGGCCAGTTCTTCTTCCACCAGGTTACGCTGGACGTCTTCAAGATCGGCAAGGCAATCAATCCAGGCCAGTTCGTGACCATCCGCGCCGACCAGAGAAATGCCTTTGTCCGGAGCAGCGATGGGGAAAGAGCGTATGGGAACAACTTCTTCCCGGGTGCCCTGAACCGTGATGAGGATCAGTCTGCCAAAGGAGTTGCGGTCTAGCTGAATATTGGTGGTGTTCATGCGGCATGCTCCCTGAACTGACTAACGGCACGGGGGATTTCCGGTTCAGTATCAACATTGCGGGCCTGGGCCTGGTAGAGACGGTAATAGTGGCCTTCCTTTGCCATCAGTTCATCATGGCTGCCCACCTCCACAATCTGACCACGGTCCATGGCTACGAGCCGGTCGGCCTTTCGGAGGGTGGAAAGACGGTGGGCGATGGCGATGGTGGTGCGGCCAAGCACAAGGTTATCCAGGGCTTTCTGGATTTCCTTTTCTGTTTCTGTATCAACGGAGGAGGTAGCCTCGTCAAGGATCAGGATCTTCGGATTAATGAGCAGGGCCCGCGCGATAGAGATACGCTGGCGCTCGCCTCCGGAAAGGCCCTGACCTCGTTCACCCAGCAAAGAATCGTAGCCGTGGGGCAGGCTCAGGATAAACTCGTGGGCATGGGCCGCGCGGGCGGCAGCGATAATTTCTTCACGGGTAGCATCCGGTTTGCCATAAGCGATGTTGTCGGCAATGGTGCCGAAGAAGAGGAACGGATCCTGTAGCACCAGTCCGATGTTTCTGCGGAACTCGGCCACCGGAACGGAACGCACGTCCACGCTGTCGATGAACACGGCACCTTCGGTTACGTCATAGAAACGACAGATAAGATTCACAAGGGTGCTCTTGCCGGAGCCGGAATGACCGACAAGCCCGATCATTTCGCCGGGTTTGATCTTGAGGCTGACATCATGAATGACCGCACGGGTGCCATAGCGGAAGCCGACGTTCTTTAGCTCTATCTCGCCTTGCACCTGAGTCAGATGCACCGGGTTGACGGGTTCCGGCACACTGGACACGTGGTCAAGAATATCAAAGATGCGTTTGGTCCCCGCGGCAGCTTTCTGTGTCACGGAAACAATTCGGCTCATGGAGTCCAGCCGGGTATAGAAGCGTCCGATGTATGCGAGGAAGGCCGTAAGCACGCCGACGGTGATCTCTCCTTTGCTGATCTGCCAGATGCCAAAACCCCACACGACCAGCAGACCGACTTCGGTAAGCAGTGTCACCGTGGGACTGAAGAGAGACCATATCCTGTTGATGCGGTCGTTTAAAACCAGGTTGTGGTGATTGGCTTCACGGAAACGGGCGGCCTCGCGCTTTTCCTGTGCAAAGGCTTTGACCACACGGATACCCGGAATGACGTCGGCCAGCACGTTGGCAACCTCGGCCCAAATGCGGTCCACCTTCTCAAAACCGGTTCGCAGTCGGTCGCGAACATTGTGAATCATCCAGGCGATGATGGGCAGGGGAAGCAGGGTGACCACAGCCAGCCAGGGATGGATGGAAAAAAGGATAATCGCCGTGAGGACGATCATCAGAACGTCCGTGGCAAAATCCAGCAGGTGAAGGGAGAGAAAGAGGTTGATGCGGTCGGTTTCCGAACCGATGCGGGCCATCAAATCACCGGTGCGCTTGTTGCCGAAGTATTCCAGCGACAGATGCAACAGGTGCTCGAAGGTAGCAGTGCGCAGGTCACGGCCGATTCTCTCGGACACCACGGCCAGGATATAGGTGCGCGCCCAGCCAAGACCCCAGGCAAGCAGGGCGGCGCCCAGCAGGCCGCCAAGGTAAAGCTGCACCAGTTGAACATTGATGGGCTTGCCGTTCTGGAACGGGATCAGCACGTTGTCCATCAGCGGCATGGTCAGGTAAGGGGGTACCAGGGTAGCACCGGTGGAGGCCAGCGTCAGCACAAAACCCGCCAACAGACGACCTTTGTAAGGCCTGGCAAATCGCCATAAGCGAAAAAGCGTCCATGTGGAAGGTGGTGTCTGCGTTTCCCGGGCACAAATCGGACACTCCTCGACATCGGGTGGAAGGGGTACCTTGCACCTGGGGCAGAGAATTTCTGCAGGTTTGGCCACCGGTTTACCGGTGATGACACTTTCGAGTTGTTCCTCAAAAGCCCTCATGACATTGAGAGCGGCCATATTGCGGCCCATGGTGTAGTGCCATATGGCCAACCGGCCGCTATCGTCCACCAGCTCCAGCGTGCCAATACCGGCATGGTCGCGATGGCCCAGGGAAAGTCCCTCACGAAAATCCCAGCTTTCCCATGCGCCTTTGCCCGGTCTGCATGCCAGCAGACGACGATTGGTGATAATTACCAGGCTCTCGGCGAAGTGAAGGCGGGTATCGAGATTAATCTCCACCCAGGACTCAATGGTCTCGCCGGCAACGAGGCAGTTTTGCACCTCGCCACGCCAGGAATCAGGCAGTGATTTTTGTGTGTTCGCAGGGGGGCCGGCGATGGATGTCATAGGTCGCATTTTTAAAATGACAACAATTTCATTTACATTTAAGCGGGCTCGAATATAGGAGAGGGTGTCTTGTTTGTCAAGCGGATAATATCTTCCATAAAAACCATTATAAGATAAAAAAACAGGAACTTTTCTCTCCTTTGTTTTGTCTAAAAAACAAAAGACAAAACATTTTGACATCAAAGGAGGAAAATACATGAAAGCATTATTAACCATTTGTGCGGTTTTATTCTTATGGGCCAGCTTTGCCGCCGCCGAAACCATCGGGAACACAGTAGAAGTCAGCATTGTGTCCGATAATGGCCGTCTGCTGCCATTCTACCCGGTAAAAGATCACCCGAAGCTGAAAAAAGTTTATGCGGAAGCTGTAAAAGGGGATCATTATCGGATTGTTGTCCGCAATAAACTAAACCGGAGGATCGGTGTTGTGATCGCAGTGGACGGCCGCAATATCATTTCCGGTCAGAAGTCATGGCTCAAAAATCATGAAAGAATGTATATTCTTGAACCATACGCAACCTGTGAATATGCCGGCTGGCGGTCAGCTCAGGATACCATCAACCGCTTCTACTTTACCGATGTTCCCGATTCATATGCCGCGGCATTTGGCGACGAGTCTGCCATGGGAGTGATCGCTGTGGTGGCATATCCGGAAAAACGCCAGTTCTGGCTGCACAGGGACGGCATCTTTCCTGCGCCCTGGAAGAAGGACCGTTCAGAATCCGAAGGAAAATTCGAATCCAGAAACAAAGCGGCAGCACCGTCAACTCAGTCCGAAACCATGGATAGCGCCGGAACCGGCTATGGACGGGAAGAATATTCACCTTCCTATCAGGTTTCATTCAATCCGGAAAGAAGGGCCGCGGAATCCATCCTGATTAAATATGAATGGAGACAAACGCTGTGCAAAAAGAATATCATTGACTGCCGTGGCTATTCTGATCGGTATTCATCAAACCGGATCTGGGACAATAACGGCTACGCCCCTCCGCCTCCATGGAGACGTTAATGAACAAGATACAGGTTTAAATCAGGCAGGGCCTCATCCCCTGCCTGATTTTGTCTGCTGCATCTTATGGCAGGTTTTGTATCACCTATAAACTGGACTCTACATTGCCTTCGCGGAAGGAATCTTTGGAACAATCTTCTTCAATTCCCTGAATATGGATTCCTCCTCGTCCGCGCATTCTCTGAGAACAGCGGCATAGGAGGCAAACCCTTCTCCCTCTCTGGATCTTCCCTTGCAGTGCCGGGCGGCCTGAACGCCAAAACTCCGCCATTTGTCACCGGTCGCGGTCATTTGTCCGGAAAGACGCAGGAGTCTTTCATCGCTAAGGATCCCTGCGGATTCCTCCAGGAAAGCCGCAAACATGTACCTGAAACCCGCGCCCCCCGTTCCGATCTCCTCCTGCATCATGATAACATTGCCCAGATTGCGTCGACTGCCGCGCTCCCCGAGAGTGGATGGCCACTTTTCGATCCTATTGGCGATATAGCGGATGCCCTTTACTCCGACAAACGGGAAAAGGGGCTGGAGCATTGTGTTGCATACGTCACGGATTCCTGAGGAGCAGGCATATCTAAGCCTCAGACGATCGGGGACCTTCTGGATGGAAACCATTCTGCCCCTCGGGGCCATTGTTCCTTTGGAAAACCTGGCTTTCCGAAGATCCTTTGCAGGACAAACCGCAATTTCATTTGTAAGAAAATCAGAAACAAGATAATCGTTTCCCTTCTTTCCCGTCACCACGAGGTTGTGAAGATTCAAATGAATTCTGAAAACTTCCTGGATAAAGGGAAGCCAGTACACTCCAACCTGGAGGCCAACGGGAAGACCTTTATCCAGTTCAGCATCCAGCGCCTGCATGGCTTTGTCCTGATCCGAAAAGTAGCGGATTTGGGCCTGAACTCCCAACCGCTCCAGAGATTTCTTCATGATGCTACCTGCGGGAGAACGAAAAGACGTCAGAGGAAGCCCCATAAACTTGAGCACCGGAACATGCACAAAATTCAATCCCGCTCCGGTTCCGAAGACCAGGGGCTCCGTAACGTCCATACCGTTTGAGCTGTGGTGATTGATTAAGCCGGCAGTCACACAGGTTTCGCAATGCGCCCCGACACGGTGCTTGTATCCGGTTTCAATATCCATTTTCGTTATCCTTTTTCCCAAGTAAAAAATATTTCCTGTTCAGCCGTGGATGGATGAACTCCTCCAGTGTTACCCCGAAGAAATCAGCGTATCTCTGAAGGACATCCGGTTTGAGTTTCCCGAACACCGACGGCTTGAGATGCCTTTTGATCCGCCAACCGGCAATCCCGACGTACTGCGACAGGAGTCCGCAATCCATGATATGAAGGGCCATAAAAAAGGCTAGCGGGCTTTCTTTGCCCAACCTGACCCTTTCAGCGGCAACTTCCACCTCATCGTTAATGTGGTGCTGCATCATTTTCACAGACAGTGTTCCCAGGCTGTTGCCTACCGACTCTACCGTCTTATACTTTCCTTCATCATCCACAGCATAGGTAAGGCGCGGACCGGGTAAATGGGTTTCGGGATCCTGTTCAACGTCTTTGAGTTTCACATATTCCTCCTTATTGAGGCATCATCTCGAGCTTTCTGAACGGTTTTTTATTCACCCTTTTCGGGATAGACCCAAACGGCTAAAAGGGATTTTTAAATTTGTCGCACTATAAGAAACATGCTTCCGGATGTCAAGGCGATCCTACGCCCAATACACTGAAAACATAACTGAATTTATCGTAAAAGTACAACTTAGGCCCATAAAAAACCTGATTGCCTGATGGGGCTTGTGCTCATGGCTGATATAGACTAGTATAGCCTGTAAACGTGTAAAAAAAGGGGGCAGACGATGGAATACCGGATACGCGTGGGGACAAGTGTGGACATTGATGTTCTGGCCGAGATCATTCAGGATTCTTTTCTGGACGTTGCTGAACGATTCGGGCTTACCCCGCAGAACAGCCCGACCCATCCTTCCAACTGCCGCTCTGAATGGATCATCCGTGAAATGAACCGGGGCGTCGCTTACTATATTCTGGAAGTTGGGGAACAAGCCGCAGGATGCATCGCTTTGGAAAAAATAAACGATGAGGTCTGCTATCTGGAGCGCCTTGCGGTTTTACCGGAGCAGCGCCGGCAGGGATTCGGCGAAGCACTGGTGAAGCACGCTTTGTCCGAGGCCAGAAACCTCGGCGTTTTCCGTGTGCAAATCGGCATTATTGCTGATCACCAGGAGTTGCTTGACTGGTATGAAAAACTTGGATTTGAAAAATTGGAGAAAAAAGATTTTCCGCAGCTTGTATTCCCGGTAGCCTTTATGTCTTACTATTTCCTGTAATACCAAGTCGCATTCTTTGGCTAACTTTGTTGGCTTCGTCGTCAGCTTCCTCAGCGTATCAATAATACGCCTGCGGGGCCTCCTCCTTGCCGCCGCGTTATCCTTTGAATGCAACTTGGCATAAGATTGCATCATCCTGTACAAAAGCCGTCCCCTTGCTTCTCACGCGGCCAACCGGAAAACCTGTTCATACAATCATGTTTTTTCCGGTCTAGGCATTTTGCTTTTTTCACCGCCGCCTTTTTCATGTTGACACTCCCCCTGTTAACCCTATATAGGGTGTTTCGCAATAAGAAAACTTCTGCCGGAAATGAGCACGACGAAAAAATGGACCTGATCTTCTATTTTATAGATTTCTTCATCCACCTGGATAAATATCTGCCGGATCTGATCAAAAATTTCGGTATCTGGATTTATGTGATTGTTTTTTTAGTCATCTTTTGCGAAACCGGCCTTGTTGTCACACCGGTCCTTCCGGGCGATTCACTGCTTTTCGCTCTGGGAACGCTGGCCGCACTGGGGGCGCTTCAGATTGAAGCGCTGTTGATTTTGCTGAGTATCGCCGCCATTGCCGGGGATAGTGTCAACTACGCTATAGGTCACTATATCGGTCCCAAAGTTTTTCATTATGAAGAAAGCCGTTTCTTTAAAAAGAAATATCTGATCAAAACGCATGAATTTTATGAAAGGCACGGCGGGAAAACCATTATTATCGCCCGATTCATGCCCTTTATCCGCACCTTTGCCCCTTTCGTGGCAGGGGTCGGTGCCATGAGTTACCCCAAATTCATTTTATATAATATTGTTGGGGGACTCCTTTGGGTTTTCACTTTCCTGCTGGGCGGGTATTTCTTCGGAAATATTCCGGCGGTCAAAAGGAATTTTACCATCGTTATTGTTGCGATCATCATCATTTCGGTGATGCCGGGTGTTATCGCGTATATCCGCCAGAAAATGATCACGCGTCAAAACATCGCATAGACAATGAAGGTCTCTCTATGAGAACGAAACTTACATTATTTTTCATATTGGCGTTATTGCTTCTCCTTTCACTGCCCGTCGAGGCAAAGCACATTTTTATGGCCGGCCGCGACATTACAGTGGAAAAGGGCGAAGACGTTGAAAACGTCGTCGTTGTCGGCGGACAGGCAACCATAAACGGGCTGGTTGAACAAAATATTATAGTCGTCGGCGGTTCCGCCGTATTGACCAATAATGCCGTCATCCGGGGGAATGTGATCGTAGTCGGCGGCATTGTGGCAAAAGGCAGCGGTTCTCTTGTTTTTGGAGACATTACGGAAGTAAACTCAGCCACTCTTGCGGATTCGATTAACTCAGCCATGAGGGGGGAACTGGAAGGCTGGTCTTTAATTCTCAATGTAATTTCCCTGTGCTTTTTCGCCATTATCCTGATTATCGCACTGATCATGGCACTGCTGACACCCCGGGCGCTGGACGCTGTTGTCGGCGCCATCCGGACCAGCAAGCTAAAATCTTTTTTCTGGGGGTTTCTGGCGACGTTGATGATCGTGCCCTTCTTTATGCTGTTGGCGATCTCTGTCATCGGCATTTTATTGATCCCGCTGGCATTTACAGCCCTGCTTCTGGCGACGATCATCGGTTTCACTGCGTCCGGTTCTCTCCTTGGCAATTGGATCATCACAAAAATATTCCGCGGATATCAGCGATCAATCGTGAAAGAAACGCTGGTGGGGTTGTGTTTGCTGTGGCTTCTCGGATGGATCCCTTTTTACATCGGGATGCTGATCAAGGCTCTAGCGATTACCTTTGGGCTCGGAGGTGTTGTGCTGGCCCTCACAGGAAGAAAAACCAGCCAGCAAAAAATCCAAAGCCAGACGGTTGAATAATTCCGGATCCTGAATATGCAGGGCATGCCCGCAGCCTTCAAAAGCGACAACCCTGGCATCGGGTATCTGCTTTTGCATGTAGTCATAATTTTCTGCGGGATAATAATTGCTTTCGGTTCCGTAAACTAGAAGACAGGGAACCGGAATGTTTTTCAAGACCGGTCGGTAATCCTGCACTGCCATTGCAATCCAGAAAGCGGCAATGACCGAAGCGTTGTTCTTTTTTGCTTCCTCGTAAAGCCAGCCCAGGTCTTCTTTCCCCTTAAAATCGGCCTTCGCATTGAATTCCATTTTTTCGTTATAGAGCGATTTGTTTAAAATCCGCTGAACGACGACCTTGCTGTAGGCCTGCCAATCATCCAGCATCACGGAAAGCAGATAAAGGTTATCTTCGTGGCCGAAATCGCCCTGTTTCCTGCTGAAAACGCCCGGTAAGCCCAGGCGCCAGTCTTCCGATTTCATCAGTCTGGGCGCCATCTCGATAATCAGAATTTTTTCTATTCCGGCGCAGGAATAGTTCCTGGTGTATTCGAAAATCACATGCGCGCCCATCGACCAGCCGATCATTGATATTTCCGATAAATTAAGGTGGTCGATCAACTGTCTTAAATCTTCCGCCAGCCTCCGAATGGTCAGATGGTCGGTTGATGACTCAGATAGTCCGTGCCCTCGCAAATCGGGTGCAATGACCTGAAATCGTCTTGCCAATTCGGGAATTTGTTTTCGGAAAAACAGGGAACTTGCCGTCAGTCCGTGAATGAGCAATACCGGTTTTCCGGAACCGCTTGTCTGATAATGAAGGCGGACGCCGTCATTGGTTGTAAAGAAAGGCATCGCTTTATTCTTCCTGATTACGCATGATCCGTTTGTGAACGGGAATTATCTCTACCCAAACCTATACTTGCCTTGACAGACATTGTCAAATCAAGTCTTGCATCAACCGTGTTTACACAATGTTGCAATAGCGTTATGCCTTGCAAAGTATTTTTTCCCATTTGAAAGGTCCAACGAAAAATCAAACCGGAGCCGCAAAGTGGCGATCTGCGTGAGTGATTCTGTTACCCAATTTATTTGCTTTTTAAGTAGCTCTTGAGATCACGATAATAATTTTCGTGAGAGCCGATCATGACAAGTTCCAAATCGTTGTCGGTTTTCCGATAAGCCAAAAAATATAAGTTCGTCTTGAGTTTGAATTTATGGACAAATACGCCTTTTAAATCTCCTTTTTTCTCTTCTCCAAGGCTTGGATTCTCGGCAATGTTCTTTACCTCAAGATCTAAAGCTTCTTTTTCGGCTTTAGTCATCTTCTTAACTTTCCTCTCAAATAATCTTGATTGGTAGATTTTCATTTTAACCTATCCAAACTTGTATTCTGTTTTTTCACCCTGATCCAATTCATCTAGTCCGAAAAGGATTTCTTTAATAAGAGAGTACGGCAAGTCTGGATTTTCTTCAGCACACTTGCCCAAACGCGCCCAGTGCTCGATTTGACCCGCAAGTGACCGGTGATCGATACGACTGAACCTCTTTGCCTCATCAACTAGCTTTTCTGATATTCTTACCGCTGTAGGCATATTTATCCTCCAAAATGCATTGCTTGATGATGCACAGTATATCATAATACAACATATTGCAATATAATATTTCATGTGTAACAATTATTTAAAGGGAAAGTTAGAATAATCCGTTGCATTGTCTTATGGTTTATTATCCTGATTTTTAAGAGATTTGTCACAAATTGGTCACAAGGTATAACCATGGGGAGGGGGACAACGGCCGGACGGAGTCGTCACGGGCAGTATGATAGAATCCCGCTCAACAGACAAAAAGTAAAAATGTCTTACATATAGACGCGGAGGAAATATGAGAAATCAACCTGAATTAGTACTAATGGAGTATTTACAATTTTTTCAGTCTTCCGTAACGTATAATCGCAATTACAGAAATTTATGAAATACAACAAATTAAAGAAAGGGGGGATAAGGGGAATATTGAATTAGCGGATCGGTTGAAAGACATCTAAAAGATATTTTTGGGAAGATCCGAAACCATAAACCTACTTAACATTAGATTGATTATTAAGGGCAACATATGAAAAAGATATTTACAGCGATCGTTCTTTTTACATTAGTAGTGCTTCCAATGTCCGTTTTGGCCATGACGGACATTACCGACGACGAACTTTCCACCGTAACAGGCCAGGCAGGTGTCAGCATAAATGTTGATGTCACCGCCAACCTTACGATTGGAACGGTTGCTTGGGGAGATTCCGACGGTTTCACCGGTTACACCAATGCCGGCTTCGTCGGTATTGGAGGCTTGAACCTGTCCGTCCATGCATCCGGTCGTCATGACGGCGCATTTGCAACCACAGGAGCAACCGCAGTTGGTTACATGGGCAACGATCCCATCACGATTGATGTTGGTACCAATGCTGGTGGCCAGTCCTTAGTCAGAATCGGTCTGCCGACCTTCCACATCTCGGTCGACACCCTGCAGACAGACATCTTCGTGTCTGGTGTCACCGCTGGTGCTCCTACTTCTACAACTGCACAGCAGCTGGGTAACATCTTCATGAGCGGCATCGAAATCAGACTGGGTCAGTCTGCTACGCCGGCTGACGCAGCCTCCTACAACGCAGGTTATGTGACCATCGGCGCCGCAGGCGCAGGCAACACCGGTGTCAACATTGGATTCAATGTTGCCATCGATGGAGTGTTCATCGAAACACTTTCTTATGGTAACACCTCCAGCATCCTGGCTGGTTCTTTTGGTGCAGCAGCATTACAAGGTTATGTTGGTGTTAAGGATTTTAGGCTTGATGATGTGAACATTTACGGCGGCGTGGCCATTGGTGTTGGCACACTGGACACTGCAGCTCTGAACCCGGCCGCAAACCAGGGCACCATCACCCAGGTCAACATTATTTTTGCTAATGGCACCACCATTGCGATTCCGGGCGCTATCACGGGTACCGTTGTCTTAGCACGGAACCGGGCACTGACCGTGAACGCTGGCGAACTGGGTAACTTCTACATCGGCGGCGTTACCGCTTCGATCGTAGACAACGTCGGTTCCTTGTCAACACAGTCCTTGGTTCAGATTTGGGCACACTAAGATTGAAGGTCTTATCTGAAGTGGAGGAAAACATTGCATAGGGATTCGCCGGGTGGTGTTTGGCACTGCCCGGCGATTTCTTTTTTTCAAGAATACAGCAAAAAATCCAACCTAAAAACGACTAGCGGTGTCATGTGACGGGGCTTCTCGATATAAAGATTCTGGATTGATGGTTACCACCTTTTAGCTCAAACCCACCAGTTAATGACCAATTATATTGAACAGACGATATCAGAACCAGCCATCATGCTATTTCTTGGTTTTGGGATAATGGGATTGGCAGGAACTAGAAGAAAAATGAAATCACTAAAGACAGGAACAAATAATCCCAGAAAGGCAGGGTCATTTGGCTCTGCCTTTCTGTTTTTAGAATTAACAATTAGTTGTTTGAAAGGGTGAATGGACGAATAGAATTGGAAATACAACAGTACATGAAGCAGTCTTGATGGTTGATTTTCTTCATGGTTGCTGTCAAGAAAACTCCGTCTAACTAAGGGATCGCATCCTACACCCATTCCTCCGAAAGCACGTCACCCTGGATGCTGATGACGACAGCTTTCAGCGGCACTTTTCTTGCTGACTTCTGCAGGGCGGTCTGAGCAATCTGCATTAATCCACGACAGCAGGGCACCTGCATCATCACCACAGTCAGCGTGTTGATCCTGGCCTCATCCACCATCTTCCGGATTTTTTCAATATACTCATCCAATCCATCATCGAGTTTGGGACATGCAATGGCCAGGCTTTTTCCCTTTAAATATCGCTCGTGAAAATCCCCCAGGGTAAATGCGACGCAATCCGCAGCCAGCACAACGTCTTTGCCCTGGAAAAAGTCGGCGGCGGGATTGATCAGGTGCAGTTGAACCGGCCAGTGAGTCAGTTCGGACGGCTGCCTGGACGTTTGTGCCTTACCGGGAATAACCTGATCCTTTCGTTCAAAAACGGCGTGCGCTGACCCGGGACAGGCGCCGGCTCCACTCATGACATGGAGATGTGGTTGCTTTACCTGGCCCTTTTTCCGCGCAATCGCTTCCTGAACTTTCTTTTCGTCAAAAGGATCAGCCTCGCGCTCTTCAAGAGTAAGCGCACCTTCCGGACACTCACCGATACAAGCCCCCAGTCCATCGCAGAAAACATCGCTGACCAGTTTTGCCTTGCCGTCGATAATTTTAATGGCCTCTTCGGCGCAGCCAGGCACGCACAATCCACAGCCGGTGCATTTTTCTTCGTCAATCTTGATGACTTTACGTTTCATGAATATTATTCCCCCGCATCGGTATTTATGCCATTTTCTTCATCGCATCGACCAGTTCCTTCACGGCGGCTGCTGACTTTTCCAGCGCTTTCTGCTCATCCGCCGTTAACCTCAGGGCGACAACCTGCTCGATGCCGTTTTTCCCCAGTTTGACCGGCACGCCGACAAATAAACCGGAAATGCCGTATTCGCCTTCTAGAAAAGCGGCGCAGGGCAGAATTTTCTTTTTATCCTTCAGGATGGATTCCGCCATTTCAACTGCCGCCGAGGCTGGAGCATAGTAGGCACTGCCTGTTTTCAGAAGTCCGACGATTTCCGCACCACCATTGCGTGTGCGCACGGCCAGCGCATCAATACGTTCGGGAGACATCAGTTCCGTAATCGGCACGCCTGCCACGGTGGAAAATCGCGGCAACGGTACCATCGTATCACCATGTCCACCCAGCACGAGCGCCTGAATATTTTCGACGGAGACATCCAGCTCCATTGATATAAAAGCGCGAAACCGTGCGGAATCGAGCACGCCGGCCATGCCGATGATTCTGTTTTTAGGAAATCCGCTTTCCTCCATAGCCACGTGGCACATTGCGTCGAGTGGATTGCTGACAATGATCAGGATGGCATTGGGTGAATATTTTGCAACCTGCCCCACCACGCTTTTCATAATGCCGCGGTTGGTCGCCAGAAGGTCGTCGCGGCTCATGCCAGGCTTGCGGGGGATTCCCGCCGTAATGATGACAATGTCGGAGTTGGCCGATACCTCATAATGGTTTGCGCCAACAAGATGGGCATCATGTTTTTCAATGGGCGCCGCTTCGGCCAAATCCAGGGACTTGCCCTGCGGTACGCCTTCAATGATATCGATCAGCACAACGTCAGCCAGCTCTTTTTCCGCCAGCCTCTGCGCCGCCGTCGCACCCACATTACCTGCTCCTATTACTGTAACTTTTTGATTCATATCAAGAGTCCCTTTAATCGTATATTTATTTTCAAGGTTTTTTATAACAAAAGACGGAATAAATCAATCGCATGAAACTCGACCGTTGCCGCGGCTACTTAACCACCATCGGAATTCCGGCAACCATCAGGATAACACGACTAGCGGCCTGCGCCAGAATTTGATTGGCCCGGCCCAGCACGTCGCGGTAAATTCGCCCCTGCGGATAGGGCGGCACAAGACCCAGACCAACTTCATTGGACACGACCAGCCACTGCCCGCCAATCCTGGACTGCGCGCCAATGAGGTCTTCCATTTCCACACGGACTTTGTGCATGACGGTTTCGGCAGGCGTGTCTTCGGGAAAGGAAAAAAGAATATTGCTGACCAGCAGAGTAATGCAGTCAACAATTACCACTTCGCCCCGTGGTACGTCAAGACGACGGCCGACATTGAGCGGACATTCAAGCGTCTGCCATTGGGCCGGACGCGACGCCTGATGGTTACGGATACGCTCGGCCATTTCATCATCACCGGCTGTGGCCGTGGCGATGTAAAGGACGGATTTTCCTGAATCGTGGGCGATTTTTTCTGCGAAAGAACTTTTGCCGCTGCGGGCACCGCCTAAAATCAGCGTCAGGCCGTTTACGGGGATTTCAGGAATCATGCTGTACTCCTTTCAGCGCTTCTTGAATAGCTGCAGAGGAGGTAAGAAAGTCCTCCTCTGAAAATACTTCAATGGTCAAAACACCCCGGTGGCCGGTGCGGATAAGTTGACTGAGAACGGCTTGCAGTTTTTCC
>ERZ795049.2262-NODE-2262-length-22769-cov-19.483358_pt1 | contig 22769 bp, 30 predicted proteins | sample MGYA00375133_ERZ795049 | MGnify/ENA primary metagenome ERZ795049 (study PRJEB30178, sample SAMN05720147) | activated sludge metagenome | isolation source: anaerobic digester from wastewater treatment plant | place: Japan | collected 2015-04-20 ... | reverse complement strand
CAAGATACGCGAGCTGACGGACCAGCAGCGCCGCGAAGACCGCTGGGCTCCGGCTTGACAAGCCCCAACGTACAGGCGCAGACTCTCGATGCTGATGGCTGTCGTCACGCGCTTTCGAGAGCGCGCATTACCTGTACCACAACTTTGACCCCGAGCCAGCCACGGCAGCCATCAGCAAGCCGCAGTGGACACCCTGGCCGGGGTCTTAGCTTTGAGAGGGGCGAGTCAGATGAAGACGCGCATAGCCTTGTGGGCAGTCGCGGCGGTCGTGGTGTTGGCCGTGGTGTGGCGTTACGTGGTGCCGGTGGAGTGGCGGGACCGGGTGACGGGTCCGGTGGTGGAGGTGGGGCACTGGGCGCTGGTGGGCGAGCAGAAGCGGGAAGTCTACGACTCATTCGGGCCTTGGGAGTTCCGAGCGAAGATGCCAAAGACGAATGTAGCTGTAGATGGCATAGGATTTAGTTTCACCTTCAAGCAGGCCATCTGGAGGAACATGGGTGGCCCTGGTGGGTACAATCTCGGTGCATTCAACCTCTACATTACCCCAGAGATTGGCTTTGGCTTCAATGGGGTCTACAACGACCCGTCACACCCTGGACAGTGGGGGCTGACGATCCAGTGGGCATCTGCCGATCCGTGGGGGTACTCTCACACGATCTGGTATGACGTGCCATCCGAGGAAGAAGAAGTCTACTGGATCGAGGTCCCTGTTTCCCTAACGCTCAGCGGGAATTCACATCACTGTGTATGCGGGTCTTCTCCCATTGGCGCGAAGGGGGCCACACACGCCAAGGAGCAGACAATCACTGAGAGCTACGTCATCGAGGATGATGCGTCTCTTTCATACGCCATTGGCGGGACTACGTACGGAAACAGAACGCCCCCAACAATGGTGTTGCCGTTGGGTTTCAATGTTCAGGGCCTCTTCATCGACTCCCGCGACTGGGTGCAGGGCGACAACGGGATGAACCCCGGCGTCAAGTACGTCATGTCCATCGAGGACATCAAGTTCGGGGATGTCGAGATTGACACCTCCACCTTCACCGCCCGCAACTGGGGCAGCACTCCCGCCTCCGCAGGCAAGCTCTGGGTGGAGGGCTTCGGCGGCAACAGCATCGGCTTCTGGGCCTCGGAGTTCTTCGACCAGCCGCCGTACACCTATGATGACTACACGGGCGGGACGATTGGCGCCCCGTACAGCATCGGCGTGAACGCCAAGCTCAGACTCATGGACGATACGGAGGTGGACGATAGCCTGTTGATCGTCTGCCCGACGATCCGCAACATTGACACCGACACGCACACGGACCTGGGGCCGAAGGAATATACCTACGGCGCGTTCAAGGCCCTGCGCTACACACAGCGGCACGGGTGCTACTACTGGGACAGTAACCCGCCCGACGTGATCCCGCCCTTCAAGGCGTACATCAAGATGAGTTCGGCGGAGGCCCTCGGGTATGAGATACGCGGGCCGCGACCGGCCTTCAAGGTCGAGGGGTGCGGCTGGTCCGGCGGCAACGAGTGGACTGAGGGCTACGTCTCGCCCTATGATGGTCAGTACGCGCCCTACGGCACCCACAATGGCGAGCCCGTCTACTCCAACGGGTATGCCTTCCTGTACTGTACGGACCCCAGCGCAGGAGACTGGGGCCTCGGCCCCGGACCCCCAACCGCACCATACTACATACAAGACGCCGGAGGCCCCTCCGGCGTTTTTGTTGTCAACACGGACTCCTACTCTGACGCCATCATTTTTGAGGAGACGGGCCAGCGTCAGTTCTCGGGTCTGTTCGGCGAGGGTCTAGGTCCGGCGGTCAGTGAGGACACCACCGAGGCTGTCGCCACCGACGCCGACTGCGCCACACCGTCATTCCAGCACAACGCCACGCTTGTCATCAACGGCTGGGGTCTGGACGCCACCAGCCGCACCGTCTCTCCCTACATGATAGACATCGTGGGCATCGCCGCAGACGCCAACCAGGGAGTCTACGCCAATGCCCACGATCATACCGACTGGGTAGGCGTCAACTGCACGACGCCCGACAGCGGCGGGAACTTCACGGTCGGAGCGGGTGGGGGCTCGTTGACGCTCACGCTCAAGTGCAACTACCGCGACCGGCAGGCGGCGGTCGGGGCCGTCGGGGCCATCGCCGCGCCCGAGGCCTACCGGGAGCGCCGCCACGACTCGCGCCTCGGGGAGGGCGACCCACCGGAGACAGCGGAGGCCGTATGGGATTGGCGGGGGCGCTACCTGTCGCAGGCCTTCAAGGGCCTCACGCTTCCCTGCGACCTCACGGTAACGATCCGCTACTACATGGACTTGCTGGGTGTCAGTGACAACCACAAGACCGACAGCACCCGCCAGACCGACTACGCCTACACGGCAGGCGACCTCTATACCCTTACGCGCACGATCCCGGTGAGTTACGCCGACGGGGCGGGCTGGGCGACGGTGTTGGTGGACCTGTACGACGAAGCCAACGCAGGTCAGCCGGTGGCAATGGCTTATGATCTCAAGTGGGACCTGCCCGCCGGGACCTACCAGATGGCCGAACCGCAACTTGTGACGGACCCCGGCGACCGCCAGGAAGTAACCAGCGTCTCGCCCTACTATCGCGAAGCTCCCAGCGGCGACGGGCTGGCCCTCAAGGTAGACGAGTCTTGGCGGTACGCACAGGGCGTCGTCTCGATGGTCTACAACGGCCTGTGCAACATGGCCCTGTTCGTGCCGGACCACGCGAAGGGCTGCGTGATAGAGCGCTGCCTAGACACCCTTGACGTCAAGATCGGCGCACAGACGGGTCAGGACCTCACCTCCTGCTACCCCCTCTCGGGTTGGCCCCTCACGAAGACCGGGGAAGCACTCAGCTACAGCCATAGCGCCGCCGCCGAAGAAGGGCACATGAAGGACGCGGACGATGCGGTCCTGAAGACCCTCGCGGTCTCAGACATCGTGCCGCAGATGCAGGGCGGCAGCATCGGCGCGGTCGCGGTGAGATGTGCCACGTTCCACTGCGTGAACGGCCTGCCCTACGTCTTTGACATTGTGCACTATGTGCACGGGCGCGGGCACGGGATGGCGGTAACACCGGCCGCCGACGCGGGCGCAGGCGAAGCCTTCCCGCGCAAGCGCAGCGGCACAACCGGCGACCTGTACGCGCGGCCACTGGGCAGCACAGACGAGGGCGACTGGACGAAGGTTGACGACGGCTACACCGTTGACGAGCACGGACACTGGACTTCCGATGCCATGCCCATTGTTGGCACCGACGAGGCGCGCACCTTGCGGGAATATGCCCTGCGGCAAAGCGGTGCCTACGCCAGCCTGGGGCGCTTTGCCACGCGGGAATTCGCGCTGCTGCAGGCGATCATCACCGGAGGGCCGTCGCGCCCCGCCCTATGCGTCGAGCCCGTCACCGGCATCTGTCACCTCGCCTACGTCTCAGGTGAGGACGTGCGCTACACGCAGAGCGACCCGTGGATCGCCTCCGGCTTTCGCGGGTGGCGCTACGGCAACCTCGCGCCTATCAAGGGCACCCCGCAGACCATCGCGGTCTTTGAGGGAGGCTACACCGACCCCTCCGTAGTAGTCATGCCAGGGCGCACCGTAATCGTCTCGGCGCGGTCCACCACCGCACCCTACCCGGTGACACTGAAGCGGTCCCTGAACCAGGGCCGCACGTGGGAGGACGTTCCCGTGGGTAGCTTCGTCGCCGACCTTACACAACTATCCCTCACCCAGCATCGCGGGGTGCTGCACGGGGCGGGGATCATCGGCAATAACGCCGTCTATCGCTACTCTGACGACGGGGGCACGACGGCCAACAGTCTCGACCGCACCGCGACCGTGACCGCCACTATCTGCGCCGCCGAAGACGAACAACCGGACATTGTACGCGACCCGACCGGCGTGCTGTACGTCACCTGCAACAACGGGACCGCCATTGTGATAATGACCAGCAGCGACGGTGGCAATACCTGGGCAGAAACGGACTCTATCGCGTAGCCGCCGCGCCTACACCTAAGCCGCGCCATCATGGCCGCCCTCACCGGGGCGGCCTTTTCGATTCGGGACACTCATGGCACACGAAATCGCCCGCGCCCAAGTGATCGTGGACAACCCGCACGCCGAGGGGCACATCAGCAAGTTCTCGTTTCAGCGCGACTGGCGCTTCGAGAAGCGCAAGCAAGACGATGATGTGTACGGCGGTGCCAGCGGCCAGTTCACGCTACACACCGGCACGGAATATCTGGAGGCGATGCACTGCCTCAAGCCCGCACCCTACCTCGTGGCCGGGGACATGACCGACACCTGGACGGTGCTGGCCGGGGACTGGCGCTTCACGTCACCATCGGTCTGCAGTCCGCGCTCCACCTGGGCCGACTATCACAACTCGGGGCCGCAGGAGTATGGGCAGATTCAGAGCGCCAATGACTTCAGGTGCAATGTGGCGCTGGGCATACTACGCGACGCCCTGCCTGACGATTTGGCCGACTATCCCCGCTATGTCAGCATTCGGTTCAATGGTAGCACTGAGCAGGCGAGCTTCCGCAAGACGGCTTTCGTCTTTCCCTACGGGATGAAATCGCGCCCACACCCCTACGTGCTTGACGCGCTCACCTCGGAGGCCCCTGGCGGCCTGGACGACTCGCACCTCCGCGCCTACTGGGAACTGAGCAGCAACCACGCGGCCAAGCTGGACAGTGACACGCGCGTCGAGTTCATTTTCTTTGAGTTGATAGACGGCTGCATGGTGGTGCGGCACTCGGAGGTGGACAAGGCCTTCGTCTACCAGCCTTACGAGCGCAGCGACTTGCGCTTCTCGCAGTACGGGGCCTGGGCGAAAGGCACCATCTCCATAACGGTGTACGGGCACTCGGCGATGGTCTACTGTGACCACCTGACCTACCCGACCAGCAGCAACGCCATCGCCCAGCCCTACCAGCCCTATAGCGACACGCTCTATTCCGACATCAACGACCTCACGAAGCGCAGTCTGCACAAGCACGGGTGGACGCCAGCAGGTAACGTGGGGCAGCTATTTGACTATGACGACGACCCGGTAGGCTACTGGGCCACCATCGCTTCGCTGCAGGGCGACAACAATGGCGGCTATGCCCCGCGCGTGACCTTCAACTGGAGCGGCAAAGGCAGTAACCCCATTGACTGCCCCGCGGTTTACGTCGCGACGCTGGACGTTATGTCTACCCACGCGGCGGCGGTCTCGGCTCCCGACGCGCTGGAGGGCGAGAAGATCGTTCGCTCCGTCGCCTACACGCTCAAGTACAAGGGGCGCGGACAGACCTGCACGGTTGTTGTGGACGACCCCACTGGCGTCAAGGCGGCGGCCTGGAAAGGTCAGAATCTCGTCACCGTCAAGTGCGGCTTCAACGACGTAACGCCCGTGCAGAAGTTCAAGGGCTACCTCGGCGAGAAGGTCGAGATCAAGCGCGAGGCCGACGACGTAGGACGACCGCGCTACCAGCTTGACCTGCAGGACCCGGTGGACGCGCGACTGGCCGCCAAGTTCATGCTCAACCGTTCGGCGGCTGGCTATGAGAAGCTGGCGGTGTGGCTGTATCGCCTCCTGTATGATGCGGGCGAACCGGCCTCCTCGTTGACTGACATTCTCGCCCTATCCACGGGGAGCATGGTAGACATCATCATCCCCGGCAACCACGGGGCGAAGAACTTAGCGTACGACTTCGAGCCGACCGTCAGCGTCCCCGACGCGGCGGACAAGGTGACGGAGGCGCTGGGCTACGAGTGGGGCTGGAATTGCGAGACCGGGCAATGGTTCCTGCGCCCCGTCCTTCAGACCTACACGGCCCCGCCCGCCTATACGCTGACCGGGGCGGTCGAGTGGGAACTGAGCCACATTCGCAGCAAGCATGAGTTCCGCAACTACCTGTACATGATTGCCCAGACGGCCAGCGGCGCGGAGAGTTGCTTCCTCTGGGCCGACCAGAACAGCCACATGGTTGACAGCGCCAGCAACTTCATCGGCTGCGACCTGTGGGAGGTCGTCAAAGAAGCCGACATGTGGAGCGCGCAGGCCAAGGGTCAAGCGCGCTGGTTGGAGCTGCAGCGCCTGCCCTCCGTGATCGGCTGGGGTATGCCTGCCGACGTGACGCTGGGGCCGGGCAAGTACGTCAAGGCCCAGGTAACACTCATGGGCGTAGCGACCGATGCCATCTACCGGATCGTGGAGGAGCGCGGGGAAATGCCGGGGACGCCGAGTCTTACCTACAAACAACACTTCGTGGCGGAGTTGGTGCAGAATGCCTAGAACACGGGACATCATTGGCCGACATGCACAGCCGCGCGCCCTGACCGCGAAGGCCGGTGCCGTGGCCCTCAGCGGCACCAATGCCGGGCGGGACACGACGGGACGCGCACTCTATACCGGGGCCTGGCGTTACGATGGCACGGCGACTTACGGCGACGGTGGACGGCTGACGTACAACGGCGAGGGCTACTACAACGAGGGCAACGAGTATTACATCCCGTAGGGAGCTTGAGCGGCATGGGCAAGGACAACTACCAGTACAAGCAGGCCATCGCCAGCAACGACCCGGTGACGCCGACCGAGCACAACAACGCGGGCGACGGGGTACAGCGAGACTTCGAGTTGCGCATGATTGCCGAGGGCATGGTGGCGGGTTTCGAGTATGGCGGCAGCGCGCCGACTCTTTCTGGCACCACGGCCATCTATCTCCCGGCGCAGACGGGGTATGCCAGCGGGCGGCGCTTCACGGCTTCGGCCCTCTACACCTTCGCGGCGGAAGATGATGGCACCTACCTCGTCTACCTGGACGCCAGCGCCGAGGCGTTGGCAGTCACGACCGGCACGGTGGATTGCACCGACGACCTGCTGGTGGCCGAGGTGACGTGGGCCGCGCCGACGCTATCGGGCGTCACGGACAAGCGCCTGTATGGGCTGCTGCCGAAGGTCTATGAACTGGACGTGCCGGGGGCGCTGTCCGCCTCCACGGCCTCTGCCGTGGGTACGTTCCCCGTACCCGATGGCTTCCGTTTCCAGTTTGACAACGACTGCTTGAGCGGCTTCTGCAAGAAGCCGGGGTCAGCCAACACGACCTATGTTGACATTCACGCAGGAGCGGCGGGCGCGGCCCCGGCCACGATCTTTACCACGCAGACGCGGCGGCTGGAGATTGCGAACAGTGTGACGGCCTACACCTTCGTAACGGCAGGCGCACCACAGGCCAACCGCTGCATTAGCGGCCCGGCCATCATCGAGGTCTATGTGGACGACATAGCGACGGGGGCGGAGGACTTGTCGCTGAGTATCAAGGGCCGCTTGCTGCCGAAATAGACGGAGGGTTGCGCCGTGAGACACAACAGGATTCTCGCCCGCCGCAAAGAGGAAGCACGCGAGTTGGCTCAACCGGAGCAGGCCAAGCAGAGCATGACGCCAGTAACCAAGCCACAGCCACAGCCGCAGCCGTCAGTCAAACCGAGCGCGCCCACGCCCGCGCCAGTGCCTTGACGACTGGTGGCCGGGCGACGATCACGCGGCCATGTGGGGGCATCTGCTCAAGTGTCTGGCGGGAGAGGCGGAGCCAGTGGCAACGTTGCAGCACGCGGCGTGTGCGGTACAGGACTGCTGGCGCTGTTATGAGGCGGCAGGGATCGTCTAGTTTTCCACGGGTGGCTGCCCCTCCCAGCCACTTGTGACGCGCCCCGGCTTCGGTCGGGGCGCGAGTCTTTCTGGGGAGCAGCACAGGGACACGGCATGTTTGGCAACGCGACCTTCGGGATGATGGCCTTTGGTGGTTGGCCCGACTGGACGGTTGACCATGCCGTGTCTCTGGCGGAGGTGCTGGCGGCTGCTGACACAATGGCCCCGGCTGCGTCCTATCTGATGGCTTTGGCAGAGGTACTGCAGACAAGCGACGTGCTGGCGCTGCAGGCGGCTTACCAAACAGCCCTCGCCGACGCCGCAGGGGCCTCTGACGCGCTATCGGTATTGGCAGGGCTCAGGGTCGCCCTGGCCGATGACATGGGCGCAGGCGCAAGCCTCGCGGTGCGGGCGGCCTATGCGCAGGCGCTGGCCGAGGCGCTGGGTGCGGCCGACGTGTTGGCAGCGCAAGCGGCGTTCTCAGTGGCGCTTCAAGATGCGATGGCCGGAGCCGACTTGCTTGTGGCGCAGGCAGCCTATCGGGCTGAGTTCGCGGACGCACTGGGTGGGGCGGACAACCTCGTTCCCTCGGCAGCGTTCCTGGTGCATCTCGCAGAGGACATAGGCGCGGCGGACAGTCTTACGCCTCGCGCTGGGTTCGTCGTCAGCCTCGCCGACGCGGCGGGGACCAGTGACACCCTCGCGCCCAACTGGGGGACGTTCGTGCTGCTGACGGACGGTCTGGGTGGTGCGGATACTTTCGCCGTAACGCAGGCCCACACGGTTACGCTCACCGACAGTTTCGGGGCGGATGATGACCTGCTGGCGGTTGCAGCCTACGTGGTGCAACTGGCCGAGACGCTGGGATGGGCGGACGCGCTAACGTTCGGCGGGGCGTTCTTCGGCTGGCGGACGCATAGCGGGGTGCCGGTCTTTTGCGCGGCGACGGCAGCGGGCCTGTTGATGGCGGTGCAAAGCAGGCCCGGCTACTGGACTATCGGTTCGGCCCCGTTAGTTGGTGCACATACAGGCAGACCACTCCTCCCGGCGCTGGCCGAAACGGTCTGGTTCATTACGGGGTCGGCGCTGCCAGTCTTTGCGCCACAACGCACAGCCCCGAGCTTCAGCGTCGTCAGGTCATCGCCATTGCTATTGACGGCGACTGAAACGGCAACCTTTGGCGCGGCACTGTCGCGTCCTACCTTCGCAACTGAGGCGGTGCTTTGATGGCCTACCAAAACCCGCGCCTGGGCGAGACCCGCGACATCGTCTGCTGCGAGATCACCAAGGCCGAGAATGTCACCTATACCATTAGTGGCGTGCTTGCCACTGTCAAGACCAGCGACGGCCTGACTACGATTCGCGATGCCGTGACGGCTTCCGCGTCGGGCGACAGAGCGTACTTTCTGGAGTCCTTCACGACCGGCAACGGCTACGTCGCTGGCACCGAATACAAGGGTCACCTACAAGTAACAATCACCTACGGTAGCGAGACGCACGTTCTGGAGCACGAGGACAAGTTCGAGGTTCTCAGCACCATCAAGGAGTAGTAGCCATGACCATTCTACACCTACTGCGCAAGCGGGCGCGCGCACTCATGGAGTGCGGTTCGGTCGGCGATACACTGCGGGCCGTCGCCGGGTATCGCCAGGAGCCAAATGCCGCTCTCGGTATGCACGGGCACCTGCGCGTGACACGGGCCGATGGCTCGCTGCTGTTTGAGGGCGGCAACAAGGTCGTGTACGCGGGCCTGGAGGACATCGTTGACAAGCTCCAGGGCGCGGGCAACATCAATACCTATAAGTACGTGGGCTTCGGCCTGGGGACGACGGCCAGCGCCGACAGCGACACGACCCTGGAGTCGGAAATCACCGGCGGCACCTATGCGCGCCTGACGGGGACACAAGGTGAAGGTGATAACGCCCGTGAGTACCGCGTGTCCGGCACCTGGACGAATACTAGCGGGGCCACACGGGCGGTCACCGAGTATGGCCTCTTCAGCGCCGCCACCGATGGCACAATGCTCTGTCACGTCACGACTGGCGACACCTCACCACCGGACCTGAAGACCGTCGCCGTCAACGAGACGATCACGATTCAGTGGGATATTCAGCTTCAGGACGCGTAAGGGACTGCCATGCTCACCGGCAAAAACGATGCGATAACCACGCTGGCGGCGGAACTGGCGGCAGGTGCGGGTTCATGTACCGTGACGGACGCCTCCAAGCTGCCCGCTACCTTCCCCTACCGCCTGCGCATATGGGACTGGGCGACGTATCGCCAGCCCGCCGACGACGCTGGTGAGATCGTGGAGGTCACGAACGCGGTTGGCAATGTACTGACAATCACGCGGGCACAGGAGGGCACCGCTGACGTACTGCACGCCGCTGGAGAGACCTGCGCCAATACCATCACATGGGCCTATGTGGACGAGATGCAAAGCGCCATAGCGGCCCGTGCCTTGGCCGGGGCCGTGACCGCTTCGGGCCTGACGATGGCAACCGGAAAGATCCTCGGGCGCGCGACCGCCAGCACCGGGGCCATCGAGGAACTGGAGCTGGACACCGACGGCACGTTGGCGGCCAACAGCGACAGCAACGTCCCCAGCCAGAAGGCAGTCAAGACCTACGCCGACGGTATCATTGCTGCCGCTGACGCGATGGTCTACAAGGGGGCAGTGGACTGCAGCGGAAACCCCAACTACCCGGCGGCGGACTGCGGGCACGCCTACAAAGTCAGCGGGGCCGGCAAGATCGGCGGGGCCGGCGGGCTCGCGGTCGAGGTGGGAGACCTGCTGCTGTGCATCCATGATGCGACGGCCAGCGGCGATCAGGCGACGGTCGGGGCCTACTGGGACATCGTGCAGGTCAACCTCGACGGGGCTGTCATCGGCCCGGCCTCGGCCGCGGACGGGAACTTCGCCTCCTACAGTGGCACCAGCGGCAAGCTCGTCGCCGACAGCGGCTCCAAAGCCGCGGACTTTGCCGTCGCCGCGAAGGGGGTTACGAACGGAGACAGCCACGATCACGACGGTGGTGACGGGGCGCAGATTGACCACACCAAACTGAGCAACCTCCCCATCACCTCGTCGGGCCATACGATGGCAACCGGGAAGGTCCTGGGCCGGGCAACCGCCAGCACCGGGGCCATCGAGGAACTGGACGTGACCGGCACGGGCAGTGTTGTCAAGGCCACCAGCCCGACGTTGGAGAAACCAAACATCGGCGCTGCAACGGGGACCTCGTTGCGGCTGACGACGCTCGGAGATGCTCCAGCCGCGAACCAGATAGCGGCCAGGGCCTACAATGCCTACGCCGAGGGTTCGCAGGCCGGACACGTCTGGAAGACCTACTCATCGAGTGGGTCGGCGTACGGCAACATGATCCAGGCGTGGCGGATGCGCGGAACGTTTGACACCCCTGTGGTCTGCAACTCGGGGGATTACGTGTTGCTCATTCGCGGTTGGTCCTACGACACATCAGGCAACCGCCAACTCGGCGCGAGCTACAACATCGTCACGGACGGGGCTCCGGCTTCCAACCGGGTACAGATGTATCACGTCTGGTGGACGCAGGACAGCAGCGCCACGCTGGCCGAGCGGATGCGCCTGCACAGCGCCGGCACTCTCAGCATCGGCACAACCACGGACGGGCTGACCGCCGGGGGGTCGCTCAACGTGGCGCAGGACATCAAGGCAGGTGTGAAGTTCGGCTTGGGACTCACGCCCATCGCGCGCCGGCCGCACGTAGCAGACCCGTCGGGGGGCGCAACTACTGACGCCGAAGCCCGCACAGCCATCAATGCCATCCTGGAAACGCTGGAGGCCTTCGGTTTCCACGCGACGAAATAGGGAGAGAGATCATGCCACAGCAACTGACAGTCTCGCTAACCGAGCAGCAGTTCCGCGTCCTATGGGAGCAGGTTCTGCGCTGTCCTAAGTCGGAGGGAGAGGCCTTCGCCGTTAACGTGATCGGCGGCCTAGTGGAGCGCCAACTGGTGGAGCAGAAGCAGGAGGAAGCCAAGCCTGCCGAGCCTCCGCCGCCGCCCGCGCCGCCGCCGCTATCCATCGTCTAGTCACCCGCCGCACCATCGCACCATCGGCCCGCCACGCGGCGGGTCGCTTCGATTCCTGGGGAGATTGTCATGGAGTCCACCGCCCACTGCGAGGCCCATAGCGGCGTATGTGAGCGCATTGCCCAAGTCGTGAGCACCGCTGTCGCTATGCAGGCGCGCCTCGATGCCCACTGTCAGAACGGTGGCACCGGGCACGTACAGCGGCGCGAAATCACTGCCCTTACTGAGGATGTGAGCACCTTGACAGCCGACGTGAAGCAACTGCACGAGGCCATACAGCAGGACCGGCAGGAGCACGCGGTACAGACGGCACGACGCGACGCAACCACGAAGCTCCTGGTGGCTGCTGTTGGGGCCATCGGTGTCGCATCGCAGTACGCCATCGCGTACTTCCTGAAGTAGCGAGAGGCCACCATGCCACGCGACATCCTTGTGGACCTCGGCGAGAAGCCCGACCCGGACGAACTGCGCGAGCTTGACGAGGAGACGGCCGACGATGACGCGGACGACGGCGGCAACATACTAGGCAGCCGCCACCTTCGGCCAGAGACTGCGACAGGGAGGACAGCAGCACATGGCAGACAACACGGACAAGCCCACAATAGACTTGGAGCAGTACCGGGGGCGCAAGGGGGCCATCGGCGTTGGTGACGGTGCCGCCGAGAGATGGCGGGCACTCCATACCCAGTTCGGCGGGAATGCCACGCGGGCCGCAGAGTTCCTGAGCTACACGTCGGGTGAACAGATTCGGCGCAAGTGGTCACTGTTGGGGCTATCTAGCACGGGAGCCGGGAAGCGCATCTTTCACGGGGGACTGCCAGACCATACTGCGACACCAACGCCTAGCGATCCTGTGGCCGACAGTGTCTATGCCCTGCTGCGGCGGGCCATGACGCGACCCTACAGCGTCATGCAGTTGGCTGACAAACTGGACGTAGCTCCCAAGCGCATTACGGCGGCGGTCGAAGCCCTGATAGAGCGCGGCTATCATGTGACGATAGGTGCCGATGACGTAAGCCTCATCAACACTCCGGTGGTCATGGTCGAGCCCATGCGCACCGGCTGGGCTGACCACAAACTGCGCTTTGGGGTGGTATCAGACACGCACATCGAGAGCAGGTTCTCGTGCCTGGAGGAACTGCACGGGGCCTACGATTTCTTCGCCAGCGAGGGCATTGACACGGTACTGGTGCCGGGGGACTTGCATGATGGCCCCGGCGAGCGCGGCTATCAGGGGCACCGGCAGGAGGTGCGCGACGGCTGCCAGATCGCGAGGGATTGTGTCCGCTTCTCACATGACAACTACCCGCGCCGCGAAGGCATCCGAACCGTATTCATCGAGTCGGGCAAGTCTCACGCGGGCTGGGAGTTCGCCGCCTCGGGCTTCAACATGGGGCGCAACTTGGCCGAGGGGTTTGTCTACGAGTCGCCCGACCCGGACGGCGCGTCAACAGTATACGTGCCCCCGCGCGAAGACCTGATTTATCGGGGGCATGACCAAGCCACGCTGACCGCTGGCCCCGAAGACAACACGCGCATTGACCTCTATCACCCGGACGGGGGCAGCGCCTATGCCTGGAGTTATCAGCTTCAGAAATGGGCCGAGAGCGTTGAGGGCGGCAACAAGCCTCACTTGGCCCTGTTCGGCCACTATCACAAGCTCTGCACCATTCGCATCCGCAACATCCATATCGTCTCGTGCGAAACGATGTGTTGGCAGACGCCCTACATGCTGCGCAAGCGGCTAGAGGCGCACGTCGGGTTCCTGCTGCTGGAGATGACGGTGGACACAGACGGGACGATCCGCAGCTTCAACCCCAACACGTTCCCGTTCTTCCTGCACGAGCGCCGCGTGTTTGATATGGGCAAGGCCGCATAGGGAGGCCCCACATGCCATCAGTAGTAGCCGCGCGCCAGAAGATCATTGACCTGCTGGTTGACTTTGGCTTCAGCATCGGCATCCGCGCTGAGTGCCACCGCCGCTTCGTCCTGGGCGCACAGGACTATGGCGAGCTTGGCTTCATGCGCCGCGAAGACGATACCGCCTGCTGGTCATGCCACAATGACATTACCTGCCTGGACAAGCTGCAGGCGCGCTTTTGCCCCTTCTGCGGCGCGCCAATAGGAGACTACGGGTACTGCCAACGCCGCCGCGAAGAGCTGCTGGACGCGGTACTGTACACGACCTTTGGCATCCTCAATGGCGAGACGACCCGCGACGCTCCGGAGACGGTGGCAGTTATGCTGGGCCTGCGCGACCTACTTGACTTGGACGATGGCAAGCCCGCCTTAGTGGCAGCCCTTCCGCGACCTGCACCCGCTGGCGTGATGGCAGTCGCATTCGTCGGCAAAGAGGCGGTCTAGCCCACATGCTTGCCAAGCTCAAGCGCCTCGGATGGTTCGCCACCGTCGCCGCACTCATGGGCAGCGCCATGTACGCGGGCTGTGAGGTCGCGCATGGCAGGTGGGGGTGCGCGCTGCTGGCCGGCGCGGGCGCGGTCGCGGCGGCGGTCCTGCTCGTGCTGAAGCTCGGCCAGTAGCGGGGTAGTTACCCGCGTACACCAGGCTACACCCGCCCCGCCTGTGCGGGGCGCATTCGTTCGGGGAGAGTGAGGAGAGACCAATCATGCTTGAGTGGCTGAAGGGACTGACCGAAGAGCAGCGGATGCTCATCGTCGGCCTCATCGCTCAGTACGTCGTGCAGCTTGAGAAGCTCGTCTGCGCGAAGCTGAAGTGGAACATCGAGGAGGCCAAGCTGACGAAGCTGACGATGGCCGCCGTCACGACCGGGCTGGCCGCGCTCGTCATCAACGGGATCGAGCCGGCCTTCTGGAAGGAATGGCTCCTGGCCTTCATCAGCGCCGTCGTGCTGCACGAGGTGGGCGGCAAGGTCGTGCGTAAGGCAGACGAGGTCATTGATGAGGCGCTGGCCGCAACGGCCATGCCCTACCTGCTGCTGGGCACGCTGGCCCTGGCCTTCTGCCTGTGCGCGCCGCCGGCCGCGGCCCAAGCGGATCCTGGCTGGGACTGGAGTCTCAAGTTGGAATCCGGCTTCGGCACGACGTTTATCAATGACTTCGACTTCACCGTCGCGGTCGGCGCCCGGGTCGGCAAGTTCCCGGACGCCACGCCGGTTGTCGGCGGGCACGAGTTCGGGGTTGACCTCGCCAACGTCGGCGGCCACTGGGCGGCCGGCCCCTGGCTGCGCCTCGTGGACAACCTGAGCCTCGTCGGCTACATCTGGCAGGAGGACCGGCGCGCGACCGGCGACCTGGCCCTCAGATACACCGCCCCGTTCCGCTGGTGAGAGCGGGCGACGATCCCGCCGCACCACCTGTGCCCCTGCCGCCGCGCGTACACTCTCCCCGCGCGGTGGCGGGGGCGCTTTTGCCGTCACGGGCGGGCCTTCCTGGGCTTCTGGCTGTCGCGGACAACGCAGTTGACCAAGCGGCCACCGCGAAGCAGCGCCCGTCAGAAGCCATCCTCGCGCAACCCTGGGCATTGTAGTGGGTGAGTTGTATCGGGCCAAGGCCGGGTTCGACTCTACCACGACATGCGCCAGAATATCTCCGAAGCGGCCAGGGCGTCGGCATCTGGCAGGATGTGCATGATGGCCGCCTGCAGCAGTGTGCGGCGTCGCTGAGGCTCCAGCCGCGACCAGCTGCGTCGCAGCGTGCGGACGATCTCCCGCACCTCCTGGGCCGATAACTCAGGCTTCCGCGCTGCCGGCTCAGCTTGCCCCGCCTCGCCCAGGCGCCGGTTCACATCCGCCAGCAAACCCTCGGCCTCCTCTTCCCCGACCAGCCCCTTCACGGCCAGCCGCACGATCCGGGCCCGCTCGGCGTCGAGCCGCTCGCGTGCCGCCTGAGCGCGCCGCACCGCCTGTGTCTGGCGCCGCGCGGGCTCCGCCGGCTCATAGGTCGCCAGCCGGTCCAGGAGGGCCGGCAGCAACTCCCGCTCCAAAGGGCCTTCCGAGATGATGCGTCGCCAGTCGCAGCTGACGGGGAGGTTGCGCGAGAACCGGCACTTGTAGCCCAGGTAGGCCTTGCCGTTGCGGCCGGGCGTGTAGTGCGTCTGCAGCCACCGTCCGCACTCGGGGCAGCGGAACATCCCCGCCCAGGACGCCCGCGACGTGTAGTCGTGTGCCGCCGCGCTAGCAGTAGATCGAGGGCCTCGCCCGGCGTAGCGATTGGCCCGTTGGGCATTTGCCAGGTCCGCAGGTCGTCCAACTCCTCTGGACTGACGGCTTCGCCCGGTGCTGCCTGCAGGATGAGGGCCAGACGCTCGACGCCGGGATGCTCGGGGCGTGCCGGCGACTCCTGCGCGCGCGGCTGCGCCTGCTCGGCCAGGGCATCTATCGCCGCGTGAATGCGCTGCGCGGTGTCCCAGCCGATCTTGTAGGCCGTCCCCCTCCTCGCCTTTGCCACCCACTCACGCGATAGCCCTGCCGCACGCGCGACCTGCGCCGCCGAGAAGGGCACCCGTTTCAGCCTCTCCTGTAGTTCCGCCCGGAAGTCCATGCGACCATTGTAACTGACGAGTAGTCAACGGGGAGAAAAAAGTGCTTGACACGGTGTCCAGTTGTGGCGATAATGCGCCTGTCAGTTCACACTACAGGAACCGAGAACCATGACCGGAGAGCAGCTTCGCGACGTGATGGGACGGCTTCGGCTCACCTACCAGGACCTCGCCGACGCCACGCCCTACAGCAAGCAGTACATCCACGAGCTTGCCAAGAAGAGCGACAAGCGACTGCCAGAAGACGCCTTCCGGGCTATTCGGTCTGCTCTCCTGCGCATCAGTAAGGACGCCGCCAGTCTGTACTTCGACCTCACGGGCGAGTTCTGTGAGCCAGCCACTGCTGGGGGCGACGCACCATGACCGCCACCCCCGGCCCCAACTTCGCCGTCACCCCGATCTCGCCCCACGTCGGCACGGCCGTTCGCCTTGTCGCCTCCGGCAAGCCGGCCGACAAGGCCAAGCAGTTCCAGGTCTGCCTGCATTGCTTCGACGCCGTGCGAGGTGGCGGGCTATCCCAGGACGGCGCCTGCACCAACGGGTGCGGGTTAACCGAGCCGGAGGGCGATGCCGCGTGACCGAAGAGCGCGCCGCACTCATCCGCCACCAAGCCGCCCCGGCCCTCGCCAGAGCCCTTGATGAGCTTGACGAGCGCCTGGAGCGGGAAGCCCTTGCACGTAACGCAGCCGCACCAACCACCCCCACGCGGCGGGCGACGCACACCCCGGATAAGCGCCCTGCCCCTGCAGCGTCGCCCGCCGCCGAGGAGGTCGCGTCGTGACAACAACCCTCGCCATCATCATCGCCACGCTGCTCGTCGCCGGGTTCGTCGCGGCCATCCTGAGGGGCCTGCACCGTAAGCGCCTCCACAGCATACTGACAGAGTGCAGCGATGGCAGGGTCGAGACCATCGAGGAGATTGAGCGGGCATGAACCCCCACGTCCTCAACGAGTGCCGCTGCTTCCTCGGCATCTGCATCTGCGCCTGCCTCATCATCGGCGGGTGGATCGCCGACTACCGCTGGGCCAAGCGGGCGCGCCCATCCTACGGCAAGCGGAGGTATCCCCGGTGAACCCAACAGCAGCCGCAGAGCACATGACACACCTGTCCGCCGTCCGCCGCATGAGACCACAGCACCCAGTGAGTAAGGGCGCACACCGGCTACTGCTCCTGCTCAAGCGCAAGGCCTGCGGGGCCTCCAATGCCATACGCCGCCAGGAGTGCGCGCAGATCATGGGCTGCCACGAGCGCCACATCCGCACGTACTGCGGGGAGTTGCGCGACGCGAGCATTCCCGTGGGGATCGTCAGGCACGCGCACCGCGACCACGGCACGTACTACCTCGCCGTCACCCATGAGGAGCAGGCTGCTGTCCTGGCCGAGTATCGCAAGCCGATGATGGCGATGCTGGTGCGAAGCAACCAACTGGCGCGGTACATGCCTGGGGCTCTGGGCAAACAACTGGCACTGGTTCCGACGGACGGTACGGGCCAGTTGCAGATGATAGCGTAGCGGCTGAAGCCGCAGGAGGGTGAGATGGCAGGCTTTGTACTGGTATCCAATGGGATGGGCGGAGTGCGTGTCGTGAGGAGAGTCAACGCTGCACCCGGCGATCTGCATATCGGAGAGAACTTCTGGAGCACGCCGAAACCAAGCACCCGGATAGCCGACCGTTACGAGGTCGAGCTAACCGCGCGCACTGGAGCCTTCGCAGCGCGCCGCACCGTCTGGGTGTACCGCACCGATGTGGAGGAGCAGCTTGAGCGCGATGGTGTCGCGTGCCGGGGCGGAGTGTTCGTTGACGAGGATGGCTGGCCGCTGAGTGACGATGACTACTACCGCAAGGCCGTGGAGGTCGCACAGCGGAGGTGGTGACGGGTTCAGACAACGGGGCGGTGGTGTGATGGCCGCCGCCCCGCACAACAAGCGAGGTGCATGATGATCGAGACAATGTTTGACGTAGTTGACCGGGCAAGCCGTGATGTGATCGCTACGAGCGACGAACTGAGCCATGCGCAGGACGACCTGGAGGCCTACGTCTTCCGCTACAACCGCAATGCCCACATCCGACGCACGACGCGCGCCACGGACTGCAAGGAGTTCTACCAGTTCATGGAGATGTTGCGCGAGGGCCGCCGCAACCGCGACGCGGCCTACGCCCAGCACCTGCGCGACGTGGAGGAGATGTCAGCCCAGCGGTGGGCGTCCTGACAACAACAAGCCTCGCGCGGGAACGCGAGGCCAGGAGGACGACGTGCAACACAATAACCGCAAGCATATCACGCCGACCATCGCCAGTCAAGTGCTGCTGGCGCTCGAGGTTGACCCGGAGACGCTCCGACTACGCGCCAAGCTGCGCCGGACGTACGGGCCGAACGGGCGGCGCGTCGAGAAGATCATCACAGGGGAGGCTGCGTAGCATGACCACCACCGACCAAGTCGCCGCCATCCTACAGCAGGCCGCCCTCGCCATCGAGTTCGCCGCCGCCAAGATCGCGGGCCTGCCATCCTGCATCTGCGGCCGCCAGCAGTACACCAAGCGCGGCGTCTACATCGCCCAGGATGCCATCGGCGGCGGCTTCAGTGACACGGACCCAGATGTGGGCGAGCTGATCCTGGAGACCGCCTGCATCATGTGCGGGTGCTACTGCCATTCTGGCGGGGAGATTGTGCCGCTGCCGCGACTTGACCTGGACTTCGCCGGGGCCGAGGTCGCGCCGCATGAGGATGTCAGCATGGCGGGGGTGGGGTAGAGATGGCACTTCCTGGCGAGACAGCAACCATCGTTCCCCCGCAGGGCTTCCGGCTTGCCATCGGTGAGACCTACACGAAGGACGGACGCACTCTGCCCCGCAAGCTCGATTACTGGAGTGTGCGCCGCCTATCCGTGCAACGCGGCGAGAAGCCAACGTACATCGTAGACCCCGACGCGCAGAAGCTCATGTGCGAGGCCGCGCAGGTGCGGGAGAAGCCGACCGCCATACCCGTGACGGTCATCGGCAACCCCGCGCTGGTGGGGGGCACCCCCACGCTGCCGGAGAGTATCCTATGGGCGCGAATGGCCCGCTATTCCGGTGGCAAGTGCTGCTGCACCTGCAAGAACTTCGACGCCGAGGGCAAGGGAGTGGCGATTGAGCGCTTGTTTCAGGAGAAGCAGAGCGGCAGCGGCCAGTATGTGAAGTCCTACTACATATTGGCCCGCACACAGGAGCGCGAGTGCGACCCGCAGGCTTGCGGCTACGCAACCGGCGACCATGAGGTGCAGAAGTACAAGGGCACCTCGCTCTGCAAGCCGCAGGTCGTCCTTAGTGTGGGCCTGCCCTGGTATCCAGTGGTCGGCACCGTCGCGAAGTTCAAGTCCACCGGATGGCATAGCTACCGCGCCCTCCGCGACTCGCTGTTGGCAATCAGCCTGCAGACAAACGGGTGGCTACATGACCTCCCGGACCTGTGGCTTGTACTGGACTGGGAACTCTCTGGAAACGGGCAGCTTGTCCCGTCCGTGCGCGTCGAGTATCGCGGGCAGGTGGCGGCCTTGCGGGAGGCGGCGACCGACGTACAGGGACGGTGGCTCAAGCAGCAGGACACACTCAAGCAACTGCAGGCGGGCATAGTCGAGACCGTCGTGGAGGAAGAGGAGAAGCCCGAGGAGCAGGTCGCGCATCAGGCCGAGTTCGCGCACGAGGGCTACGATGTGCGCCCGCCGATCATAGACGCGGAGTGCGAGCCCGTAGCGTCCGCCCCCGAGGAGCCGCACCAGCCCCAGCGTCTTGACCCGCCCGCCGACCCCAAGCCGACGCACGACCCCGCCATCAGCGACGAACCCTTCGAGTTATCGCCGCCGCTTGACCCGCCGCAGGTCGCCGCCATTACCGACCTCGCCGCCTTCGACGCGGCCCTGAAGCAGATCGGCGTCACTACGGCGGCGCAGCTCAAGGAACTCAAGGGCGACGTGGGCTTGGAGGGCATATCGCGCAAGGAACTGACGGTGGACCAGTTGCAGGCGGTCTACAGCCACGCGCGGAGCCAATGGCAGGCGGAACAGGCGGTGGCGGCCAGTGGTTGACATTCCCCTGTTTCAACCAACCCCCAAGTGCTCTGAGTGCCAAGGCAAATGCTGCAAGACCCTGCCGGGTTCGTGGTATCCCCAGGACATCCCCGGAGGCCCAACAGTCGAGAACGTGGTCGCGTTCGTGCGGTCTGGTAGAGCCTGCTTCGACTGGTGGGAGGGCGATCCGCGCAAGGGGCATGATGAGTTGGAGCGAGGCCTTTTTCTGCGCCCGCGCACGGTCGGAGGGCCCTTCGTCATTGACCCGTCATGGGGTGGTACCTGCGTCTACCTACAGTCGTTTGGGTGTAGCCTGCAATGGGACGAGCGCCCGACAGGTTGCCGAGCCCTGGAACCAATAGAGAAGGAATGTGTGAACCACGCAGGCGACAAATCAAGTGACGCGGTTGCATGGCTAACTCTCGGAACGCTCCTGGAGGACGCCATAGCCATTTGCGAGGAGGAGTTGTGCGATGCGCAGCCCGCATAGTTACAGCGCCTACTCGACCTTCCTACGTTGCCCGCCAGCCTACCGCGCCTGCTACATCGAGGGCGACCCCGGAGTCACGCCTGACGCGCTCAAGAATGGCGGCGAAGCACACGAGGCCATCGCGCGGTACGCCGCCCACTGCTTCAACAAGGGCCGCAAGTCCGATCTGGAGGCAGGGCGCAGAATTGCGCTGGGCTACATGGAGCCGGTGCGGGAACTCGTCGAGAAGTTCGTGGAGGACTGGCGCTTTGAGTGGGGCGCGACCATCGTTGAGGGCGTGGCCCCGGTCGAGCAGGAGTTCCGCGCCATGCTACCGGACGGGCGCACGGAGTTCTCCGGCCACCTCGATCTGCTGCAACGGTATGAGGGTGCGGCCAGCGTGGAGGAAGTACCGTTCGGCGGTGAAGGCGTCGGCGACGGTGACGATGCCCTATGGACGATTACTGACTTCAAGTCCGGGCTGTACGGGGACTGCTGGAATGATGAAGTCGCGCCCAAGCAACTGCAATGGTACGCGTGGCTGGTGCAGCAGAACTACCCGCAGGCACGCGCCTTCAAGGTCTGTCTCTACTCACTCCGCACAGGCTACACGCTGGAATGGCAACTCGGCGGCGACCTCTCCTACATCGGCCACGAGCTACAGGCTATCGCCGACCGGATTGCGCGGGAAGAAGAGTGGGAGCCATGCCCAGGCCCGGCGTGTCTGACCTGCCTGCACGTACACGTCTGCCCACTCAAAGACAGCGCGACGGTGCGTGCTATCACGGACATTCCTCCCGAGACGACCCTACAACTCTACCTGTGGCACAAGGCGCAATATGCGGCACTCAATGGCCTGCTTAAGGAGCATGTACAGCAGACCGGCGAGACGGTGCGCGTGGGCGAAGTGGCCTACGGGTCGCAGGTGCCAGCGCCGGGTGTGAAGGTGCGCGACTATGTCGGGCTGGTGGCGCTGGCATTGGAGGCTGACGAGGCCCTGCGAACTCCGAAGTCGCGCCTGCCTGGAGTGGCGCGGCTGCTCAAGCCGGAGAAGGACGTGGCAGCGCTACTACTAGAGCACCCGGACTATCACGAGCGGGCCATGCAACTACTGACGGTCAATGCCCCCGGCAAGCCGCGCATCGGCCTGCTGGGCAACGGGCACAACGGAGGCGATGATGATGACGCTTGAGGAGCGACGCGCCAAGCTGGAAGCGACATGCAACACCGACGACCGGCTGGGTGCGCTGTTGGCCCACTTCGGCCTCGCGCCGGAGCCGGAGGCACCACAGTGAGCCTGCCCACCTATCAGATAATCCGCCCCGCCCCACGCAAGGGTGCCTCGCGCATCGAGATTGACGACATCAAGTCGGGGCGGCGCGACCGGGCGGCGTTCGTGTGGAGCGATGGCCTGTACGAATGGAACGGTGAGCGGTGGGTGTGGGTGGATACAACACGCACGAGGAGTTAACATGCACAGAGCAACCATCATAGCCGGACTGGTGCTCGCGAAGACACTCAAGGGCAAACGGAGGGATTGAGATATGGCGCAGAGAGACTTGATACCATTTCATCAGTGGACGAACGCAGACGGCGAAGTGCTTCTGGTCAAGGTCGTCAATCCAGACGGCACCAGTCACGGCGGCTTCGTTTGGCCCGCCAGTGGAGAGGTTGTAGCGTCGGATTGGAGTCCCGCTCCGGTGTGCGGTGGAGGCCTGCATGGCTGGCCCTGGGGCTATGGCATCTCCGACGGAAAGAGCGTGTCTGCCCACGGTCTGTGGATTGTCTTCGCGGCCAAGCCCGACGACATTGTGCTGGTTGAGTCGGGACAGGAAGCCAAGGCCCGGTGTGGGCGCGTGGTGTACTGCGGGAACATGGCCGAAGCGATGCTGTTGACGATGGATGAGCGAATCAAGTGCATCGCACACAACTCTCGCGGGTCGGCCAGCAGCAGCGGCGAGGGCGGGTCGGCCAGCAGCAGCGGCGAGGGCGGGTCGGCCAGCAGCAGCGGCGAGG
>ERZ795049.2253-NODE-2253-length-22812-cov-28.026278_pt1 | contig 22812 bp, 23 predicted proteins | sample MGYA00375133_ERZ795049 | MGnify/ENA primary metagenome ERZ795049 (study PRJEB30178, sample SAMN05720147) | activated sludge metagenome | isolation source: anaerobic digester from wastewater treatment plant | place: Japan | collected 2015-04-20 ... | reverse complement strand
GGCCACCTTGGGGCCGAGGCCGACAACGGTGCTCAGAATGGTGGCGGCGCGTTTCTGTTCCTTTCGCATGTGGAGGCTGCGGCTGCCGGGCAGGAGCAACCCTCGCATGACTGAGCGCATCTGTGGCGCGTCGGCGCTCGCGACCACGGCGCCCATCAGCAGGTAGTCCCCGGCCGTGGACTCGTCGACAGTAGATGTGCGCTCCGGGCGTGGGATCCCACGAGAGGGGAGTCACCGTTCTTGCACGCCTATGCGCGGGGCTTCCCCCCAAAAGCGGTGCTGGGTCCCGCGAGAGTCCCGAGAACGCTTCAGGTTTGACTGGCTGCCCAGGCACTCAGCGCGTCCTGCCACCCGTCGAACTGACCCCGCTGCTCTTCGGAGCCCACGACCCAGCCGCTGTGAACGATGCTGACCATGGCGTCGGAGGCGTCGTGGACTACCTCGACGACCACGTTGGTCACCAGACCCCCGTCGAGAGTGACGTCCATGTCCAGATACTCGCTACCGCGCATCACGCGCACTTCGCCGACGAGTACACGCCGGCCACGTTGGTCCTGCACGAACACAGCGCGCCTGTCTCGGTCGACGGGCTGCATGTCGATCCCCACAACGGACTCCCCGGTCAGCTTCCTGCCCACCTCGGCGAGGACCCATGTGCAAGGATCCAGAACGTTCGTGCGTGGGTCAAAAGGGAGCCGAACGTGGGCGCGAACATCCGGTCCCGTCAGCAATCTGTGCGTAGGCGAGAGGTCTCCCGTCACCGTGAGGAGAGCCATCCCGCGCAGGTCGCGAACCGTCAACGCATGGCGCTGACCGTCGTCGAGGGGTGTCAGCACCCCAACAACGATCCGTTCCGTTCGCAGCATCTCGTACAGCGCAGCGAGATCCTCCACCTCAACAATCGGGTGGAAAGGGCCGGAGCCATGCCCTCCTGGCTCGTCGACCACGAGGAAGTCGACGCCCAACAACGCGGGCAAGGTGCGGTAATCCCCGATCGGGCTGACCCGTAGAACCCCCCTCAGCATCGCCATCCCGATTCCCTCCGTCTCACTGGGCCCCGGCATGACGTGCGCCCGAAGCTAACTAGTTGGTTGCGACGATACGGCGGCAGGCTGACAACCGCCGTCGGCCGGCACCGACGGATCGCCACACTCCTCGCATCGGTCGCGGAGGCCCTCGATGCATCGCTTTGCACCTCGCATGCGTTCCGATGCGTAAAGCGCTAGAATAGCTCCATGGCTGACGTCAAGAAGGGACCGTCTCCGGTCGTATCGACAGCCTCGTTTGAGGCAGAACTGAATGCCCTCCTGCTCAGGGCCGGGCACACGGTGCCCGGGGCAGTGGTCGCCGCAGCCCTTAAGGCCGTGGAACGTCGCCGAAGCCTTGCGCGGATTGGTCCTGAAGCGACCACCTCAAGCCGAACGGAGCAGGACGAGTTCCTCAAAGCGAGCGCGAGCGTGGACGTTGCGCCAGATCAGGGCGCGGCGATGCTTCGGCTCGACCTATCCCGCCGCGAGGAGGTCATGCTCACGACAGCGCAGGTGGCCAAGGACCTCGGGAAGGCGAAGTCGACGATCACTCGCCAGGTCAACCGGGGTGACCTCTACGCAATCAAGGGTGATGGGCAGCTGCGGTTGCCGGCCTGGCAGTTCGTGTCCGGGGCTGCAGTCCCCGGACTCGCCCAGGCACTGGCCTACGTCCCCGAGACCTGGGGACCTCGACGGCTTCGGCTTTTCATGACAACGCCTGAGGAAGCACTGGGCGACCGCAGCCCCGTTCAGTGGCTGCTGGATAACGAGCCCCCACAGGTGGTCGCCCAACTGATGGCCGACGAGAGCCGCGAATGACGCCCAAGCCCCAACCGAAGACCCCCCGAAAGCCGCCGAAACCGTTAACCCGCCGATCCAGCGACCTCGTCGGGGTCCGGCCCACGCTCTGGCGCATTGGGGCGACCATCGGGGACTACGTGTTGGAGTGGAACGAAGCCCGAGACTTCGGGCCCTTGCGGACGATGCGGTGGGACCCGCACCACCCACCCCAATCCGTACAACCGGACCGCGCCGTCATCTACGCTTCACCGTCACCGATCACCGCCGTGGCTGAAAAGTTCCAGAAGTACCGCACCATCGACCCCTTCACCGCAGCCCCGTGCCTCTACGGGTGGTCGGCAACACGGCAGTTGACCCTCCTGGACCTGCGGGGCAACTGGCCGATCAACAACAAGGGATCCGCGTCGATGCCGATGGGACCGAGGAACGTTTGCCGGGCTTGGTCCGCCGCGATCCTCGACACCTGGCCCGAGCTCGACGGGCTCCTGACACGATCCACGATGGACGGCCGCGACACTTACGTCCTTTTTCCTCCGGCGCGCACCTCGATGCCCGACGAACCTCGCCACGCGCGACTGCTGACCGACCCGGCCGTCTACTGCTACCTCGATCTGTGGGCCGACGAGATCAACTACGACATTGCCGACGCACCCTGGCCACCTGCCTGAGGGGACTGCCAAAACGGGCTGGCCGCTGCGCCATCACCTACTTCGCGGTGATGCCGCCGTCGACGGGGATCGTCACGCCGGTGACGTAGCTCGACAGATCACTGGCCAGGAAGAGCGCGACGGACGCGATCTCACGCGGGTCGCTGGCCCGACCCAACGGGATGGTCGCGGCGAACGCGGCCTTTCGGCGCGCGATCTCCTCAGGGTCGTCGATCCGGAAGAACGCGGCCAGCCCCGGCGTCTCGACCTGACCCGGAGCGATCGCGTTGACCCGCACCTTGTCGGCCGCCAGCGCCAGCGCGTAGGAGCGCACCAGGGCGATGATCCCGCCCTTGGTGAACGAATACAGGGGGCTGAACGGCGACCCGACCAAGCCCGACGTCGAACTCGTGAAGATGACCGACGCGCCGTCGGCCGCCTTGAGCGCATCGAGCAGGTGCCCCGTCAGGAAGAAGCTTGCCCGCGCGTTGATCTCGATGCCGGTGTCCCAATCGGCCTCCGAGAGTTGCATTCCCGCGGCTCCGGGGATCCCGACGTTGTTGTAGAGGATGTGCACCTTGCCGTGGTCGGCGGTGATCTTGGCGCCGAGCCGCTCCAGCGCGTCGAGGTCGCGGACGTCGACGGCCGCGGCCTCCGCACTGCCGCCCCCCGCAATGATCCCCTCGACGGTCGCCGTCGCCGCGGCCCCGTTGACGTCGACGACGATGACGTGCGCGCCGTGCTCGGCGAACAACTGTGCCGACGCCTGTCCCATCCCCGACGCCCCGGCGGTGATGACGGCGATCTTGTCCTTGAGCAACATGGTGGTCTCCTCGGTGGTCTGGCTGGTCAGGCAGTAGGTCTAGTCCGGCAGTGGGTCTGGTCAGGCGGTGGGTCGGCGGGCGATCAAGTCGGCGAGCGCGTAGGCCTGCTTCGTGGCGAACACCAGTCGCCGCGGCGCGTAGGCGTCGCCCAGGATGTGCAGGTCGGTATGCCGTCCGGCCAGGTCGTCGTAGAGAGTCGAGTCGCTCACGCTGCCACACGCCAGGACCACAGAGTCGATGTCCTCGATGACGCGAGGCCGCAGCGAATAGACGTTGCGGGTGTGCACCCGGCCGGGCTCGATGGCGGTCACTTCCTCCATCGACCGCAGGGTCACGCCCTGCTCATCGAGCCGGCCCAAGATGGCCCCGACGATGTAGCGTCCGAGCAACGGTGCGGGGGTCGCGGTCGCGAAGACGACGGTTACCTCGTGGCCACGACCGCTGAGGAAGTCGGCGACCGACAACGGGGCGACGTGATCGTCCTGCGAGATGACGAGCACCCGCCGCCCGGGAATCACCCTCTCCGCCAACACATCCCGGATGTCCAACACGTGCGACAGGTCGTCACCGACGATGCCCGGCCGACGCGGCGTGGCACCCGTGGCGACGGCCACAGTGTCGGCGCCAGCCGCCAACACATCGTCGGCCGTGGCCCGGCGACCAAGGGACACCTCCACACCGGCCGTCGCCAAACGCGCGACCTGCCAGTCGAGATACGCGGCATACATGTCGTGGCGAGGGGCGAGCGTCGCATAGTGGAGCGCTCCCCCGAGCCGGTCCTGCGCCTCCCACAACCGCACCCGGTGACCCGACTCGGCAAGCAGTGCGGACAGTTCCATTCCGGCCGGGCCGCCTCCGACGACGAGCACTTCACGGGGCGAGACGGCCTGCGGCAGTGGACCTTCCACTTCGTGGCTGGTCGCGGGGTTGACGGCGCACGCGAAGCCGAGCCCCTCCACATACCGCCGGCTGATGCACTCGTTGCCACCAACGCAGGGGCGGATCTCGGCGACCCGCCCCTCGCGGGCCTTGACCAGCAACTGCCCGTCGGCGATGTGCGCCCGAGCCATCCCCACGACATCGGCCTGACCAGCGGCGAGGATCCGCTCAGCCACCTCGGGCGCGTTGATCCGGCCCGTGTGCACGACCGGCAGCGACACGGCAGCTTTGAGGGCCCCGGCCAACTCGCCGAAAGCACCCGCGTCGATGTAGGTCGGCTGGATATAGGACGGGTTGCCCCAGGGGCTGCCGACGACGCCATGGACATAGTCGATGAGGCCGGTCGACTCGAAGTACTGCGCGAGCTCGATGCCGCCGGCGACCCCGAAGCCCTCGGGCGCCTCCTGGCGGATGTTGAGCCGGATGCCGACGGTCATCGAGGTTCCGACGACGTCGCGGACCGCCTGCAAGACCTCGGTCGCGAAGCGACACCGGTTCTCGAGCGAGCCGCCGTATCGGTCGGTGCGGTGGTTCGTATACGGCGACAGGAACCACTCGTGCAGGTCGTCGTGGTTGAGGTGCAGCTCAAAGCCGTCGGCCCGGCCGAGCATCGACAGTCGCGCCGACTCGGCATACTCCCTGACGAACTCGGCGATGTCGGCGTGGGTCATGACGTGCGGGACCAGGTTGATGACCGGGGCGCTCAGGCGCGCGGAGGGGGCGTGCGGCATACCCCCTTGGTGGACGCACTGCACGCTGACCGTCGCGCCGAGCGCGTGGCAGGCATCGGAGAAGGCCTGGACCCGCTCGACGAAGAACGGCAGGCGGAAGAAGCCGGTCGTGGCCGCACCGACGCCGGTGGGGTCGAAGCCGGGGATGAGGTGGTTGCGGATGTGGGTGGACAGCGAGGCGATCCAGGCGACGCCCGAGCGGGCGCGCTCCTCGAAGTAGGCGATGTTGCGCGCTGCCTCGTCGTCGGTGCCGTAGATATTGCCGATCGCGGAGGCGTGCGGCGGCAGCATGACGCGGTTGCGCAACCGCATCGTTCCCACGGTGATGGGAGCGAACAAGTGGGGGAAGTGCTGCCCGGCGGGCTCGATCGTCATCCGTCGTCTCCCTAGGTCCGTGCATATGATAACCATGAATCGCCCACCGGAGCCAGGGTCGGCGGCGTCCCAACCGGGGCGGACGGGGATAGGGTCGAGCGGTTGACCTGTTGATCCCGAGGTTGGCCCCGACAGTTAGCCTCGACGGCCCGGACGAAGGAGCCCTGCCATGCCCGCGCGGCAGACCTCCGGCGGATCGCTGCTCCTGGTCATGGCCGCGGTGGTCTCGGTGCAGTTCGGCGGGGCCGTTGCCGCCACGCTCGTGCCCGTCATCGGCGCCGCCGGGTCGGTCGTGCTCCGGCTGGGCATCGGCGCAGTCGTCCTGCTGGCAGTCGCGCGCCCGACCCTACGCGGGCACTCAGCCTCGGCCTGGCGCACCGTCGTGCTCTTCGGCCTCGTGCTCGGCGCGATGAACTGGTCGTTCTACGCCTCCCTCGACCGCCTGCACATCGGAGTGGCGGTGACGATCGAGTTCATCGGGCCGCTCACCTTGGCCGCTGTGCAGTCCCGCCGCGTCCGGGATCTGCTCGCCGTGGCGGCCGCCGCAGCCGGCATCCTGCTCATCTCCCAAGCCCTCACCGTGCCCTGGGGCGACCTGGACCTCATCGGGATCGGCCTGGCCCTGCTGGCCGGCACCTTCTGGGCCGGCTACATCGTGCTGTCCCAGCGGACCGGCGCCGCGTTCCCCGGACTCAACGGGCTGGCCCTGGCGATGATCGTCGCGCTCGCCCTCGTGCTGCCCTTCGGAATCTGGTCCGTGCCGCTGTGGACTGGCGACGTCCTCGTCAAAGGCGCCGCCGTCGCGATCCTCTCCAGTGTCCTGCCCTATTCGCTGGAGTTGCTCGCCCTGCGTCAACTCAGCCAGCGAGTCTTCGGCATCCTGCTCTCCCTCGAGCCCGCCGTCGCCGCCCTCGCCGGCCTCATCGTGCTCGGACAGCGGCTCACCCCAACCCAATTGGTCGGCATGGCCCTCGTCGTGGTGGCGAGCGGGCTGGTCATGGGTGCGGGAGGGCGGCATACCCCCGCGGATGGGGCGGCCACCTAAGCGTCGCGCGCGACCGCTTCGGCCGAACGGCATACCTCAGTCCCGCGAAGTCCTCAGGCTGGAGCCGGCGCCTGAGCCAGGGACGCGCGCAGGTTGCGCACGGTGGCAGCGGGGTCGATGAAGGGGGACGGACCGGGCCAGGTGCGCTCACTGATCGTCGCCTCGATGACAAGCGGGGTGCCGGGCGCGTCCGGCGAGGTGGGTTCGGAGCGCAGGGTTGCGGCGAGTTCGGTCGTCGAACTCACCGTAACCCCACGCGTCCCGGCCAGGGCGTTGGCCACCGCGGCGACGTGCAGAGGCGCCGGGATCGGCTGTCCCCCGGTGATGGAGTAGGCCCCATCGGCCAGAACCACGACGGTCAGGTTGCTCGGCCGGTATGCCGCGACGCTCCACAGCGCGCTGGCCCCCATGAGGAACTCCCCGTCTCCCAGGACCGCGACGACCTGGCGGTCAGGCACGGCCTCGGCTAGCCCGAGGGCGCCCGCCAGTGCCGAGCCCATCGCGGCGCCGAAGTAGAAGTGCGGGCCGTCGGAGGTCACCAGGCGGACCGAGGAGGTCGCGGTGCCGAGGGAGGACACGAGGATCGCGTCGGGCCGGCACTGCATGATCGTGCGGATCACATCGTTGACGTTCATGCCCGTCCACCTCCCAACTCGGGTTCGAGGAGCACTGCGGCCGTCTCGCCGGCGTCGAAGGCGAGATCGAGCACGCCGGAGATCACCGGGCCGACCTCGGATGCCTGCCGGAGCGAGAAACTCTGGATCCCGAGGGCGCCGAGCCACGCCGTTGTCGCCCGGCCCATCGGCACCTGCGAGGGGTTCTTCTCGCCCAGGGTGCCGCGCATCGAGATGATGAGCGGGATGCCTAGGCGGTAGGGCACGGCCAGCGACCCGAGGGCGTTCAAGGCATTCCCGAGGCCGGAGCTCTGCATGAGGACGACGGGACGGGCCTCGGCGATCCGTTGCCCGGCGGCATACGCGACGCACTCCTCCTCGCGCGCGAGGTTGCGCAGCCGGATGTCCCGCTCCCCGAGGGCCGCCAACACCCCGTTGAGCCGGGAGTCCGGGATGTATGCCGCGACGCTCACCCCTCGCGCGATGAGCTCCTGCGCGATCGCTAGTTGCCAGTCCAGGCCGACCGGCACGCTTGGGCTGGGGGTCGGCGGCTTGGTTGCTGTGGTCATGACGCTCCGATCGCGCTCCACCCTGCGGCTGTCGGGGTCAAGCCGGGGCGTGGCCAGTCTGCCCAGAGGCTCGCGGTCGCGTCAAGTTTTGTTCAACAATCTGACTACTAGGCCCGTACTCCGGAGTAGGCCCCGAGGATGTCGGCCTCCGAATCCGTCAGGTAGTCCCGCAACGCGACCGCCGCACCCGTGATGTCGCCCTCCTCGAGCATCGCGAAGAGCATCTTGTTGCGCAGGGCATAGCGCGCGTGCAACTCGTTGACGTTCGCCGCCATGTGAAAGGCCAGGCGCAGCTCGGCCATGAGTCCGTCCATCACCGCAGACAGCCGCTCGCTGCCTGCGAGTTGGACCAGTCGCGAATGGAAGACGAGGCCAGCCGTCCCGACCGCCTTCCAATCCTCGCGGAGGGCAGCCTCATCGGCCTCGGCGAGGGCCGCACGCAATGGCCCGAGTTCGGGCTCGACGAGGCCCCCCTGCGACAACGCCGCGATCTCGATAGCCGAGCGCAACCGGTAGAGGTCTTCGATCTCCGCCACGGTGAGCTCGCGGACGAACACGCCCCGGTTGAGCCGGTGAACGACGAGGCGCTCCTGGCTGAGCATCCGGAACGCCTCACGCAGGGTGTTGCGCGCCACCCCCAGATCGCTCCCTAGCGCTTCCTCGGACAGCCGCAAACCCGGGGGGAACAAGCCTTTGACGATCTGCTCCCGCAGCACCGCCGCAACCCGGTCGGCAGCACCGGACTTCTTCGACGACGTCGGCCCCACTGCCCACCTCACGTTGTTTTGTTCAACGAACTGAAGCGATCCTATCGCCGTGCGCGCATCCGGCCACGCGGCATACGTGCGGCGGGCTTTGACTCCGTGGTTGCGATACCAACTTGATACCATGACCTCATGGCCATGACTCTGCGGTTGACTCCCGAGGATGAGGAGGCGCTCACCATGTTGGCCCAGGCCGACGGCGTGAGCAAGCAGGAGGCGACCGTGCGCGCGATCCACGAGGCAGCCTCTCGTCGGGCCCGCGGCGACAAGGTGGCTGGACTGTCGGCCTCGGCACGGCATCGATATGCGGATCTGCTCGACCGCCTCGGCCAGTGATTGAATACCTCGCTCTCGAGGATGTTCTGACGCTGATCGACGATCTGGGCGTGGGACCAGTCCGCGATGTCGGTCTGCTCGACTCAGCCGTTCACCGACCCCAGGCGAGCGTGTTCGGTGTCGATGCCTACCCGAACATCGACGAGAAGGCCGCCGCCTTGTTGGAGTCCCTGGTGCGCAACCACACCTTGATCGACGGGAACAAGCGACTCGGCTGGCTTGCCATCGTCGTGTTCTACGGCTTGAACGACATCACCCTCGACGCTCCTGACGATGAGGCCTACGACCTGGTGATCGCCATGGCCAGCGGCGCCTCGACCTACCAGGAGGCCGCCGCACACCTGTCCCGGTGGCGAGTCGGCGAGCACCCGGTGCCGTAACACGCTTCCTCGCGAAGGGGCCAACGACGCAAAGGTATGCCGCCCGCGTACCTGGCGCGGGCGGCATACCTCTGCGGGTGGTGCGCAGCGCCTACTCGGCGTCGAGGTCGCGCGAGAGCAAGGCGACCAACTCGTCGAGGGCCGCGTCGGCGCCGTCGCCCTCGGCGGTGAGCACGACCTCGTCCCCGTGGCCAGCGCCCAGGGACATGACCCCGAGGATGCTCGTGGCGTCGACGGGCTCCTCACCGGGACGGCCGATCTCGACGTCGAGGCCGGTGGCGTTGGCTGCCTGGACGAAGATGGAGGCGGGGCGGGCGTGCAGGCCGACGCTGGACGCGATGATGACGGAACGGGTGGCCATGGGTTCTCCTTGGGACGTGGATTGGCGTTCGAAACGTGACAAGACGATCGATTGAGGGAGCAGTCGAGGCGGACAGGGACAACGAGTCGCAGGTCGGTCAACGCTCCAGAAGCGCCACCAACTCGTCGAAGACCTCCAACAGCCCGGTGCGCATGGCGACCTGGAACTGGCCATGCTGTGTGACGACCAGAGCGACCTCGGGCAGCGCGCCGATGGCGGCCTCGTCGACCACGGCAGCGTCGTGCAACTCGAAACGCAGCCTCGCCCAACACCGGGTGAGACTCGCGACGTTGTCCGGGCCGCCGACCGCGGTCAGGATCTGCTCAGCCGTGGTCATGTGGCCTCCGCGGGGACAGGGGTGGAGCCGTCGTCGATCAGACGGCTGACGTGCAACGCGAGGTAGAGGATCTCGTCGTTGGTGATCTCCCAACCGAACCGGGCGCGCAGGAGCTCACCGATCCGCCCGGCCGAGGCATATTCGCGAGGCCGGGCCGCCCGCAACGCCTCGTGCAACTCCGCCGGCGTCTGCTGGAGCTTCTTGCCCTGTTGCTCCCGGTGGAAGAGGTAGCGCAGGTGCGTGACGAACCGGGCCACCGCGACGGCCCCCTCGTCGATGACGACGTTGTACTCCTCCCCGATGATCGCGAGGATCCGCTGCAGCAACTCGGTCATCTGCAGCGTCGCGTTGATGTCGCCGGCCCCGAACTGCGCGTTGACGAAGTGCAGGGCCAGCGGCACCGCCTCGATGTCCGGCAGCCGGACGCCACGTTCGAGCTCGATGAGGTCCAGCGCCTGGCGGGCCACCGCGACCTCCGCCGGGTAGAGGTAGTGAACCTCCCACCGCAGCGGGTACTCGATCTCGGGCGCCCCCTCGGCCAACCGACGCAGGGCGAAGCCGATGTGGTCGGCCATCGGGACGACGACGAGATCGGTGACGTAGGAGCCCAACGACGACCGAGCCATCGCAACGATCCGCTCGGTCAGCTCGATGTCGGCCAGCGGCATCTCACCGACCAACGCGGCCAACCGGTCGGCGGTGGTGACCCCGCTCGGCACGAACGTGCGCTCGACTCGGGTCGCGTCGATGTCCATCCCCGGTGACACTCTGAAGCCGAGACCGCGGCCGAGCAGAACGAACTCGCCGCCATGGCCATCGGCCCCGAGCACGACGTTGTTATTGAAAACTTTGACGACCTGCATCTGCTCCTCCTTCCCGCCTCCAGAGTGCCGGAGGAATCAGCCGCGGACCAGACTCGCCCCGTTAGTGCGGATCACCTCGGCGTACCACGCGAACGACTTCTTGCGGTATCGCGCCAGCGTCCCACTTCCGTCGTCGTTCCGGTCGACATAGATGAAGCCGTATCGCTTCGACAGCTGAGCCGTGCTCGCGCTCACCAGGTCGATCGGCCCCCACGTCGTGTAGCCCAGGAGGTTGACGCCGTCGGCGATCGCCTCACCGACCTGTACGAGGTGGTCGTTGAGGTAGTCGATCCGCGCGTCGTCAACAACAGTGGGTATGCCGTCCACCTCGACGAGCTCGTCCCGCGCCCCGAGGCCGTTCTCGACGATGAACAGCGGCTTCTGCCACCGGTCCCAGAACTGGTTGAGCACCACGCGAAGGCCCTGGGGGTCGATCTGCCAGCCCCACTGGGACGCCGGCAGGTGCGGGTTCGGGACGCCGCCCATGATGTTGCCCTGGCCGGCGGTCTTCTGGGCCGGGTCGGCGGTCTCGCAGATGCTCATGTAGTAGCTAAACGACACGAAATCGACGGTGTTCGTGAGCAATTCGCGGTCTTCATCAGTGATGTCCAACTCGATGCCGTGCTCGCGGAACATCCGCAGGGCATACCCCGGGTAGACACCGCGGGTGTGCACGTCGGAGAACATGAGGTTGCCGTGATCGGCGTTCAGGACCGCGATGGCGTCGTCCGGGCTCGGAGTCAAGGGGTAGATCGGCATCGCCAGAACCATGCACCCCACCTGGATCCGAGGGTTGGTCTCGTGGCCGATCTTGGTGGCCAGCGCGCTGGCGACGAGCTCGTGGTGGACGGCCTGGTAGAGGTCGCTCTTGGTGAGTTCCTCCAGCGGCGTCGGGATCCCGCCGGACATGAACGGCGCATGAATGACCGAGTTGATCTCGTTGAAGGTCAGCCAGTACTTCACCCGGTGGCCGTAGCGGTTGAACAACACCCGCACGTACCGCTCGTAGAAGCCGATCAGGTCGCGGTTGACCCAACCGCCGTAGGTGCGCGCGAGGTGCAGCGGCGTTTCGTAGTGGGAGATCGTCACGAGCGGCTGGATCCCATGCCGCTCCAACTCGTCCAGGACCCGGTCGTAGAACGCCAGCCCCTCCTCGTTGGGCTCGGTCTCGTCGCCGAGCGGGAAGATCCGGCTCCACGCGATCGAGAACCGGAACACCGAGAAGCCCATCTCTGCGAACAGCGCGATGTCCTCGGCATACCGGTGATAGAAGTCGATGCCCTCGAGCTTGAGGTTGTCCGCGGTCGGTGCCTCGGTGAAGGCGCCGAAGATGCCCTTGGGCATGACGTCCTGGATGGACAGCCCCTTGCCGGCCTCGGTGTAGGCGCCTTCGATCTGGTTCGCGGCAGTCGCGCCGCCCCAGAGGAAGCCGTCGGGGAAGTAGGTCTGAGGGGTGCTCGTCATCGGGACAAAATCCTTCGTGAAGTGGGGGCTTCCCTCCCGTAAGAGGGGCAGCATCAAGGGGCGGGTCAGACGCGGGACCCGCGGGTGGTCCGGCCGGGGCAACAGGTATGCCGCCCCGGCCGGTCCGGGTCAGCCGACGAGATCGAGCGCGGTCTCGCCCATCCGGATGGAGCCGGAGGCGACGGGCACCGCGGCCGAGAACGGTCCGTTGTTCGTCACGATCATGACGACGACCGGGTTGTAGCCGGCCTTCTCGATCGCGGCGATGTCGAACTCGGCGAGCGTCTGTCCGGCAGTGACCCGCTGGCCCTGAACAACCTTGGGCGAGAAGTGCTTTCCGCCCAGCTTCACCGTGTCGATGCCGATGTGGACGAGCACCTCCAGGCCGTTGTCGGTCTTGATGCCGTAGGCGTGCGAGGTCGCGGTGATGAGCGTGCCCGACACCGGCGCGAAGGCCTCGCCGACGGCCGGAACAACCGCCAGGCCGGCACCGAGCGCACCCGAGGCGAAGACCTTGTCCGGGACCGACTCGAGGGAGACGACCTCACCGATGGCCGGGGCAGCAACCGAGACGGCCTCGGAGGCCACCTCGCCGGTGGCAGCGGCATCGTCAAGGGCGGCCTTGGCCGGGATGTCCTGGAAGCCCAGCACCATGGTCAAGCCGAAGGCGATGGCCATGGCGATGACCGTGCCGGCGACCTGCAGCCCGAAGTTGCCCACGTCGACGGCCGCGCTCATGGTGATGAGACCGGGGATGACGAAGCCCTTGGCGGCCGAGCCACCTGCAGCAGCGATGCCGCCACCGATGGCGCCACCGATGCAGCCGTAGATGAACGGCTTCTTCAGACGCAGGGTGACACCGTAGATGGCGGGCTCGGTGATGCCGGCGAGGACCGCGGAGAGGGCGGCCGGGCCGGCAATCTCCTTGAGCTCCTTGTTGCGGGTCTTGATCATGACGGCGGTCGCGGCGGCACCCTGGGCCAGGACGGCCGCGAAGAGCGGACCGGTCAGCAGCGAGTAACCCTGCGTCGTGAGGTCCTGGATCATGACGGGGACGAAGCCCCAGTGCACGCCGAAGATGACGAAAACCTGCCACAGAGCGCCCATGACTGCGCCACCGATGACGGGGCTGAGGCTCCACAGCGCGTTGACGCCGCCGGACACACCCTTGCCGATGAGGTCGGCGACCGGGCCGATAGCCAGGAAGGTCAGCGGAACAACAACGGCGACGGCGACCAGCGGAACGACGAAGTTGCGGACCGTCTCGGGGATGACGCGCTCCAGCCAGTGCTCAAGCTTGGCCTGGGCGTAGATGGCCAGGATCGTCGGGACGACGGCAGACAGGTAGCTCACCATGACGACCGGGATACCGAGGAAGGTGAGGTTACTGGCGGCGTCGAAGGCGCCGAGGGTCATCGACACGCCCTTGGCGTCCGCGATCACCGGGATGGTCGCGGAGTAGATGAGCGCAGCCGCGATGGCCAGCGAGGTGTAGACGTTCGCCTTGAACTTCTTGGCGGCCGTCACCGCCAGCAGCATCGGCAGGAACTGGAAGAGCGCGTCGCCCGCGGCGAAGAGGATCGCGTAGGTCGAAGACGTCGCGAAGTCCGGGGAGAGCTTGCCGGCGAGGGCAAGGAAGGCCTTGATGAGGCCGGTGCCCGCGAGCACCCACAGGAACGGGGTGAAGATGCTGGTGACAAGGTCGATCGCCTTGGCCAGGAAGCCTCCCGCGGCCACCTCACCTCCGGACTTGACGTCGCCCTTGGCGACAATCGCCTCGTAGACGTTGTTGACCGTGTTGCCGATGACGACCTGGAACTGACCGCCCGACTCGACGACGGTGATGACACCGCGCGTCGCTTCGACAGCGGCCTTGTCGGCCTTGTCGCGGTCCTTGAGCGCGAACCGCAGTCGGGTTGCGCAGTGCGTTACTGATGCGACGTTGTCGGCGCCGCCGACCCCGCGGATGACCTCCGCCGCGAGCAGGTCGTACTTAGTGGGACTTGCCACGTGATTCCTCCTCGAATCCAACCCCTGAACGGGTACGTGGGGCATGCCTCGGGCACAAAAAAACCCAAGTCCTGACCGCCTTCGACTCGTGAGAGTCGACCTCTGGCCCGACTTGGGTTTTGCCTGCCGCGCAGTAACAATCCCAGACTTCCGGGACGCCACACGGCGTCCGCCACCAAAGGTAGCGGCAACCGCCCACTGCTGTAAAGGATCTCGATTCAGGCTCCCAGACAAGGGTATGCCGCGTGAGCCGGAAGCCCCTCACAGCTCACGCGGCATATCCCTGGGTCGACCGACGCGCAGCGCAAGGAGCACGTCGACCGACGAGCAGGGCCCGGCCACCGCTTCCCAGGCCGGGGCCCACTCACATCACCGCAGGCATGTTCACGGAACATAAAAAACCCAAGCCACGACTGCACGCGACCCATCAGAGTCGCTGCTGGTCCGACTTGGGTTTTGCCTGCCGCGCAGTAACAATCCCAAACTTCCACAAGCCCAACTGCGTAGACACACAGGGCGTCCGCTGGCAACGGTAGCGCCCCTACCGACGGCTGTAAAGGATTCCGCCGCCATCCGGACGCGCAGCAGGTCAGGGCAGGCCGAGCTCAGCGAACGCCTGGACCAGGCCTTCCACCTCGGGACCGGCGGCGGTGCGGTCGGCGACCGCGAGCAGCCGCTCATGCGAACCCTCGATCGCGACGCCGACACCGGCATACTCGAGCATCTCGAGGTCGTTGAGCCCGTCGCCGAAGCCGATGACGTCCCCGCGCGCGAGCCCCAGGCGCCGCACGATGGCCTCCATCCCGACCGCCTTGTGGACACCGGCGAGGAAGATCTCACCCGCCTCCTCGCCGAGGGCCGGGACCGAGCTGGGGAGCACCGCGAGTTGTTCGCCGACCTCGGCGCCCAACTGCTCGACCGGGACGGACGACACGACGACGGAGACCTTGGCGAACGACACCGCGCCGGCGGCCGGCACCGGTCGCACCGACGCGAGGATGTCGGACACGACGGTCGTGGCGGACGGCGCATCGGCGAGGTGGGCACGGTAGGCCCGGCGCAACTGCACCTCGGTGCCGGACGCCGTGTAGACCGCCTCGGGGGCCTCCAACAGATAGGTCACGCCGTAACTGTCCATGACTTCGACGGTCCGCGCGGCGAGGTCAGCGGGGAACCTGATGTCGAGCAGGACCTCGTCGCCGAGCACGGCATACGCACCACCAGCGGCGACCACCCCGTCGAACCCGGCGGCCAGCAAGTGCGCGGGCACCATCGACATCGGGCGCCCGGTGCAGAGGAAGACAAGGTGACCGGCGTCCCGGGCGGCGCGCACCGCAGCCACGTGTCCAGCGGGCGCGGCGCCGAAGACGGCATACGTCCCGTCGACGTCGAGGAAGACGGCGCGGCGACGTGGGCTGGGGGTCTCGGTGTCCGTCACGTCGGTCGACCTTAGCCGAGGTTCGGGCGTCGGCTCACCCGTTGCTCGGCGCGAGCTCGGTGACGAGTTGCTCCTGTCCGGCGACCCACGACGCGAGGATCTTGAGGGCGTCCGACGTCGGCGTGCCGGCCGCCGCGGTGTACATGTTGAGGACCAGCCCAGGATCGCTCAACAACTCCATCGCCTCGTAGTCCAGGTCGAGCTGACCGACCACGGGGTGCCGGAGCCGCTTACGCCCGGACCGGTGGTAACGCACGTCCTGCGAAGCCCACCGTTGCCGGAAAAGCTCACTCCTGGTGGACAATTCGCCGACAAGCTGGATGAGGTCCTTGTCGTGCGGGTTGCGCCCGGCCTCCAGCCGGAGCATCGCAGCACCATCCTTGGCGACCTGGTCGTAGTCGACGAACAACTCGCGCGCCGCCTCCGGCTGCAGGTAGATGAACCGGGTCGTGTTGGCCGGGCGACGCGGATCGGCGAGCACCGGGGCATAAAGCGCGCGAGCCAGCGGGTTCATCGCGAGGATGTCGTGACGGCCGTTTCGGACCCACGCCGGGGCGTCGGTGATCGCGTCAAGAACCTGGCGGATGGCCGGCCGCACGACCGGAGTCGCCGCCTTCGTGCGACGGTTGCTCGCGGCGCGCGTGCCCGAGGCCCCGGACTCGCGGGCGAGCGCCTCAAGGTGGTCGCGCTCGGCGTCATCGAGCCGCAGCGCGTCGGCGAGCGACGCGAGGACGCTCTCGGACACCCCGGCGAGACTGCCGCGCTCCATCCGGACGTAATAGTCGACCGACACGCCCGCCAGCATCGCGACCTCCTCACGTCGCAGTCCGGAGACTCGGCGATTGCCTCCGTATGCCGTGAGCCCGGCTTCCGCAGGGGTGATCCGAGCCCGCCGGGTGCGCAGGAACTCCCGGATCTGGGCGCGCAGGTCGATGGACGTCATGGCTTCAATGTAGGCAGGGCGGGCGGGTCGGTGGGAGGCCCTGCTGGTACCAGGAACGAGCGGGACTCCCGGCACCCGCTGCGGTGAGGTTGGCTGGGGACCATGAGAGCAACCTTCATCCACGGTGCGGGAGACATCCGCGTCGCCGACGCACCCGACCCGGTCATCGTCCACCCCACCGATGCCGTCGTCCGCGTGGTCCGTGCGTGTGTCTGCGGGAGCGATCTGCACCCCTACCACGCGATGCCGCCGGCACCCGGCGGTCGCTCGATCGGGCACGAGTTCATCGGCGTCGTCGAGGCGGTCGGCCCCGAGGTCCGCACGCTCACGGTCGGCGACTTCGTCATCGCTCCCTTCGCGGTCTCGTGCGGAACGTGCGAGTTCTGCCGGGCCGGGTTGCAGACGTCGTGCAGCAACGGCGGCTTCTGGAGCGACGCCCGGCTGGGGACTGCAGGCGGTCAGGCCCAGGCGGTGCGGGTGCCGCTCGCCGATGGCACCCTCGTCGTGGCGCCGGGCGTTGACGAATCGGCCGATGAGTCGCTGCTCGCCTCGCTGCTCACCCTCTCGGATGTCTATGGCACGGGCTGGCACGCGGCGGTGCGCGGTCAGGTGGCGCCCGGCAGCACGGTCACGGTGATCGGTGACGGAGCCGTCGGGCTGATGGCCGTCCTGTCGGCCCAGTTGCTCGGCGCCGAGCAGATCGTCCTCATGGGCCGGCACCGCGCCCGCACAGACCTCGGTGTCGAGTTCGGTGCGACGGCGGTCGTGGCGGAGCGTGGTGACGAGGGGATCGCTGCGGTCCGCGACCTGACGGGCGGCGGCAGCCAGATCGTCCTTGAGGCGGTCGGCCACTACCCCGCATACGAGCAGGCGATCGGCATCGTCCGCCCGGGCGGCGTCATCAGCCGGGTCGGGGTGCCCCAATATGACCAGGCCCCAGTCGGTTTCGGCACCCTGTTCGGCCCCAACATCACCCTCACCGGCGGCCCGGCCCCGGTCCGGGCCTATCTTGAGACGCTGCTGCCGGGGGTGCTCGACGGCACCGTCAACCCCGGTCGCGTCTTCGACCGCACCTTCGATCTGGAGGACATCCCGGCGGCGTATGCCGCGATGGACGCGCGCGAGGTGCTCAAGGCCATAATCCGTCCGTGACCTTCCCTCTCGGGGTGGCCCGCGCACAGGACATACCAATGGTCTGGCGCCCGCGGCATACCTGAGCGTGGGAAGGCGAGCGAGCGGCGACCATTGGTATGCCGTGTGCTGGCTGGGTCGTGGCGGTGAGCGTTAGCGCGCGTCGCGGACGACCTGGCCGCCCTTCATGACGAGCTGGAGGTTCTGGTCGAACCGGTCGAAGTTCCACGGATCGCCGCCCACGACAACGAGATCCGCGAGCTTGCCGGGCGCAACCCCACCGATGTCGGAACGCTCGAGAAGCTCGGCAGCCGACCCGGTGGCGGCCATGAGCGACTGCTGCGGGGACAGCCCGGCGCGAACCATCCAGGCGAGTTCCTTGTGGTTGATGCCATGGGCGAAGACGCCGCTGTCGGTGCCCATCGCAATCTTCACTCCGGCCGCGTGCGCCCGGGCGATCGCCTGCACGTGCAGATCGGAGACCGCGCGCACCTTGGCCTCGATCTCGGGCGTCACCCGTTCATCTCCCCTGGCCTGCGCAAGGCCTGTCGCGCGGTCGGTGACCCCGGGAGTGCGATCACCGACCCGATTCAACCCCAAGGCGCCCACACCGGCTGTAGCGGAAGGTGCGTAGCGGGAACCCGCGCGTGGGATGACAAGCCTCTGGCGACCAACGGCATTCGGTATGCCGTCCGCGCCGGCCCGCACGCGGCATACCCTCCGCACGCTGGTGCGAGCGGTCGGCCGTCGATCAGCCGTCGATGAGGCCGAGCCGGACGAAGGCCTTGACCAGACCGTCCTCGTCCGCGCGGTCAGTGACCACGTCGGCCACCGCGAGCAACTCGTCGGGGGCGTTGCCCATGGCCACTCCGGTGCCGCACGCGGTCAGGAGCTCGACGTCGCTGCGGGCGTCACCGAAACCGATCAGGGACGACACAGGCATGCCGAGGTGCTCAGCCAGGCGACGCACGGCCGCGCCCTTGTGGACGCCCAGTTGCCCGAACTCGCCGAATTCGGGGCCGCGTCCCGTCAGCGACCAGGTGTCTATGCCGGCCTCCCCCGCGAAGGACTCGGCGAGGGCCGCCAGGTCGAGCCCGGGTTCGAGCACGAAGCTGATCTTGTTGACCTCGTCGCGGCCCTGGGTGGGGTCGTAGATCATGTGGGGGAAGCCCTGGCGGACCTGCGCGATGTTCTCCTCGGTGGCCCCGCCCAGCAGGACGGCGGTCCGCTCGGGCAGGTGTTCGGTGCCGAAGAGCCCGGTGTTCGACTCCAGATAGAACGCCAGGCCGTGCTCCTCCATCCAGGCCACCGCGCGCTCCACGACGTCGCGGGGCAGCACCTGGTGCCAGACCACCTCGCCGTCGGACTCGACGTAGCTGCCGTTGCCGCCGATCAGCCCGTCCAGGCCGAGGTCCCACAGCGACGGATAGATCTCGGCGCGGCTGCGCCCCGTGCACAGGTAGACCCGATGCCCCCGCGACCTCGCCTCGCGCACGGCGGCGCCGGCGCTCTCGGGGAGCTGGGCTTGGTAGTCGAGCAGCGTGCCGTCCACGTCGAGCAGCAGGACGGAATGGGGCCGGGGGTCGCTCACGCGCTCAGGCTAGTGGGCGTGGCAGCGAGGGCGGGCTGAGCACAAGGAATGCCATTGGTCGGCCGCGGGCGGCATACCTGAGCGTGCGAGTGCGCGCGGGTGGCCACCAACGGCATTCGGTATGCCGCGCGCCGCGCCGACGCTGCCCCTTCGGACGGCTTCCGTCGCCGGAGAGGTGGGGTCTGCGGAGTGTTACCGACACCTGGAGGTGGTCAACGCGAGCCGTTCGGTGCCGTCGTCTGGCGTCAGAGGTCCAGCAGCAGCGCGAGCGTTTCGCGAACCTCGCCGAGAGCGACTGGGCCGACATTGCCGGTGCACTCACGAATGCGCGCCGTGGCCACGGAACGCACGTGCTGGCACTGCGCCGACGACCGCGCTGACAGCCGGTTGTCCTCGTCGGGATCGATGACCACTTCAGCGCCGCTCGTGCGGATCGTGCGGGTCAGGGGCACGACCTGCACGACGTTGGGTCCCCCGTTCAGCACCCGCGCCGCGGTCACCACGATGGCGGGGCGACGCGATCCCGCCTCGCTGCCAGCCGGCACACCAAGGTCGAGCTCGACCACGTCACCCGGCGTCAGCATCGAGCCATGCCGTCTCTTCTTCAGTGAGGCCATCGGCGAGGTCGCGCGCCATCGCATCCTGGCGGAGCGCGCGGATGGCGCTGCGCACGGTCTCATCGATCGTTTCGTGCCGCTGGGCCGCCAACCGGGTCACCCGCGCATGCGTGTCCCTGCTGATCCGTATCGTCGTGCTGTCAGCCATAGAACCAACGGTACGTCGTGTAGACAATTCCGTCTACACGGGTTGGGGTTCGCCGGGCCAGGGCCGCGCATGCGGCAGAGTGCCGCCCCTAGGCCATCGGGCAGGACGACAGCACACGGGATGCCATTGGTGGGTGGCGGACGGCATACCTGAGCGTGAGTGGGCGAGGGGGTGGCGACCGACGGCATTCGGTATGCCGCCCACCGCGCCAGAGCTGCCCGTTCTGCAAAGGCGAGGCGACGCGGCATACGGGCGGCACAGAGGTCCGCGAAACGAGTCAGGCCCTGACCGGCGTCTCCGCTCGTCAGGGCCTGTCCGTCTGTCTCAACACAGAGCGCGCCCGAAGGGATTCGAACCCCTAACCTTCTGATCCGTAGTCAGATGCTCTATCCGTTGAGCTACGGGCGCCAGACACGCAGCCGCACCACCCATCGTTGCCCTCCGCGAAACTCCGCGAAGACCTCCAGGGCCGTGCGCCGAGGGGCAAGCCTACCGGCATACCCACTGCGGGGGAAATCGGATCCGCCCGCCGGACCACTCCGCTACCCACCCCGCCACCCACGCCGCCAACCCGCCCCGCGACCAACGCCGATCCTTGTGAGGGGACTCACCAGGAAGGGACCAAACGCCGGTATGCCGCCCGCACACCACCGGGATACGGTGGTCACGACCGCGGCGTCGGCTGGTTGCCGGGACGACACCTGTCCTCTTTCCCGCCCCTCATCCGACGCCCGACACCGAATCGGCAGCGAGCGCCTCATGGGCGACCGCGGAAGGGAAGGTCATGAGCACGACGCACAAGGGTTTGGCCGCCTGGGTTGAGGAGGTCGCTGCGCTCTGTAAGCCGGCGTCCATCCACTGGGTGACTGGCACGCCGGAAGAGATGGAGAGCCTCAACCAGGCACTCGTCGACAGCGGAACGTTCATCAAGCTCAACGACGAGAAGAAGCCCAATAGCTACTGGTGCGCGTCGGACCCGAGTGACGTTGCGCGCGTCGAGGACCGCACCTACATCGCGTCCGTCAACCCCGACGACGCCGGCCCGACCAACAACTGGATCGACCCGGCCGCGCTCAAGGTGACGATGACCGGCCTCTACGACGGCTGCATGGCCGGCCGCGTCATGTATGTCATCCCGTTCGTCATGGGCCACCTCAACGCGACGGTCCCCATGTTCGGCGTCGAGATCACCGACTCGGCCTACGTCGTGACCAACATGAACATCATGGCCCGCATCGGCACGCCGGTGCAGGAGGTCATGGAGGCGCTCAACTGCGACTTCGTCAAGGGCCTGCACTCGGTGGGCGCCCCGCTCGCCGAGGGTGAGAAGGACGTCCCGTGGCCGTGCAGCGACACGAAGTACATCGCGCACTTCCCCGAGACCCGCGAGATCTGGTCCTACGGCTCCGGTTACGGCGGCAACGCGCTCCTGGGCAAGAAGTGCTACGCCCTGCGCATCGCCTCGGCCATGGCCCGCGACGAGGGCTGGATGGCCGAGCACATGCTCATCCTCAAGCTCACCTCCCCCAAGGGGAAGGTCCACTACATCTGTGGCGCGTTCCCGAGCCAGTGCGGCAAGACCAACTTGGCGATGCTCGAGCCCACCATCCCCGGGTGGAAGGCCGAGATGATTGGTGACGACATCTCCTGGATGCGCTTCGGTCCCGACGGTCGCCTGTATGCCGTGAACCCCGAGTTCGGTCTCTTCGGCGTTGCCCCCGGCACCGGCATGAGCACCAACCCGATGGCCATGCGCACCATCGAAGAGGGCAACTCGATCTTCACCAACGTCGCCCGCACCGACGACGGCGACGTGTGGTGGGAGGGCATCTCCAAGGAGAAGCCGGCGCACCTCATCGACTGGAAGAACCGCGACTGGACGCCCGACAACGGCGAGCTCTCCTCGCACCCCAACAGCCGGTTCACGACGCCTGCCAAGCAGTGCCCGATGATCGCGGCCGAGTACGACAACCCCGACGGGGTCCCGATCTCGGCGATCCTCTTCGGTGGCCGTCGCGCCAGCACCGTCCCGTTGGTCTACGAATCGCGCAACTGGACCCACGGCACGTTCGTCGGCGCCACGCTCTCCTCGGAGACGACCGCCGCCGCCACCGGTGCGGTCGGTGTCGTGCGCCGCGACCCGATGGCCATGCTGCCCTTCATCGGCTACCACGCCGGTGACTACATGCAGCACTGGATCAACATCGGCAAGCAGGCCGACGAGTCCAAGCTCCCGAAGATCTACCAGGTCAACTGGTTCCGCAAGGACAAGGACGGCCACTGGCTGTGGCCCGGATTCGGCGACAACAGCCGCGTCCTCAAGTGGGTCGTCGAGCGCCTCGAAGGCGAAGCCGACGCGGTCGAAACCCCCATCGGTCTCGTTCCCGCCGCCGGCGCCATCGACACCGAGGGCCTTGACATGGCTCCCGACGACATCGACAAGGCCGTCGCCGTGGACCTCGACGAGTGGCGCGCCGAGCTGCCGCTCATCGAGGAGTGGTTCGCCAAGATCGGTGACCGGCTGCCCGCGCAGCTGCACGCCGAGCTCGACGGCCTCAAGGAGCGCCTGGCCTGATCGGCCTGCGTGATCAGCATCAACCCTGACGAGGGCCCCGGCATTCGTGCCGGGGCCCTCGTTCGTTGTGCGACGCTCGTTCCGTGCGCCACGCAGCGGGGGACCGAAACGGCCGTGTGACATCCGGCCCCGAGCGGACATTCCTAGGTGTGAACCCACCACCGCCCACCACCGGCGACGCAGACGCAGGTATGCCGCCCGCCCCCGCCGCAACCGCCGCCAGCGCCGACGCGGCGTTCGAGTCGCTCTACCGCACCTGCGCCCCGCGCGTCTTCGCCTAC
>ERZ795049.2252-NODE-2252-length-22819-cov-8.608549_pt1 | contig 22819 bp, 19 predicted proteins | sample MGYA00375133_ERZ795049 | MGnify/ENA primary metagenome ERZ795049 (study PRJEB30178, sample SAMN05720147) | activated sludge metagenome | isolation source: anaerobic digester from wastewater treatment plant | place: Japan | collected 2015-04-20 ... | reverse complement strand
TCTCGCGGTGGGAGAGGGGAGATGCGCCCCCCGTTCTCTCGCGGTGGGAGAGGGGCAGGGGGTGAGGGCCAGAGAAAGGGGCCGGAGACGATATCAGCGCACTCAACTCGCCTGCAAGCCTGACAGGTCTACGAGACCTGTCAGGCTTGGGAGCTGCGCGGCCAACCCGTCTTGGCTCCGGACGGCCTGTGCGCCACATCGCGCATGGCGCACAGGCGTGCGCACTATGAACTCTCGTACAGGCCGCTACGACCCGATGTACCTGGCGTACAGCCCCTTGGCCAGCGCCTCGTCATCGGTGCCTTTGATGATGGCGCGGGCGTCGGGGAAGACGGTGAACTCGTAGCCTTCGGCCCGAAAGCGCAGCATGAACTCGTTGGCGGCCACCGGCCCCACCACCGGCCGCAGGCGCTCCGCGAGCTGCGCCAGCGAGAGCCCGCCCGCGCCGGGCATGGCGATGTGGATGGCGTTGCGGCCGCAGAGCGAGGTCGCCTGTGGGCCGCTGGCCGGCTCGAGATAGTCGTAGCGCTGCTGGCCGCAGGCGGGGCAGCTCGGCACGCGCACCGTCACCGCCACCTGGTCAAAGTGCTGGTCCCAGATGTCGATGGTGAGCAGGCCGGGGTTGAGCGTGCCCTTGCCGGCCAGCAGCTTGAGCGCCTCCGCGGCTTCGAGGGCGCCGATGATCTTGACCACCGGGCCCAGGATGCCGGCCACGTCGCAGGTGGGCGTCGAGCCCGGCGCCGGCATCTCGGGGAAGAGGCAGCGCAGGCAGGGTGTGCGCCCGGGCACGATGGTCATGGTGACGCCATAGCTGGCCAGCACGCCGCCGTAGACCCAGGGGATGCCGAGCTTGAGGCAGACGTCGTTGACCAGGTAGCGGGTGGCGAAATTGTCGGTGCCGTCGAGCACCAGGTCGGCCCCGGCGACGAGCGCCTCGACGTTGGTGGGGTTGACGTCCATCACCCGCGGCTCGATGGTGACGCTCGAGTTGATGCGGCGCAGCTTGCGCGCGGCGGCCTCGGCCTTGGGCAGGTTGTGTGCGATGTCGTCCTCGTCGTAGAGCGCCTGGCGCTGCAGGTTGTTCAGCTCGATAAAGTCGCGGTCGACGAGCACCAGGTGGCCCACGCCGGCGCGCACCAGGCTATCGGCGATGTGCGTGCCCAGCGCGCCCGCGCCGATCAGCACCACCCTGGCGTCGAGCAGCGCCCGCTGCCCCGCGGCGCCAAACTCGGCGAATTGCATCTGCCGGGCATAGCGCTCCAGCCCCGGCTCAGCACTCTGCTCGGTCATGGCACACCTCTTCTTGCGATTCCGGCGGCATGGGAGCCGCCTCTGCTACTTGCTGGATAGGCGCCTGGCTCAATCTTCGAGATCCAGCGGCGCGTCGGCAATGTGCCCGTTGCGCTCGATGCGCCCCGAGTATACCCGGCAGTCGTAGCCATCCTCGATGGCCACGACGAGGTAGCCGAACGGCCCGCCAAAGCTGCGCGCCAGCCGCCGGTCGATTGACGACGGGGCTGCCTGGCCGTCGGGGTGTGAGTGGTAGCAGCCGAGAATCTGCCGGCCCGCCCGGCGCGCCGCCTCCCACACGCGCACGTGGTCCAGCGGGTCGATCTCGAAGCGGTCGCCGCTCTCGGCCGCGAACGCGTTGCGCGTCGCTTCCACGGCGAGCACCTCGTCGCCCTGCCCCACGAGCAGGCCGCAACACTCGTCGGGATAGGTCGCCGCCGCGTGGTCGGCGATGCGCTCGAGCAACTGCTTGGAAATGCGCACCCGTGCCTCCTGAAATGGTCGGAGTGGGCCAGCCCGCCCAGCGACCGGGTTCATGCTGCGCGCATGCGCCTCCTGGTTTAGGGCCGGGTGGCGGCTTCGCCCTCGCCCGGCCCCGGGCCAGGAGGGGGTTGTGGTGGGTTGGCTGGCGCCGTTGCCCTCCCGCGGGAGGGCAACGGCGCCAGCCAACCCACCACAACCCCACCTCAAGGGGTCCACACCGGGGCAGTGCGGAGCGCGCAAGCCGGTTGCCACCCGCGCGCGGGGAGACACCTGACAGGTCTCCGGAGACCTGTCACACCGTTTTCCATGGCGGGCAGGCGATTGGCAGAAACTCCGGCAGAGGCCTGCCCATGCCGCGGCTAGGGCCCCCCGCTACCCGTCCCCCGTCGCGGGGGAATGGGGCTGTCTTTGCCCGTACCGCATTGCTTGCTTGCCGTTTCTTGGCCACACAGGACGCGGTCGAGCGCCCCCATTCCCCCGCGACGGGGGAACGGTAGGGGGGGCCTAGCCTGCAGCAGGAGAAACCGTCTGCCAGCCGCGGCACCAGCTGGACCGAGTTCTTGCCAGAAAGCAGTCGCTGGCCACCCGCCAGGGGAACTGGTGTGTCAGGTGTCTCCCCCCGCTCTGCGCCTCTGCGGTGCTACTCACCCGCGATCGATCCTCTCCAGGGCCTGGGCCAGGTCGGCGATGAGGTCGTCGGCGTCTTCGATGCCCACGGCATAGCGCACCAGGCCGTCGGAGACGCCGATGGCGCGGCGCTCGGCGGCGTCGAGCTCATAGTGCGACATCAGCGCCGGCTGTTCGACCAGGCTCTCGACGCCGCCCAGGCTGGGCCCCATGAGCGGGATGCGCAGGGCGTCGATAAAGGCCTGGACCCCCGCCATGCCGCCGCGCACCTCAAAGCTGACCACGCCGCCACAGCCCCGCAACTGCCGCACCGCCTGCGCATGGTCGGGATGCGAAGGCAGGCCCGGGTAAAAGACCGTTGCCACCGCCGGATGCGCGGCCAGGAAGCGGGCCACGCGCAGGCCGTTCTCGTTGTGCTGCGCCATGCGCAGCGCCAGCGTCTTGAGGCCGCGCAGCAGCAGGTAGGCGCAGCCCGCATCCACCACCCCGCCCAGCATGCCCAGCGCCTCGCGCAGCGGGCCGATGGTCGCCTGCGGACCCACCAGGATGCCGGCGAGCAGGTCGTTGTGCCCACCCAGGTACTTGGTGGCCGAGTGCACCACCAGGTCGGCGCCGTGCTCCAGCGGGCGCAGGTTGTATGGCGTGGCAAAGGTGCTGTCGACAAACAACCGGGCGCCATGGGCGTGCGCCAGCTCGGCCGTGCGCGCCAGATCGACCACACGCAGGTAGGGGTTGGTCGGGATCTCGGTAAAGACCAGGCGCGTGTTGGGGCGCAAGTTCCGTGCCAGGGCCTCTTCGTCGCCCACGGGCACGTAGCTCGTCTCCACGCCCAGGCGGCGCAGGAAGGTGTTGGCGAACTGGCGCGTCTTGCGGTAGAGGTCCTGCGTCACCAGCAGGTGGTCGCCCGGCGAGAGCAGGGTCAGCAGCGCCGTGGTCACCGCGTTCATGCCGCTGGCGCAGAGCACGGCATCCTCTGCGCCCTCCAGCGCGGCCATCTTCTCCTCCACCGCCCAGGCGGTGGGGTTGCCGTAGCGGCCGTACTCGCCGCGCTGCGGCCGGCCGCCGGCCTGTGTGGCCTCTTTGAACGCCCGCACATCGTCGGTGCCCTCGAAGGTATAGGTCGACGTCTGCACAATCGGCGTCGTCACCGCGTGATAGGGGTTCGGCCGCGCCTCGCCGGCGTGCACCGAGCGGGTGGAGAAGCCGGGGGGCTGTTGCTGATCCATGGTCGTGCTCCTCTACGTGAGACGTGAGACGGAAGACGTGAAACGTGAAACGTAAAACGTAATACGTGTTCCGTGTTGCGTAGGCAGTCACGGATTACGCATCACGCATTACGAAAAACACCCCCTTCAGGACTTGAAGAGGGTGTGCGCGATACTGCAAACACTCGCCTCTCATCTTCCAGATCAATCTGCCGGACTTGGCACCAACTAGCTGCGCCGCCGTGCACCGCTGCCGGTGGCGTGGCCTGGTTGCCGAGGCTTCACAGGGCCGGTCCCTCCGCCTCTCTGGATAAGAGCGCCGTGTAGGCTATGCAATTGCCGATAGAGTAGCACGGATGCCCGAGTCTGTCAATTCGAGCAGTTGTTCAGGCTGTCATTGGGCAGAGGCCCCTTGTACCACAACCGTACGTGACCGAAGAGGCGCGGCGTCCGGGCGCTGAGCTCCGCACGTGGCCGGAAATTCCCCCTCCGGGCCAGAGCCGGGCCGTACGCGCAGCGGTCAGCCGGCCGCTACCCGGACCGCCTGCGCTTGCCCGCATCAAGTACGGTTTCGCCATGAATGACCGAAGGTAGAGGCGCTGTTGGACTTGACAACATGATGCAACTCTCTATACTTGCATGGCCGTTGCATGAAGGTGAGTATCGCCACTTGACGGCATGGCTGCGATGCCCGACCTGTTTCGGGCTTGACAACAGGATGCAAGCCGCCATGCTTGCACACCAGTTGCAGATAGGCGAGCGTCTTCACTTGACGGCATGGATAGCATATGCCGGTCTGTTGAAGGCTTGACAACATGATTGAGTTGGCTACACTGGCCATGACAGCACGTACTACGCATCACGCATCAGGCATCACGTAGTACGCATCACGTAGACACAACCACATAGCGCCGCCTCGGCAGAGGTGCAAGATACCCGGAGGCCGGCCTGACGCGTCGTATGACGCGCCGGGCCGGCCTTTTTGATTCCCTGGCGGCCGGGCGGGGCACGGGTGACGCGCGGGGCACCGTGGCTATGCGTTTAGAGCGGGCACGGGGCATATGCGCACGGACGACACAGCACACGCACCCGCGCCCGACGATACGACGCGCATGCCCAACTGTGGGCGTGCTACACATGAAAGGAGCGTTCATCATGTTGGCGTACTGCATCACCTGGTTGCGGACGACCCGCCTCTACCGCCACGTCATGCCCGAGGAGGGCCAGGACCTGGCGGAGTATGCGCTGCTGATCGGGTTGATCGCGGTGGCGGTGGTTGCCGCCGTTGTAGTACTTGGGGAGAACATCAACGGTGCCTTCGAGAAGATCGGAGACGCGCTGAAGGACTTCGTACCGGAAACACCGGCGTAGGGGCGTCGCACCACGAGGAACACTGGCACCCAAGCTGGTGGGGCGATGGGGCGCACCCGTTGCCCCGCCAGGAAGGCGGTACACCTGACAGGTCTCCGAGACCTGTCAGGTGTACCGCCCGGGGGTGAGGGCCCCCCTTCCGTTCCCCCGTCGCGGGGGAATTGGGTTGGGCTTGCCGCAAACCTGGCAGGTCTCCGAGACCTGTCAGGTTTGCCGGCCCGTGGGTGGGGGCCCCCCTTCCGTTCCCCCGTCGGGGGGGAAGTGGGTTGAGTTCGGAGCACACCTGACAGGTCTCCGAGACCTGTCAGGTGTGCCGTCCCGTGGGTGGGGGCCCCCCTTCCGTTCCCCCGTCGCGGGGGAATTGGGTTGGGCTTGCCGCAAACCTGGCAGGTCTCCGAGACCTGTCAGGTTTGCCGGCCCGTGGGTGGGGGCCCCCCTTCCGTTCCCCCGTCGGGGGGGAAGTGGGTTGAGTTCGGAGCACACCTGACAGGTCTCCGAGACCTGTCAGGTGTGCCGTCCCGTGGGTGGGGGCCCCCCTTCCGTTCCCCCGTCGGGGGGGAAGTGGGTTGAGTTCGGAGCACACCTGACAGGTCTCCGAGACCTGTCAGGTGTGCCGTCCCGTGGGTGGGGGCCCCCCTTCCGTTCCCCCGTCGCGGGGGAATTGGGTTGGGCTCGGAGCAAACCTGACAGGTCTCGGAGACCTGTCAGGTTTCCGGGCCTGGCGGTGGGGAGACCCCCTACCGTTCCCCCCCGTGGGGGGAATAGGTTGGGTTCGCCGCAAACCTGACACACCGGGTTCTAAGGGGCAAAACGATTGGCAAGAACTCGGCAGGCGGCCCTCGTGCCCTGAACCAACCCGGCACCTCGCTGGGTGCTGGCCGGCGATTGGAAATCGCGCCTGGAGGGCCTGCGGCCGGTCGTCCACCTCCGTGGACGAGACCCGGAACCTGTCGGCGCAGGCCGACAACCGGCCGCAGGCCCCCTTGGGCACGCAGTGCCTCCTGAGCCCCGGTTTCCAACCGGCCGGAGGATGTTCCGGTCGTTGATCCAGGGTCCGATATCGGGCCGGGTTTTTGCCAGAACATGCGCCCGGATTGCGGGCCATGGAAAACGGTGTGACAGGTCTCCGAGACCTGTCAGGTTTCCGGCGAACGCTCACCAGGGAAATGAGGAGGCATTGACGTGCATAGACAGAGAGAACGGGGTCAGGCCGTCGCCGAGTTCGCCATACTGCTGCCGGTGTTGGCGCTGATCGTCCTCGGCTGCCTGGACCTGGGGCGGGTGTTCTCCGTCTGGCTGGCGCTCTCCAACGGCACGCGCGAGGGCGCCGACTATGTGGCCGCCAACCCGACGGCGCGCTGGGAAGACGTCGAAGCGCACGCGCTGGCCGATCTCGGCGACCTGGAGCGCCTCGAGCGGCAGGGCGTGCTGCTCGGTCCCATCGACTTTGACATTGACCCCGACACCGCGGACGAGCGCATCGGCGGCCAGCCCGTCACGGTGACGGCGCAGTGCTCGGTGACCTTGGTGACCACCTACCTCTTCAAGGGCCAGCCGGTCGCCATCAAGGCGAGCACACAGATGGCCGTCCTGCCGGGGAAGAAATGAGCCTAGAGATGAAACAGCGCATCACAGGTGCCGGTTCGCAGCGTGGCATGGTGCCGCGCCCGGGCCCCTGCAATTCCCAGGGCCAGGCGCTGGCCGAGTTCGCGCTCATCCTGTTCGTGCTCATGCTGCTGGTGATGGGCATTGTCGATTTTGGGCGCGCCGTCTATATGCAGAGCGTGCTGGCCAACGCGGCGCGCGAGGGCGCCCGCGCGGCCATCGTGGAACCCGCCGGCAAGATGAAGCTGGTCGGCGAAGCGGCGGCGGCCGAGTTCGCGCTGGCGGGCGCGGTGGCGCCTGGCGCCACGCCGGCGGTCACGGTGACCGATGACTATGTCCAGGTGGTGGTCACGAGCACCTTCCAGCCCGTCACCGGCCTGATCGTCAAGGCGGCGGGGATCGATGAGAAGGGCCTCGTGCTGCAAGGCAGCTCCAAGATGAGGAGGGAATGATGGACAGGCTCATCTGCGATGCCGGGCAGGCCACACCCCGCCGGCGCTGGGAGCGCGGGCAGACCCTGGTCGTGGTGGCGGTGCTGATCGTGGGCCTGGTGGCCTTCCTGGGCCTGGTCATCGACGGCGGCAACGTCTACGCCGAGCGCCGCCAGATGCAGAACGCCGCCGACGCCGCCGCGCTCGCCGGCGCCCGTGAATGGGCGCGCACGCAGGGCAGCGACCCCGCCGCGGTCTATGCCGCCGTCGAGCAGTACGCCAACCAGTTCGACGAGCCGGAGCGCGGCATCGATGTCGTTGCCAGCGCCATTATCACCGGCACCCACGTCACCGTGACCGTGTCGGAGACGGTGCCGGCCTATTTTATCCCGGTCATCGGCATCTCCAGCTTGCAGGTGGGCGCAGTCGCCAGGGCGGGGGTCTACGAGGTGACCACAAGCGGCTGTGGCCTTCTCCCACTCACTGTGAAAGAGCGCAGGCCACAGGATCCAGCGGCACCCGAAGAGTGGCCGGTTGCGGGCAAGACATTCATGCTGTGGGACAGCAACTCATCCGACGAGTTCCATGGCTGGCTCAACCTCAACGGCAAGAGCGGCAACGCCGACGAGCTCAAGTGCTGGCTGGCGTGCGAGGGGCCGTGTAACAAGTACCCGATGCCGCCGATCGAGCTGTGCGACTGGGAGAACGGCACCCCTGGGCTCAAGACCGCGGCGTTGCAGCCAATCCGTGACTGCCTGGTCGGCAAGGTCGTGCTGATCCCCATCTATGATATCCGGTGCGACAAGAACCCGAAAGATCCAAAGGAAGAGAATGACGAGGACGCCGCACAAGGGGTGCCCGCGCCGACATGCGTCTGGGTCGACGACCTCGGAACCGCGAACAGCAACTATCGCATCGTGCGCTTTATGCCGTTCTACATCAGCGCAGTCGCCCCCACCGGTAATCCCAAGTATATCGAGGGGCACATCGTGGAACAGTACATACCCGAAGAAGGCTGCGTGAAAGGGTACGAGTCCGGCTTTTCCGACGTCGCCACCGTCCGGCTGGAGCCGGTTGATTGAGCCCAGATCCCGCACCTAGCAGAGGCGGCTCCCATGCCGCCGGTTTGCCGGATGCGGCGCGCTCCGTCGATGATATCGCCCCGGCGCAGACTCCGGCGGCATGGGAGCCGCCTCTGCTAGGTGCGGAGAACAGCCTCTGCTAGGTGCGGAGAGCCGCCTCTGCTAGGTGCGGAGAACAGCCTCTGCTAGGTGCGGAGAACAGCCTCTGCTAGGTGCGGAGAACAGGCTGAGATGGGTGCCTGGGGCCACATGCAGGGTAAGTGAGCTGCCACGGCAGCTCGCAGACGAGGAGGCAACGATGGACACGCTGCAGCCCAAAGGCGACGCCTCGCCCCGCCGGCGCTGGGAGCGCGGGCAGACCTTGATCGTGGTGGCGGTGCTGATTGTGGTCCTGGTCGCTTTCCTGGGGTTCGTCATCGACGGCGGCAACGCCTACGCCCAGCGCCGCCAGATGCAGAACGCGGCCGACGCCGCGGCGCTGGCGGGGGCGCAAAAGCTGGCGGGCACGGAGGGCGAGGTGGACGAGGCCGCCCGCGTCGCGATCAGCGCCGTCGCCCAGCAGTACGCGAAGAGCAACGGTGCCGAGAGCTGTGACACCAGCATCGACGGCACACACGTCACCGTCGTTGTCAGCAAGACCGTGTCCACCTACTTTGTCCCGGTGATCGGCATCCACGAACTCACCGTCGGCGCTGCGGCCCGGGCGGGGGTCTACAAGGTGACCGGCGCTGTTCTGCCGCTCACCATCGAGGAGCGCCCGACCACGGTGGATGGGGAAGTCCTGCAGTGGCCTCAGCCGGACGTCGATTTCACAATCTGGGATACGGACCCGAGCACCTCGGCCTCGGGAAAGGACGATGTGAGGCCGCAGTTCTACGGCTGGCTCAACCCCAACGGCGGCGGCGGCAACGCCAGCGAACTCAAATGCTGGTTGGAGTGCCCACAGCCCTGCGACAAGGGGCCGATGCCGCCAATCGCGCTCGATACCTGGGTGAATGGCGACTCCGGCGCCAAGAACTCGGCGTTGCGCAAGATGGGCGAGTGCTGGGAGAACAAGGTGGTGCTGATACCGATCTACGATCTCAGGTGCGACTGGAAAGAGGAGAAAGACAAAGACAAAGGGGCTGAGCACGCTGCCGAGAGCGAAGCCGCCGGAGGGAAGGGCGGACCTCATCCCTCGAAAACGCCCAAGCCTACGGATACACCCAAGCCCTCGGCGACACCGGAGCCCACATCCTGCTGGATCAAGGGCCTGGGCAACGGCAAAGTGAACTATCACATCGTGCGCTTTATGCCGTTCTACATCACCGGGGTCGACTCCACCGGCAACCCCAGGTCCATCAGTGGGCACATCGTCGAAGACTATGTGGCCGGTACCGACTCGGTGCAAGGCTACAAGCGCGGCTTTTCCGATATCTCGACCATCCGGCTGGAGCCGATTCCGACGCCGGCACACTGAACCGGGCCGCCGCAGCCACTGCGGGCACTATTGGGCGGCTGCGCTGGCCGGCGGCTGACCGGGCCTGGCCCGGGTGGGGTTCCATCCTGGCCGTGGGCGAAGCAAGCCCGGATGGCTGGCAGGCGGTATCAGATTCGCGCGGGCGGCAGCCCCGCCCGCGCATAGAAAGAAGGACGTATGGTACTGAGCCAACGCCGAGGATACCTGTGGTTGGCCGCGGGGCTGATCGTGGCCCTGCTGGCGGGCCTCATGGCCTTCATCTTTCTGCAGCGCGCCGCGCTGGCGCCCCAGGCGGCGCAGACGGTGGCGCGGGTGCCGGCGCTGTTCGCCACCAAAGACATCCCGGTGCACACGCCGCTCACGGCGGCCGACGTGGAGGTGCGCCAGGTGCCGGCCGAGCTGCTGGCGCAGGATACCCTGGCCGCCCCCGAGGACGCTGTGGGCATGCTGAGCACCACCGGCATCGCCGCCGGCGAGGCCATCCTCAGCCGCCGCCTGATCGCCCCCGACTATGTGGGGCCGCGCGTCGCCCTGTCGATGGCGCCCGACCAGGTGGCCATCGCCTTCGGCGCCGAGGACCTGCTGAGCACGCTCGACGTCTACCAGGCGGGCGACCACGTCGATATCATGGTCTCGCTCGATCCCGACAAGGGCGGCTCGGGGCCCGAGGCGCCGCTGCAGACGCTGACGGCGCTGCAGGATGTGCGCGTGGCGGCGGTCATGCGCAACAGCGCCGCGGAAGGGAAGCAGGGCAGCGTGCGCGCCATCCTGCTGGCGGTGGACCCGCAGGATGCGCTGATGCTCAAGCACTTTCGCGATGCCGGCGCCGTGGCCGACCTGGCGCTGCGCAGCCCGGCCGCCGAGGGCGAGTTTGACGTGAACCCGGTCGATACCGACTACCTGTCGAGCCGCTACGATATTGTCAGTTGGCGGGGGGCGCGATGAGCGCCGAAGCGCGGCGGCCGGCGCCGGTGGGCGAGTGGCCCGTGGGGCGCGGCAGGCGTGTCCTCGTGGCCACGCCCGAGTGCACGGCCGGCGCGGCGCTGGCCGGCGTGCTGCGCGGCCACGGCTACCGGGCCACGGTGGCGGCGACTGGCGCCGAGGCGCTGCGCGCGGCGCGGCTCGAGGCGCCCGATGCCGCTGTGGTCGACCTGGAGCTGGCCGGCATGAGCGCCACCGAGCTGATCCGCGCGCTGCGCGCCGGCGAAGAGACGGCGGCGGCGCCGATCATCGCCCTGAGCACGAGCGCCGACGCTGCCCAGCGCCTGGCCGGCCTGCGCGCCGGGGCCAACGACTATCTGATGGCGCCGGTCAGCGATCAGGAGCTGCTGGCACGCCTGGCGACGGCGCTGGCCCTGTGCCCGCAAAAGGCCGGCCTGTTGCTGCTCGTCTTGGGCAGCAAGGGCGGCGTGGGCGCCAGTGTGGTGGCCGCCAACCTGGCCCTGGCGCTGCAGCACGCGGGGCGTGGGCAGGTGCTGCTGGTAGACGTCGCGCGGCCCCAGGGCGCGCTCGACGTGCTGCTCAACGTGCGCCCCAGCGGCGCCGCGGCGCAGTTGCTCGGCCGGCTGGGCGAGCTCGAGCCGGGCGACTTGGGGGGGTTCTTTACGCCGCATGCCAGCGGCCTGCAGGCGCTCCTGCTCGAGGGGGCCGGCCCGGCGCCGCAGCCCGAGGCGCTGCGCAGCCTGCTGGCCACGCTGCGCCAAGTGCAGGACCTGGTCGTCGTCGATGGCGGCTCGCTGCTCGACGAGCCCGCCGCCGCCTTGGCCGAGCTGGCCGACCGCGTGCTGCTGGTGTTGACGCCCGAAATCCCGGCCGTGCGCAATGCCAAGCGTTGCCTGCAGTGGCTGGGCGAGCTGGGTGTGGGGCCGGGGCGGGTGGTGCCGGTGCTCAACCGCTATCCGCAGCCGGGCGGGCTGCCACGCGGCGATATCGAAGGCGTCTTGGGCCTGCCGCTTGGGGGGTGCCTGGCCAACGAGGTGCGCCTGGTGGCCTATAGCGTCAACCGTGGCGTGCCGCTGGCCGCCAGCCATCCCCAGAGCGGCCTGGCGCGGCAGGTGGCGGCGCTGGCCGGCAGCGTGACCCAAGTAGCCGGCGGCGGCGAGGCGCCCGCGCCGCGGCTGCTGCTGAGGCTGCCGTTTGTACGCCGGCTGAGCCAGGCATGAGCATATGAGGAGGCATAGTCCATGGCACTGCTGATCGGCTTGATGGTTGCCCTGGCCATACTCGCACTCTTTGCCGGCGCCCACAGCCTGGCGGCGCAGTCGGGCGCCGTCTCGGCGCGCATGCAGGCCTACGCCGCCCCCGAGCGTATGACGGGCGAGCGGGGCCAGCGGCGCCTGCTGGCCGGCCTGTTCAAGGGCGTGGAACACCTGCTGAGCGGCCAGGCCTTCTTCCGCCGCCTGGAGCTGCGCCTGGCGCAGGCCAACGTGCCCATGGCGGCCGTGGAATTCCTGATGCTGATGCTGGGCGCCGGCCTGTTCGCGGCTGCCCTGGGCTACCTGCTGCGTGGCCAGGTGATCTCGGGCGCCGGCGGTGGCGCCGTGGGCTTGTTCGCGCCTTGGCTCTGGCTCGAACGCAAGCGCCACAAGCGGGTACAGGCCTTCCACGGGCAGTTGGCCGATATCCTGCCCATGATGATCGGCGCGCTGCGCGCCGGGCACTCGATCCCCACCGCACTCGACCTGATCCGCAAAGAGCTGCCGCCGCCCGCCTGCGAAGAGTTCGACCGCGTGCTCACCGAGATGGGCCTGGGCGTGGGCCAGACCGAGGCGCTGAACAACCTGGCGCGGCGCATGGAGAGCGACGATCTGGAGCTGGTCGTCGCTGCCATCAACATCAGCCACGACGCAGGCGGCAAGCTCTCGCATGTGCTGGAAAAGATCGCCGACACCGTCATGGAGCGCGTGCGGCTGCAGGGCGAGGTGCGCGTGCTGACGACGCAGCAGCGGCTGACGAGCTATCTGCTGGCGGCCATGCCCTTCGTTTTGGCCGTGGTGCTGTCGCTGCTCAACCCCGAGTGGATCATGCTGCTGTGGCAGCCCGGCTGGGTGCGCCTGATCCCCATCGTCGCCACGGTGCTGACCGTGGTCGGCTTTGTCGTCACCCAAAGGCTGGCAAGGATTGAAGTGTAGGCTGGGACCCCTCACCCCGGCCCTCTCCCTGGGGGGGAGAGGGGGAGGTTGTCGCCCCGTCGGCCCGGTTCCCTCTCCCTGCGAGGGAGAGGGGGAGGTTGTCGCCCCGTCGGCCCTGTGGAGAAACGGTAGGGGGTCAAAAGCTACATGCAAGGAGGCACAGACATGACAGGCATGGCCTTATTGATTGCCGAAGGTCTGGCCCTCGCGGTGGGCCTGGTGTGGGTGGCCATCGAGATCCGCCGCCGCGAGCGGCAGACCGCCCAGCACCTGCAGGCCGCGGTCGGTGGGCCGCTGCTGGCGGCGAGCCTGGAGCTCAAGGCCCCCTTTGCCGAGCGGGTGCTGCTGCCGGGGGTCAGGCAGCTCCTGCAGCGGCTGGGCGCGCTCTCGCCCTCGCGCAACATCGAAAAGCTGCGCCACGAGCTGCTGGTGGCGGGCTCGCCGCAGGGCCTCACGGCGATGGACCTGCTCGGCCTGCGCCTGCTGACGGCCATCGCCGGCGGGCTGCTCTTCGGCGGCGCGACGGCTGCGGCCCACGCCGGCGGTCTGCGCATCGCCGGCGGCGCGGCGCTGGGCGCGGTCCTGGGCCAGATGCTGCCCGGCTTTTGGCTGCACCGCCGCATGAGCCGGCGCCGCCGCGCGCTCACCCTGGCCTTTCCCAACGCGCTCGACATGCTGACGGTGTGTGTCGATGCCGGGCTGGGCCTCGAAAGCGCCTTCCTGCGTATCAGCGAGCACTGGGATAACGACCTGGCGCACGAGTTCCGGCGGGCGGTGATGGAGATCGGCGTCGGCATGAGCTGGCGCGAGGCGCTGCACAACCTGGCCTACCGCACCGACGTCGCGCCCATCTCTTCGACGGTGGTGGTGTTGCTGCAGGCCAGCCAGATGGGCTACAGCATCTCCGACACGCTGCACGCTCAGGCCGACCAGCTCCGCGTGCAGCGGCGGCAGCAGGCGCAAGAGCTGGCGCGCAAGGCGCCGCTCAAGATGCTCTTCCCGATGGTCTTTTTCATCATGCCGGCCATCCTGGCGGTGGTCATTGGACCGGCCATACCCGCCGTCATGGGCGTCTTTGGAGGGTGAGGGTGGGTGAAGCAGAGCCGTGCGCCGAGGCGCCGCAGGCGGCCATCGCCGCGCTCATGCAGCAGGGGCTGTGGGCCGAGGCCGAAGAGGCGCTGGCCGCGCTCGACGGGCCGACGGCTGCGCCCGAGCTGGCCGAGCTGCGGGCGCTCCTGGCCCTGCACCGCGCTGCCGAGGGCGCCTGGGCCGACGAGCGCCGCGATTGGTGGCGCCCCCTGCTGACAGGCCGCGTGCTGCCCGGGCTGGCCATCGCCAACATCCTGCTGTATGCCGCCCTGGGCGTGGTGCGCCTGCTGGCGCAGCAGTAGCAGTGGCGGCGCCTCAGTCGTGCGCACCCCCAGAGGGGAGCTGTCCGGGCCTTGAGCTTCGCAGGCGGCCGGAACGGAACCCTTAAGTGGGGAGTTCTCGGCGGGTTGGCTGCCCCCTGGCCGCCCGCAGGCGGCCAGGGGGCAGCCAACCCGCCGAGAACTCCCCCTTCCTGGCCAGGGCCGGGCCGGTGCGGGGCATGCTAGCCGGCGTTCACCCGGATGCCTGGCGCCGGCTTTGAACGAATGAAAGGGGCAGAGCAATGTCAACCAAGATCAAGCAACCCAACCTGGTGGTGGGGCCCGCCCCCGCAACGGCGCCAACCCCACTCACCCGGCAGGAAATGCAGCGGCAACTGGTGTTCCAGGTACGCGAGCGGCTGGTGTCGGACCTGCGCTCGTTGGGCAGCCTCTCGGATACTGAGATGGTGCAGCGCAAGATCGCTGGCGCCTTTATCGAGGTGCTGGGCGAGAGCGGCCTGGTGCTCACCCGCAGCGAGCGCGAGCAGGTGCTCGAGCGTGCCTCTGCCGAGATCCTGGGCTACGGCCCGCTGGACCCGCTGCTGCACGACGATACCATCACCGAGATCATGGCCAATGGCCCCGACCAGGTGTATATCGAGCGCGGCGGCAAGATCGAGCTCACCCCACACGTCTTTGACGATGCGGCGCACCTGATGCGCATCATCGAGCGCATCGTGGTGCCCCTCGGCCGGCGCGTTGACGAGGCTTCGCCCATGGTCGACGCGCGCCTGCCCGACGGCTCGCGCGTGAACGCCATCATCCCGCCCCTCTCCCTGATCGGGCCGGTGTTGACCATCCGCAAGTTCTCGCGGGTGCCCTTTGGCGTGGCCGAGCTGATCAGCATGGGCACGTGCAGCGACGAGCTCATCGAGTTCCTGCAAGCCTGCGTGCGCGCGCGGCTCAACATCGTGGTCTCGGGCGGCACCGGCTCGGGCAAGACGACGCTCTTGAACGTGCTGTCGTCGTTCATCCCCGACGACGAGCGCATCATCACCATCGAAGACGCAGCCGAGCTGCAACTGCATCAGGAGCACCTGGTCACCCTCGAGGCACGCCCGGCCAACCTGGAGGGGCAGGGGCAGATCACCATCCGCCAGTTGGTCATCAATGCCCTACGCATGCGCCCCGACCGCATCATCGTCGGCGAGGTGCGCGGCGGCGAAGCGCTCGACATGCTGCAGGCGATGAACACCGGCCACGACGGCTCGCTGACCACCGCCCACTCGAACAGCCCGCGCGATACCGTGCGCCGCCTGGAGACGATGGTGCTGATGGCCGGCATGGACCTGCCGCTGCGGGCCATCCGCGAGCAGGTGGCCTCGGCCATCAACCTGATTGTACACGTGCAGCGCATGCGCGACGGCTCGCGCAAGGTGGTGGAGGTGGCCGAGGTCTCGGGCATGGAGGGCGAGGTGGTCCTGCTGCAAGACATCTTTCTCTTCCGCGAGACCGGCAAGGGCACGGCGGTGGAGGGCCGGCTCGAGGCGACCGGCGTGCGCCCCAAGTTTGCCGAGCGGGTGGCCAAAGCCGGCTATGAGCTGCGGCCCGAGGTCTTTGGCTACGTACGATGCAAGTGATGGAAACCCGTCCAGGCTGTCATTGCGAGTACCCTAGGCCGCGGTGCAGCCTGTGCCAAGCACAGAGACTGCGGCTGTCATTGCGAGGAGGCGGTTCGTGCGGGGCACGGACCGCCGACGAAGCAATCTCCACGTCGGGCATTGGAGATTGCTTCGCTGTGGCTCGCAATGACAAGTTCCTCAGAAGGAGGCCGTAGCCGATGAAGAGACAGGTGCGCTCCACCGACGTGGTCTGCGCCCTGGGCGCTGCGCTGCTCACCGTGACCTTTTTGCTGGGCCTGGTGCAGCTCGGGGGTGCGCTCGGGGCGCTGTCGGCCCGTGGGGCGCCCACAGCGCCTGCAGAGATGGCGGCGCCGGCCTACAGGCGCGCCACGTTGACGCCGCGGCCCACCCGCACACGCCTGGCCAGCGCCACGGCCGGCGAGCCGCGGCCTGGCGGGGAGCTCTTGCGCGACGGCGGCTTTGAAGTGGGCGATGCTTGGGAGATCATCCCCACCGCCCACTCGGCCGGCTATGTCGACCAGCCGGCCGCCTATGTGACGAACCCGGTGCACTCGGGCCGGCGCGCCCTGTGCCTGGGGGTCGCCGATGCAGCCGACGTCTACAGCCACTCGGCCGCCGAGCAGTGGCTGACGATACCCGCCGACGCTGCAGCGGTGCGGCTCACCCTGTGGGCCTACCTGGTGACGGCCGATAGCAGCGGCGACGAGCCCTATGTGCTCATCATGAAGGATGGCCGCACCGCCTACGACTGCCTGCTGCAGGGCCTGCCCGCGGCTGATGGCTGGCAGCAGCTCGAGTTCTCGCTCGACGCCTACCGCGGCCAGCGCATCGCCGTGCATTTCGAGGTCAAGAACGACGGCGACGGCGCACCCACCGCGCTGTACGTCGACGACGTGTCGCTGACGGTGGAGGATGGGGCAGAGCCGTGACGTTCGTAGTGAGGGAGAGTTGGGGTTGGGCGGGTGGCAAAGCCCAAGGGCTTTGCCACCCGCCCAACCCCAACTCTCCCTCACTACAAGCAGTTGACCGCGCCCGCGAAACGTGGCAGACTCACGCCCCTGTTGCCTGCTGGAAAGACGGTGGGTCTTGCCTTCACTCCAGGCCGCGGCGCCGACGCTCGTGGCTGTGGCCGTCATGGTGGCCCTGTTCACCTACATGGGCTGGAGCGGGTTGCTCGTGGGGCGCGATGCGCTGTGGGCCCTCGCCTGGCCGGCCGCGCTACTCCTGAACGCCCCCCTGCACGAGGCCAGCCATGCCCTGGCCGGTTGGGCGCAGGGGCTGGCCGTGCTCGAATGGCGCGCCTGGGGGCTGGCGGGCAACTATGTCCGTTTCAACGGCAACGTGACCCTGGCGGTGCTCGCCGCGCCCTACCTCCGCGACCTGGCCTCCTTTGCCCTCAGCGCCCTGCTGCTCAGCCGCACCCCGCCGCGGCGCCGCGCGCTGTGGATGGGCATCTTTGCCGTCGGCATGCTCCTGCCCCTCTGGAACACCACGGTCGAATACACCAGCCTCTTCGCCGGCCGTTCGAGCGACCTGCGCGGCCTGCTGGCGCTGCTCGGGCCGGGCGCGGTGCACGCCGGCTTTGGCCTGGCCGTGCTGGGCTATCTGTGCGCCACAGCGCGGGTCGTGCGCCAGGCTGGGCAAAAGGCTGGTAGTCACCTCCCGACCTGATGCTGCAACCGTACTTGTCTGGGAAGGCACGAGATCCGGGCACAACGCTTCGCACAGAACCGGAACGGAGCCTCTTGGGGGGGTCTTTTTGGCGGGTTGGCCAGAGCCGGGCGCACGAGGGTATATGTCTGCGCAGGCTTGCCCGCGCCCAAGGGGCGGATGCGGAGCGTGTCAGCCGGCGTTTACCCGGATGGCCGGCCTGGCGCCAACTGTGGGTGCGACGCCCGTCCGCACGGGTCAAGGCGCTGAAGCGCCAACTACGAACCCTCACTACAAGCATGTGAGCACAGATCACTTTTTCCCCGTGAGCAGCTTCTTGCGCGTCTCCCTCAGGGCGACCCTGGGCAGCGCGGCCTCGTTGGCATCGAGGTAGGCGGCGACGCGCTCGCGGTGATGCTTGATGAGCTCGCGCAACAGCCACGAGATGGCCTTGGTGATGAGGATGTGCCGCTCGCCTTTGAGGCGGTGGATGTTGGCGAAGGCCAGCTCGGCCAGGCGCAGGTCGCCCGCATCCCTCACGGCCTTGGTCAAGAGGACCAGGCTGGCCCGCCGCTTGTGGATGTTGTCGTCGCCTGCAAGACGCGTGAGCAGCGCCCGCCATTCATCCCACCGAGCCAGGACCTCACGGCCCGTAAAGTGCGACATACAGAGGGAGTCGGTCTCGCCCCAGCCCTCGACCGTGTCGAGCCAGCGCTCGAGGCACTGCAGGTCGATCTGCTGCCGCAGCCTGGGCAGACGCTCGAGCAGCGCCCCAGCCAGTGCGATCTCGTCGAAGGAATGGCCGCGGCAGAGCGAGCCGATGAGCTCGATATACGCCTCGAGCGTCAGGCCCGGGTGCCTGGCGACAAAGTCCTTGACAATCCGCCCCTTCTCGCTGGTCCTGACCGGGTAGCAGACTTTGCTCGTGCCCAGGTAGTGTTGTGCGCCCTCCCAGGCCGTGCCAGCCTGCACCGCGCGCGCCTGCAGCTCGGCCAGCAGTTCGGCGTGATACATGCTCGTCCCTCCCGGACTCCGAACTTGTTCGGGCTCCCGGACTCCCGAACTTGTTCGGGCCGTCCCTCTCGTGCGGCAGGCAGGGATGCCTGCCCAACCATCCCCCAACAAGTTGGGGACTCCGGGGGCCCCCAACAAGGGGACTCCGGGGCCCCGGACAAGTTGGGGACTCCGGGGGCCCCCCTCCCGGACTCCCGAACTTGTTCGGGCCGTCCCTCTCGTGCGGCAGGCAGGGATGCCTGCCCAACCATCCCCCAACAAGTTGGGGACTCCGGGGCCCCCAACAAGTTGGGGACTCCGGGGGCCCCCAACAAGGGGACTCCGGGGCCCCCAACAAGTTGGGGACTCCGGGGGCCCCCAACAAGGGGACTCCGGGGCCCCCAACAAGTTGGGGACTCCGGGGGCCCCCAACAAGTTGGGGACTCCGGGGCCCCCAACAAGTTGGGGACTCCGGGGCCCCCAGCAAGTTGGGGACTCCGGGGCCCCCAATGAGTTGGGGACTCCGGGCTACTCATCCTCATCCAGGTGCTGCGCCTGCTCGATATAGTCGAGCGATTGGTGGCGGAAGTAGGTGTTGTAGAGCTCGGCATAGTGGCCGCCGGCGGCGAGGAGCGACTCGTGATTGCCCTCCTCGATGATGGCGCCGTCTTTCAGCACGATGATGCGGTGCGCGTTGCGCACGGTCGAGAGGCGGTGCGCGATGACGATGCAGGTGCGCCCCTGCATGACCACGTCGAGCCCCTCCTGGATCTGCGCCTCGGTGAACGGGTCGACGCTGGCAGTGGCCTCGTCGAGGACGAGGATGCGCGGGTCGGCCAGCACCACGCGCGCCAGGGCCACGAGCTGGCGCTGGCCCATGGAGAGGCGCGCGCCGCGCTCGCCCACGTCGGTGTCGAGGCCGGCGGGCAGGCCTGCGCCCCCGGGGCAAGCCCGGGGGCTTGCCCCGGGGGGGTCCTCCAGCCACTCGCCGCCGGCGATGCTCTGCGCCGCGCGCCGGACCTCGCCGGCCGTGGCCTCGGGGCGGCTGTAGCGGATGTTCTCGCCCAACGTGCCCGAGAAGAGGAAGGGCTCCTGCGGCACCAGGCCCAGGCGGCGGCGGTACTGGGCCAGGTCGAGGGTGCGGATGTCGCGCCCGTCGATGAGGATCTGGCCACCCTGGAACTCGTAAAAGCGCGCCACCAGCCGCGCCAGGCTCGACTTGCCGGCCCCGGTGTGCCCCACGATGGCGACCGTCTCGCCCGGGGCGACGGTGAGCGTAAAGTCGCCCAGCACCACCTCGCGGCCGGTGTAGCTCAGGCGCACGTGGCGGAACTCGATGCGCCCCGCGATCTCGCCCACCGGCTCGCAGGCGGTCTGCACCACCTTGGGCTCGGCGTCGATGAGCGAGAAGACGCGCTCCGCCGCCGAGAGGCCATCCTGGAACTGGCTCCAGAAGGAGGCCACACTGGTCAGCGGGAACCAGATCATGCCCATGGTTTCGACAAAGAGGAACCAGGCGCCGGCCGAGATTTCGCCGCGCAGCGAGGCCGCGCCGCCATAGTAGATGAGCAGGGCGGTGCTCACGCCGATGCCGATGCCCAGGAGGGGGATGATGGCGTTGAGCACCCAGCCGCGCAGCAAGTTGACGCGGAAGGCCTGGCGGTTGAGCGTGAGGAAATCGCCATAGACGGCGGCCTCGCGGCGAAAGCTCTTGGCCACGGCGATGCCGCTGATCGATTCCTGGATCAGGGCATTGACCTCGGCCAGCACACGCCGCGCGCGCTGGGTGACGCGGCGGGCAATGCCGCGGAAGGAGAGCGCCAGCCCCACGATCAGCGGCATGATGGCCACGAGCACGAGCGCCAGGCGCATGTTGATGGCAAAGAGGGCCACGAGCAGGATGGCCACAAGCACAAGCTGGCTGAGGAGGCTGATGGTCAGCGTGACCACGTCGGCCAGATTGATGGCATCCGACGTGACGCGGCTGACGATTTTGCCCGAAGGCTGTTCATCGTAGAACGAGAGGTCATGCCGCACCACCGCGGCAAAGGCAGTCTCGCCCAGGCTGAGCATGACATCGCCCACCACCCGTGCCGAGCGGCTCTGGCGATAGTAGTTGAACACCCAGCTCAGCGAGCTAAAGGCGACCGCCGCCCCGGCGAGGAGCAGCACCGTGCCCAGCGAGCGCGTGCGCGTCACCACGTCGAGGCCGCGCGAAACCAGGAGCGGCACCCCCGCGCTCACCCCCGAATCGAGCGCCACCGCCGCCGCCACGGCCAGCATCGTCCGCCAGTGGGGCCGGAAGTAGGCGAGCACCCGCCGCACCAGGGTCAGGTCCCCATAGGTGCGGTCGTACGAGTCGCTCTCCAGCCCGTCCATGACCCAGCCCAAGGGCGAACCTCCGTCGGAAGTGAGACGTGAAACGCAAAACGCAAAACGTAAGAGTGTTGCGTGTTGCGTATTGCGTGTTCTGCTGCCTGCGGCGCTCCCGTCTATGGCGAATATGCATACCGCCCAATGACACCAACGGAACACGCAACACGCAACACTCTTGCGTTTTACGTTTCACGTTTCACGTTTCACGTTTTACTCCTCACGTCGCATACCTCGCAAATATCCGTCTATACGCCTCGCAGCGCGCCAGCAGCGCCTCGTGGCTGCCCTGGTCCACCAACTCGCCGCGGCGCAGGACGAGGATGCGGTCGGCCCAGCGGATTTGCGAGAGGCGGTGGGTGATGAGCAGGGTGGTGCGCCCGCGCATGATGCGGCGCATGGCCCGCTGGATCTGGTCTTCGGTGGCCGAGTCGATGGCGCTGGTCGAGTCGTCGAGGATGAGGATGCGCGGGTCGGTGAGAAAGGCGCGCGCGATGGCGAGGCGCTGGCGCTGGCCGCCCGAGAGGGTGACGCCGCGCTCGCCGATCTCGGTGTTGTAGCCCTGGGCAAAGCCGGTGATGAACTCGTGGGCCTGCGCCTCGCGCGCCGCCCGTTCGATGGCCTCCTTATCGGCCGCACCCTGGGCGCCGAAGGCGATGTTCTCGGCGATGCTGCGCGAGAAAAGAAAGACGTCTTGCTCGATGGTCGAGATCTGCGAGCGCAGAGCCGCCACGTTCCACTGGCGCACGTCGACGGCGTCGACGAGCACCCGTCCCGCGGTCACATCGTAGGTGCGGTTGACCAGGCGGGTGAGGGTGGTCTTGCCCGAGCCGGTCTGGCCGACGATGGCGATGGTCTCGCCGGGGCGCGCGGTGAACGAGATATCGCGCAGCACCGGCGTGCCGCCGTAGCCAAAGCTGACGTGGTCAAAGACGATCTCGCCCTGCAGGCGCCGGCTCAGGCCGTGAGGGTTCTCGTCGAGCTCGCTCTCGGCGTTGATCAGCGCGAGGATGCGCCGCGCGCTAGCCACGCCGAGCTGCACCAGCGAAAAGCTCCACATGGAGATGAACGAGGGAAAGCCCAGCAGGTTCAGCAGGCCCATGTACGAGACGACCTGGCCCACGCTCAGGGCGCCCTGGCGCACAAGCAGCATGGCGTGCAAAAACCCGCCGCCGACGGCCAGGCTGTAGGCCAAGAGCGGCAAGTAGCGCGCCTGCACCTGGCCCTGCTCGACGAAGGCATCGCGGCAGGCGCGGGCGTTGCCCGAGAAGATGTGCTGCTCCTGTGCCTCCTGCGCGGCGCCCTTGACGACCTCGATACCCGAGACGGCCTCGGCCAGGCGCGCGTTCATCAGGCCAAAGCGCTCGCGCACCAGCTCCACCACCGGCTCCAGCCGCTTCATATAGCGCCGCAACGTCACGGCAAAGAGCACCAGGAAGGCCGCCGGCGTGATGAGCAGCACGCGCGGCAGGTTGAGCGCGATGGTGGCGATGGGCACCACCAACCCCAGGAAGGAGGCAAAGATCAGGCTAAAGCCTGGGTTGACCATCATGTTGAGCTGGCGCACATCGTTGGTGGCGCGGGCCATCACATCGCCGATGCGCTGGCGGCCGTGGAAGGTGAGGCTCTTGCCCAGCAGGTTGAGGTAGAGCTCGTCGCGGGCATCGCGCTCGAAGCGCTGGGCCAGCACCTCGACGACCATGTTGCGCGCCAGTTGGGCGAGCCCCTGCCCCAGGCCCACGGCGAGCACGGCGAGGGCCACCTGCATGAGGGGCCGCAGGGCGGCATCGGGGCCCAAGACAAGGTCAAAGGCGTGCCCCACGAGCAGCCGGTTGGCGCTCTCGCAGACGGTGCCCAAGATAGCCAGGATGACCGTGGCGACAGGCAACCAGGGATAGCGCAGGATATGCGCCACGATCCAGCAGACGGCGCCCGAGCGGTTGTAGAGGTATTCGTCGGAGATGGTGAACTCGCGCTTTTGCACCTGTGGCTCCGGCAGAGTTGGCGACAGCGGCAGTCATGACACCATAGTATACGCCCGAAACTGCGGCAGGCAAAGCTGTGGCCCGGGCGGGGGTGTAGTTCAGTTTTGGGGCGAGTTGTGGCATAATAGGGGCAAGACTTTAT
>ERZ795049.2237-NODE-2237-length-22922-cov-7.010802_pt1 | contig 22922 bp, 40 predicted proteins | sample MGYA00375133_ERZ795049 | MGnify/ENA primary metagenome ERZ795049 (study PRJEB30178, sample SAMN05720147) | activated sludge metagenome | isolation source: anaerobic digester from wastewater treatment plant | place: Japan | collected 2015-04-20 ... | reverse complement strand
TTCCTAATAAATTTATAGTAATTATAGGAGATTCATTTCCTAAAAGTAAATTCTGAATGATTTTTTTTGCTAAATCATAAGTTTCTAAAAAATCAGGGTCATTAGCAATATCTAAACCCTTTTCTAAGCTATTAGTTAACTTTACTACAATCTTCGCAATATTTTCAGGAACTTTTTCTTCTGTAAGTAAAGCTATAACATCTTTTTCTTTAGCTTTTTTAAAAGTAATAATTTGGCCTCTTGATTTAATAGTTTCTATGACAGAACTTAAATTTTCTGTAATTAAAACACCATAATCAGTCGCACTTAATTCCTCTAAAAACTTCAGTAAAGAATTTGAAGCCGATTTATTAGCTTTTTCTATTCCTTCAATAATAAAAACTCTTTTTCCTTCCTCTAAAGCAGTTAAAGAAAACTCACGAATTAAAGCATCAACTTGTGGTTTTGTAATCATGTTCTTTTCTGCTTTTAAATGAAAAACTGAAGGATGAGTTCGATCTAAAATTCTCTTACAATGAGCACAATTAAAACAAGGTTTCTCTTGTGCCTGACAAAAAATCAAAGCTGATAAATAATAAGCTGCTTCTAGTTTATGCGTTCCACTAGGCCCATCAAATAAATAAACATTAACTAGATGATTTGTATCAACACTTTTATTTAAAAGTTTAGCAACTTGAGGTTGATTTTCTAAAAACTCACTAAAATTCATCTATTTATCCTTCCCTTTATTTAAAGTCTCTAAAACAAGTTTATAACAACTTTTATAAACTTCTTCTAAAGTTTGATGGCCATTTACAACTTTAATCCTTTCAGGATACATTTTTACTAATTCATGATATCCTTCATATACTTTATTATGAAAAGCCATTCTTTCTAAATCTAAACGATTTAAATCACTACTACGATTACTTTGAATTCTCTCAATTCCAACTTTTGGATCTAAATCAATAAAAATAGTTAAATTAGGAAAATAATCATCAATTGCATAACGGTTTATTTCTAATACTTCTTTTATTCCCAAACCTCTTGCATACCCTTGGTAAGCTAAGGATGAGTCTACATAACGATCGCATAAAACAACGTAACCATCATCTAATTTAGGCTTTACAACTTCCATTAAATGTTGTCTTCTTGAAGCAGCATAAAGTAAAGCTTCTGCTTTATAGTCTAGTTCAGTATTCTTTACATCTAAAATAACATCACGGATTTGTTCAGCGATCTTAGAACCTCCAGGTTCTCTTGTCTTATAAACTTTATATCCTAGTTTTATTAAATCTTGATAAATTAAATTAATAATAGAAGTTTTACCTGTACCTTCTCCGCCTTCGAATGTAATAAACATAACTTATTCTCCTTATTCTATTATATTATACCTTAAATGAACCAAAAAATAAACCTTTTTAAAAAAAGACTAAAATATTTATTTTAGTCTTTTAATATTCTACACTTACTAAATACAAACCTGAACCAGGTACTAATTTAGGTGTTAATTTTTGATCTTTGCTGTCTAGTATTTCTTTTAACTTATTTACTTCAAGTTTCCCTTTTAAAACTTCCAAAATCATCCCAATCATTAACCTAATCATGTTATGTAAAAACCCATCACCTTTAATCTCAAATACTAATAAATTATCAATATTTTTGATTGTAAAAGTATAGATAGTTCTTACTGTGTTCTCCTTCTCGTTTCCTTTAGAGAAAGCTTTAAAGTCTTTTGTTCCAATAAAGATTTTTGGTATTTCATCTACTTTACTTAAATCTAATTTTGGACCTTTGTAATAATAACGATAATTTACTAATAAGGGATTAACTTCATTTAAGTCTAATAAATAACGATATGTTTTAGCTTTAGCACTAAATCTAGCATGAAAATTATCATCAACTTTCTCAACACTATTTACATAGATGTCTTGAGGTAAAAAGCTATTCATTGCCTTTTTTAAATTCCTTCTTTGAAGATCTAAGTTTAAATCAAAATGAATAACTTGAGCCAAAGCATGAACTCCTTTATCAGTTCTGCCAGAAGCATAAACTTCTTTTTTTTGGTCAAAGGCTTTATAAATAGCATTTTCTAATTCTTCTTGAACGCTACGATAATTATTTTGCTTTTGGAAACCATGAAAAAGAGTTCCATCATAACTAATAACTGCTTTATATCGCATAACCCATCACCTTTAAAGTAACTGTAGTTACAAGTAAACCTACAATTAGTATTAATATTAAACCATCAATAAACCTAAACTTAATTACATTAATTGATGATCTCTTATTTTGAGGAACATAACCTCTTGCTTCCATTGCATTTGCTAAATCTTCTGCTTGATTATAAGCAATGACAAACATCGGGACAAGTAAAGAAATTATTTGTTTAATTTTCTCTCCTAATTTAGCCTCTGCGAAATCTACACCTCTTGAAGCTTGACTACGTAAAATTTTATTAGCTTGTACAATCAGTGTTGGAATATATCTTAAAGCAATTGATATCATCATTGCAAATGTACTAACATTTACCTTTAATTTAGCTAAAGGCGATAATAATTTTTCAATTCCTAAAGTAATCTCTTCTGGTTTAGTTGTTAATGTTAAAAGTGATGAGATAAATAAAATAGACATAACACGTAAAATAATTTTAAGTGATGTATATAAACCACCATCATAAATCATAATCTTATATGTAGCTAGTTCTTTAGTTAAGAAATTCCCAAAATCTAAATTAAAAATTGGAAAATATTGCAATAAAAAGAACCCTGCAACTATCACTAAAAACTGTAACATCCTTGCCTTTGGTAATAACCTTTTGGAAAAAATGAAAACTATTAATAAAACTAAAACAATTAAGATTCTAAATAAATCAAGTGTGAAGTCTCCTTCCCAAATCATCTCCCCCTTACGTGAAAAAATAATTTGAAAGAAAATCGTGAAAAGCAAAATAAATGCTATTCCCTTGATACTTTTTAAGAAACTAAGAAATGGTGTTTTTGTAGTGATAATTAATAATAAAACAGCACCAAAAGCACCAAGTAGTACCCAAAGATTATTTACAATAAATAATGCTATCATTAGAAAGAAGATACCTACAAGTTTAGTTCTTGGGTCTAAACGATGAAACCAAGAGTTGGAATTGTGGTAACTACCAAATACAATCTTATTACCCATGGTTCTTACCTAACACTTTTCTAATTTCTAAATAAGCATCTTCTAAAGTAAACTTATTTACATCGATATCTACATTATATTGATCTTTAATTCTTTGCAACAATTTCATTAAAACAGGATAATCTAAACTATATCTATCTAATAATTCCTTTTTAGAAAACAACTCTTTCTTTGGTAAATCTAGTGCAATCTTACCTTGTTCTAAAACTATTACACGATCACAATATCTTGAAACAACTTCCATATCATGAGTAACAATAATAATTGTTTTACCCATTTTATTTAAATCCAACAGTAAATTCATTAACTCGTTTTTCGTTTTTGGATCTAAACCTACAGTTGGTTCGTCAAAAATTAAAATCTTAGGTTTACTAGCTAATATTCCAGAAATTGCAACTTTTCTCATTTCCCCACCAGATAAAGTAAAAGGATTCTTTTCTAATAACTCTTCATTTAAACCAACAATTTTAGCTGCTTCAAGAGCATTCTTTTCTGCTTCTTCTTTTGTAAAACCAAAATTTTTTGGTCCAAACATAATGTCTTCTAGTGATGTTTGTTCAAAAAGTTGATATTCAGGAAACTGAAAAACTAAACCTACATTTTGCCTAATTGGTTTAAGTAATGTTTTGTTTTTCCTTGTAACCTTATGACCTAAAACTTCCACACTTCCATAAGTAGGTCTATTTAATGCATTCATCAGTTGGACTAAAGTCGACTTCCCTGAACCCGTATGACCTACAATACCAATAAACTCATTTTCAGCACTAATCTTTAAATTTACATCAGTTAACTGATAACGAGTTTTCTTTTTATTTCTAGGGATATAATAGGCGAACTTTACATCTTGAAAGTTAATTCCCATAATATCTCCTCAATTTCTTTTTTATTACTTAAATCTTGATCTTCCTTTACTAGATCAATTAATTTCATACTTTCTAGAATATCTAAATTAGCAGCCTTTAAAATCTCTTCTTCTTTAAAAGCACGCTTAGGAATATCATCAAGTACTACTTTCCCTTGATTTAAAACAATAACTCTATCTGCATATAATGCTTCTTCTAAATTATGCGTAATTGCGATAATAGTTTTCTTGTGTTTGAATTGTTGGATCGCTTGATTAACTTCAAAAACACCTTTAGGGTCTAACATTGATGTTGCTTCATCCAAAATTACAATTTCTGGATCATAGACTAAAACCCCCGCTAAAGCAACTCTTTGTTTCTCACCACCAGATAATTCTTCTGGATTTTTCTCTAAATGGTTTTCCATGCCTACTAGTTTAGCAACTTCTAAAACTTTTCCTTTCATTTGTTCATAAGGAACATTTCTATTTTCTAAACCAAAAGCAATATCATCCTTAACAGTTATCCCTACAAACTGACTATCTGGATTTTGGAAAACAATTCCAATTCTTTGCCTTAAATCATCAATTGAATCAATGCTTAATTTAGTACCTTCAATATAGATTTCTCCTTTTTGTGCTTCCAGTAAACCAACAATTAACTTTGCTAAAGTTGACTTACCAGAACCATTATGCCCTAAGATAACTACATAAGATCCTTTTTCAATACTTAAATTAAGATTATCAATTATTTTTTTATTTTTCTCATAACTAAAAATTAAATTTTTTATTTCAATAATACCCATTATTTTCACCTAAACTATTATTTCTAACTCTCCACCAACTAAAATAACAGATACTCCATTAATGCAAATAATCGGAGCCGAATACCTTCCTTTAATTTGCATTTGTAAGCAATACTTGTCTTTACAATTAGCTTCCATCATTTTAACTTCACCATATTTAAGGTGAACCTTATTATGAATATGCTTATCTGATTCTAAAACAACTGTGTGTTCTTCTCCATCTTTTAAAGACCATTTCATAATGTGTCCTTCTTGGTTTATAGTTAGTTCTTCGTCTAAACCTTCCTCGTATTGTGCTTCGTAGATTAACTTGTTTTCATATCTAACTTCTAAAATTAAATTAACATTAGCTAAGTCTTTGTTTGCAAAATAAATTGTATAACTACCTATAGCTAAAAAGAATACTATAGCGATAATAAAATAATCTAATTTCTTCATTAAAACAAGTTCTCCTTTCTTTTACTGTATAAGTATACCACACTTAGTGTTTAAAAACCAATTTAATAATAACGAGTAAAACCCTCTTTATAATCCGAACATAAACACAAAACGTGCTAACATTAGTAGCATAAATACAATTGTTGTTATTTGAACCTTAACTCCTCTTTCTAAATCCTTATCATAAACTTTTAATTCACGAATTCCAATAAACAAACTTATTAAAACTGTTACACTACCAAGAACAATTAACCATACTTGATTTTCCAAAGCAAAAGAGAAAATCCCTGACGCAGGAAAAATAAATCCTGTATACTTAAAAATCTTTGTTTTCTTATAGAAAAATAATAACAAAAATAAATAAACAATAAATACTGAAAAGACAATTCCTAAATAAACCGGATTTACCTTAAGTACAGGATTATCTAAAACAATATATGATGCATTTAAGAAAATTCCATATTGCACACATTCTAAAGCCAAAGCTCCAGTAATTAAACTTAAAGGAATAATAAATTCAACTAAAGAAGATTTTGTCTCATGGCTTAAGAATGAAATAGCCATAACTATAACTGGCATTACAAGTAACAAAACAAAACGAATTGTAGAAATAGTTTTATTATTAATTGCCTCTAATCCTAATAACACCAATACAAACATAAAAATTAAAATCAAACTATTTACAACACAGCTAACAATAAAAACTGGTTTGTTTTGAATTCCCATTTTCTTTTTCATAAACTTATCCTCTTTTTATTTTATAATTATATCATAAAAAGAAGATTATTATTCAATAATCTTCTAATTAGATATCTAAATCATTTATTTTAAAAGTAAATATATTATTAAAGGAAAAAGCGCTAATGATAAATTATTAATAAGCATCATCGTTATTTGATATTCTAAATAACTATCACGCAACAAAATCGCTAATGCTCCAATTACTAACCACATTACCCAAATCCCAGGTAACATAATATAACCTATAACTGTAATAAATAAGATACCTACAATTGCATGAACAACTCTAAAGTAAGTTTGCATTGATCCTTTTTGTTTAGGAATTAAAATTATTAATACCAATAAAACAATATAGAATATTAACCCTAAGATAAGCAAATAATAATCTCCCTTAAATTTAATATATAAATAAAAGGCTGCTATTGCTAAACAAACAACAGTAAAGATATCTACAATAAACCTATTTAAAAAACTTACCTTATCATTATAAATGCCTACAGCACTCAAAATATTCGCTATTAAGTATAAACCTATAAAACTAAAAATCCCAAACCATTTCAAATCTAATAAATAAAACAAGAAAAACAAAACAAAAGCTAAGCCTAAACTAATTATTTGAAAAATTGTTAAATTCTTTTTAGTTTTAAATATTTTAATTTTACTCTCTACAATAATTGGTCCAATCATAAATACCTCTTAAATTAAGTTAATTTGCCACATAAACGATAAGAAAACAAATAACATTATTAAAACAAAATTATCAATTAAATAAATCATAACGTAGTAATGTGCTTCTTTACGATAAAAGATATAAGAAAAAACTTTTGTTAAAAAGATAATCCCTAACACTACAAATAAAATTAACCTTACTACAAGTTCTGAAACCTCTAAAGCTGTTAAAACAAAAGTATTAATTAAAAATGCAAGACTAGTAAAAAGCGAGGCAATAATCCAAGATTCTCGATATTTCTTAAAGATTAAAACAGCTAACCAGGAAACTAAGGAAACACAAGGATAAATTACAAATGCCATAGGATAATGATATCCTGATAGAAAATCAAAAACAAAACTTATAATAAAAGAAATTGAAGATACAATTGGAAAAATCAAAGATTGATAAAAAAACCTAGGATAAGTGTAAAGTAATGATGCACTAGTAAAAGCAATAATAATAAAAGAAATTAAAACTAAAAGTAATAAGAAATGATAGTCCATTCTTCTATCTGTATACATATAAACAACACTATTAATAACCGGTATTAAAGCAACTAAAACTGCAAAAATATCAAATATAAAAATAGTTTTTGGTGTTTTATCTTTAGCCATTTTATTTATTCTTTTTATCCTCTTCTTCTAAAATCTTATCCATAATCTCTTCATAATTTCTAATTGTACTCTTATATGCTCTTCCTTCTAAGGCATGTAAATATTTAGCCTCATAAATCGTAGCTAAACCAAACTTTGCAAATAGTTTTTTGAATTCACTTAATTCTTTTTCTAATTGTTGAACTCTTTCCTCTAAATTCATAACTATCCTCCTTTTTATTCCTTAACCCTTACATTATATCATATTTTATTTAATAAAAATACCCCTAAAAATAAGGGGTATTTTTTATCCTAAAACGCTCGTTTCTACTTCTTTCTCTGGATGAGAATCAGATATTTTCTTAAAGCGTTTATAGTTTTTATAAACATCAGGAATATCATCAAAACGAAAATCAGATGCTGAACCACGTAATTTTGTACTGCCAGTTCCAAAACTAATGGAACCAGTTCCTTTCTTTAAAAGCTTGTCGGCTATATTAACATCAATAGATAAAGTGATGATTGTTTTAGTATACAAACTTATATGGCCAACACTTATTGTTCCATGTTGAATGATAAACCTTTGGTTTGTAACTGCATAATATCTATTTCTATAATCTAATAATTCATTAATTAAAATTCCTATAAAAATTAAAGTAACGGCACCAACTGCAATTGCTAGTGAAATACCTATAACATAACGTATTCTTTCAGGATCAAAAACATCTTCTTCTCCTTTTTGGAAAAATGAACTAATAATCATTGCTGCTACAAGAAAAAGTCCCCAACCTAATCCTTTAATATATCTAAAAACTAAATTAAGAAGAATTTTAGATTTTACTGGTTTTATTATATGTAATATTTTTTCGTCTTGTTCTAAGATACTTTTAATTTGATTTCTCTCCATATTCCTCTTACTTCCTTTATTACTTTCATATTATATCACAATCCCAATAAAAAAACCAATTTAGTTTCCTAAGTTGGCTTTTATTATTTCCTTAATTCTCCATAAAAACAAAAAAGGATTTTTGTTATTATAACAGCGCAAATGATTGCTTAAACTAAAGGTAAAACTTTATTTTATTTCTTTTTCTTTACTTTCATCGATAAAGGCTTTTATAATTTTATAATTCTCATAAACATTTCCAATATCTCCAAAAGCAAATGTAGCTCCACTTTTAGATGTTACTGGTGTGCTAATAGCTCCAAAAGAAATTGTCCATGTTCCCTTTTTAAGATATCTATCAAGCGGCGAAACACTAACAGAAACATATTGTACTGATTCAATAGGAAGAAAAGCAAAATCTATTCCAAAAAAACCTTTTTGAATAATCAACCTTTTATTAGTAACTGCATAAAACCTATTTTTATGCATAAACAAAGGAATAAGAAGCGGTATGGTAACCATAACTACCATTACTGCCGTTGATATAATAATTATAGTCATCATTTCTTGGGGAAATTTAAATACTATTGGAAATAGCAAAAACAATATAAAAGGAACAATTGCTATTAATAAAGAAATAATTGTTCTATATACTACCTTTTTATAATAAGGTTTAAAAGTATATATTATCTCTTCCCCTTCTAAAATCATCTCACTTATTTTATTTCTATCCATATTGACCTCCTTTACCCTTATATTGTATCATATTTTGTTTTCTAAAATAAATTCTTTTAATTTGAAAACGTCTTTCTCATTTGGCCTTTTTTTATTAATTCCACCAATTAATTTAAGTGGCCCATAACTATCATGTCCTAAACAGCTAAATATTTTAATATCATTTAAACTTAGTTTATTAAAATACTTTATTGTTTTTCTCGCATAATATTTTGGATTCCAACCTGCAGTTATAACTACATAAATCTTTTTAGTTAATAATTTAGCTATATTTTTATCTATAAACTGCAAAATCTTTTTATCCATTTTCCCAAAATAAATACCAGATGCAAATACGATCTTCTCATATTTATCAAGTAAGATATCTTCTTTTGTTTTTGCTAGATTATAAAAATCATATTCCTCTTTTTCAAAAGAAGATTCTAAAAGTTTGATTGTATTTTTGTGATGATATGAAATATAAATAATTGCTTTTGTTTTCATTTTTATCTCCTTTTGCTACTTACATTATAACATAAAGAAATAAAAAACCCCTAAATAATTAGGGGTTTTATTCTATACAAATTCAATAATTGCCATCGGAGCATTATCGCCTTGACGTGGCATAAGTTTTAATACTCGTGTATAGCCACCATTGCGATCTTGATAGCGAGGAGCAATTGTATTGAAAAGTTTTTGAAGAGCAAATTCATTTTTCTCTTCGTCTGTGTATTCAAATCTAACTAACATTGCAGCTCTTCTGCGACTAGCTAAAGTGTTCTTTTTACCTAAAGTAACCATTCTATCTACTAATCTACGTAGTTCTTTGGCTTTAGTTAAAGTTGTTTCAATTTTTTCATTGATAATCAAATCAGTAACTAAATCTCTCATTAAAGCTTTTCTTTGTGAACTTGTTCTTCCTAGTTTACTATAGCCTCTTGCCATTTGTTCCTCCTATTCTTCTCTTCTATCAGCTGAAACTTTTAATTCATCAGCTTGTTTTTTGAAACTCAATCCAAGTTTTATAAGTTTTTCTTGAACTTCTTTAAATGATGTTCGACCAAAACCATTGACGCGCATCATTTCTTCTGCAGTCTTTTGAACTAACTCGCCAACTGTAGTGATCTTTTCTCTCTTTAGGCAGTTATAAGCACGAACAGATAAATCTAGTTGTTCAATAGGTTTTTCTAAATCTCTTGAAACTTTGATTTCTTCTTGTTCATACATATAATCAGCATCAAGTACTTTTTCTTTAACTGCACTAATCTTATTGAAATGTTGTGCTAAGAATTTGCTTGCTAGTGCTAAAGCACCTACAGCTGTAATTCTACCATCTACCCAAATTTCAATTGTAAGTTTATCATAATTAGGATCTTTATTAACTCTTGTTTTCTCTACATTATATCTAACCTTATTTACAGGTGTATAGATAGAATCAATTGCAATCCTTTCTTGATAGATATGTTCATCTTTATCTTGACAGAAAATTGTATTTTCTTCAGCTGAAACATAGCCTATTCCTCTTCTAGCAAAAAATGTAGCATCAAATTTGATATCTTTAGTTAAAGTTGCCACTACTTGTTCTGGATTAACAATCTTTAGTCTTTCATCATGAACTAAATCGCCAGCTGTAATAACTCCTTTTTTATCTTTACTAATAGTTAACTTATATAAGTCTTCTACATCAATCTCTACATTATCGCTAACTTGAAATAATTTTTCTTCATCAATTGTTAATTTGATGTTTTTTAAATTTAAAACGATCTCTGTTACATCTTCTTTAACTCCTGGAATAGCTTGGAACTCATTTTGAACTCCTTCGATTTGCATTGCAACTATTGCAACACCCGGCATTGAAGAAATCAGTACTCTTCTCAAAGCATTACCAATCGTTAGCCCGTAACCTCTTTCTAATGGAGTAATTGTAAACATGCCGTATCTATCATTTACTTCATTAATTTCGATTTGAGGGGTAATAAACTCAAATTTACGCATAATTTATACCTCCTTGATTAAAATTTAAAATTATTGCATTAACCTCTTGGTTGTTTAGGTGGTCTACACCCATTATGAGGAATAGGAGTTACATCATTAATTGAAGTAAGTTCTAAACCTGCAACTTGTAGGGACCTAATCGCTGCCTCTCTTCCAGGCCCAGGTCCTTTAACTGTTACATCTACTTTTCTCATCCCACAAACATCAACAGCTTGTTTAGCTGCTGCTTCAGCTGCCATTTGCGCAGCAAAAGGAGTAGATTTTCTACTTCCTTTAAAACCTAAAGCGCCAGCACTGCTCCATGCTTGGACATTACCTTCAGAATCAGTAATAGTAACGATAGTATTATTGAAAGTTGAATGAATATGAGCTTGTCCTTCAGGAATATTCTTCTTGACTCTTCTTCTTCTTGCAGTTTTTCTTTTAGCCATATTATTATACCTTCCTACTTCTTCTTATTAGCTACTGTCTTTGCTTTACCTTTTCTTGTACGAGCATTACATCTTGTGTTTTGTCCTCTTACAGGCATTCCACGACGATGTCTAATTCCACGATAGCAGCCAATCTCCATTAATCTTTTTATATTAAGGTTTACTTCACGACGAAGATCACCTTCTACTTTTCTTGTTTGCACTTCTCTTCTAATTGCAGCTAGTTCATCATCTGATAGATCTTTAACTCTTTTGTTTTCATCTACTTCAGCTGCTTTTAGAATTTCTCTTGAAGTTGCTCTTCCAATACCATAGATATAAGTTAGTGAAACAAGTACTCTTTTATCTCTTGGTATATCAACACCAGCAATTCTTGCCATTAATTATCCTCCCTTAAATTATCCTTGTCGTTGTTTATGCTTAGGGTTCTTGCAAATTACCATTACTACGCCCCTACGCTTTACAACTTTACAATTATCACAAATCGGTTTTACCGATGGTCTTACTTTCATATTTAAAAATCCTCCTTTAAATATATTATTTCTTTCGATATGTAATTCGCCCGCGTGTTAAGTCATATGGTGATAACTCAACAGTTACTTTATCACCCGGTAAAATAGTTATGAAGTTCATCCTTATTTTACCAGAAACGTGAGCGTCAATTTCGTGGCCATTAACTAATTTCACTTTAAAACAAGCGTTAGGTAATGCCTCGGTAACTGTGCCTTCTAGTTCAATAACATCACTTTTAGACATCATCTTCCTCCAATTTTGTTAGTATCTCGTAGCCTTCTTTTGTAATAACAACTGTGTGTTCAAAATGAGCACTCGGTTTTTTATCAATCGTAACTACAGTCCAACCATCTTTTAAAATTCTAACTTTAGCTGTTCCTAAATTAATCATTGGTTCAATAGCAAGCGTCATTCCTTCTTTTAGAATAACTCCTTCACCAGCTTTGCCATAATTAGGAATACTAGGTTCTTCATGTAATGATTGGCCTATTCCATGTCCAGTAAATTCTTGTACAATACCATATCCATATTGTTTCACAAATTCTTCAATTGCATGAGAAATATCTGATAAATGATTACCTGCCTTAGCATACTTCAATCCTTCATATAAAGACCTTTCAGTAACTTCTAAAAACTTTGCTTTATCTTCATTTATTTCTCCTACACTATGTGTCATTGCACTATCGCCATGATATCCCTTATAACAAGTTCCGATATCAATAGCTATAATATCACCTTTTTTTAAAATGTGCTTCCTATTAGGAATACCGTGAATAACTACCTCATTTATTGAAGCACAAATAGTATGTTTATAGCCTTGATAGCCTTTAAATGAGGGAGTAGCACCATTACTAGTAATTACTCTCTCTGCAATCAAATCAAGTTCTAATGTAGAAACGCCAGGCTTAATTGCTTCAGCAATCGCCTTATGAGCTAAAGCATTGATTTCTCCTGCTTTTCTCATTAACTCGATTTCTCTTTTGCTTTTAATGCTTACCATCAAGATCTCCTATAAATTTAACTACTTCTTTAAAAGTATCACGAAAATTTAAATTACCATCTGCGTGCACTAATATCTTTTGATCACTGTAATATTTAATCAATGGTTTAGTTTGATTTTCATAAACATCTAATCTCATCTTAACCGTCTCTTCTTTATCATCATCTCTTAAAATGATTGTATCTCCACAGCGATCACAAATTCCCTCTTTTTTAGGTGGGTTTGTATTTAAGTTGTATGTTGCTCCACATTTAAGACATACTCTTCTACCACTAAGTCTTTTAATAATTAAATCTTTAGTTACATTTAGATTAATTACTAAATCTAACTTTAAGTTTAACTTAGCAAGAAGTTGATCTAATGCATGGGCTTGCTTAATAGTTCTTGGAAAACCATCAAGCAAAAACCCATGATTACAATCTTCTTTTTGCAGTCTTTTACTTATTACGGAAATAGTAAGCTCATCAGGAACTAATTGTCCCTTAATGATGTATTTATTAGCTAGCTGACCATCTTTAGTATTATCCTTAATTTCTTGGCGGAAAATATCGCCAGATGAAATATGAGGAATATTATACTTTTCAGTAATCAATTTAGCTTGAGTACCCTTACCTGCTCCAGGAGCTCCCATAATTAGTAGACGCATTACGATAATAGTCCTTTATATTCTTTTTCTTCTGTTTCTGACTTAATTTGTTTTGTAGTTTCTAACGCTACACCAACAACGATAATTAATCCTGTTCCTCCAATTTGAACTGAAGCTGGAAGAGCAAAGATCCAAGATAAAATAATTGGAATAATCGCAACTAGTGTTAAGTAAGTTGCACCAACCATTGTGATCTTAAATAATACACGAGAAATATAAGATGCTGTTTCATCTCCTGGACGAACACCTGGAATGTAAGCATTTTGTTTTTGTAAGTTCTCAGCAATTTGATCTGGATTAATTTGTAAGAACGAATAAAAGAATGAAAATAGATAGATTAAAATTATATATAATGCAAACCCAATTGGTTTTGTAGAACTAAAGATTCTAACAAGCCATGTTTGCGCATTGCCTGCACCAATAAAGTTTGCAATTGTTGTTGGAATAGAAAGTAATGTAGAAGCAAAGATAACTGGAATTACCGAAGCTGAGTTTAGCTTAATTGGTAATGAAGAATCTCTTCTTCCACTTAATACTGCACTTGAACGACCCGCATATTGAATCGGAATCTTTCTTTGTGCCCCTTCCATAAATACAACACCTACAATAATTAATATTAATATTAATATTACTCCAATAAAAGTAGCAATATCTCCTCCAGAAACTGGAGTAGTTATAACTCCACCAGAACCATCAGAAGCAGTCTTTGGTACTAAATAAGCTCCAATTAAATCTTTTACCATTTTTGGAAAACTTGCTAGAATACCTGCTACGATTAGCATAGAAGAACCATTACCTAATCCCCTCTTAGTAATCTTTTCAGATAACCAAAGACAGAATGAAGTTCCTCCAGTCATTACTAATGCTAAGAATACATAAGTAAAAGCATTATTATGACTTGCTGGATTATAAACAGCATCTCCACCTGGTCCAATAGAAAGACTCACAATTACTGTTAAGCCTTGGACAAAAGCTAAGAATAAAGCTAAATATTTAGTTAATTGATTTAGTTTTTCTTTCCCAGCTGGTCCTTCTTCTGACCATTCTTTTAATTTTGGAACAATATCCATTTGTAATAGCTGAACAACAATTGATGCAGTAATGTAAGGTGAAATACCTAAAGCTAACACTGAGTAGTTAGATAAAGCACCTCCACTGTAAACATCCAAGAAACCAAATAAACTATCTGATTCACGACTTCTAAATAAGAAATCGCTATCTAGTCTAGGTAAGTGGATGAAGTATCCTAAACGCCAGACTAATAAAAACAAAATCGTGAATAAGATCATTATCCATAGCTTTTTATTAGCTAATGGGCTCTTGCTCTTAATACGTGCTCCTCTAGCCATTAGATCACCTCAGCAGTTCCACCAATTTTCGTAATTGCATCTAATGCAGTTTTAGAAAATTTGTCTGCTTTAACAGTTAATTTAACTTCTAAAGCTCCATCTCCTAAGATCTTTAATCTACTATGTTTCTTAGCAACTAAACCTGCAGCTTTTAATGAAGCAAGATCAACAACTGATCCTTCAGGAAAAGCATTTAAACTGCTTAAATTAACACAGCCATAATCAATTTTATTTAGGCTAGTAAAGCCTCTTTTAGGTAGTCTTTTAAATAATGGAGTTTGTCCACCCTCAAACATAGGGTTACGTTTTGGACCACTTCTTGCGTTTTGGCCTTTGTGACCTTTACCAGAAGTTTTGCCATGACCACTACTAGTACCTCTACCAACACGTTTTCTTGCTTTGTTAGAACTAGAGTTTGGTTTTAATTCATGTAATTTCACTTCAATACCTCCTACTCTACAACCTCAACTAAATGAGCAACAGTTTTAATCATTCCTCTAATTGCGTCATTGTCTGGTTTTTCTACAACTTGATTAATTTTACTTAAGCCTAATGCTTTTAAAGTTTTAACTTGTTGAGGTAAACGGCTAGCACCACTTTTAATTAATTTGATTTTAATCATTTTTGCCTTTGCCATAATTAACCTCTCAACTCTTCTGCAGTTTTTCCTCTTAAAGCTGCAGCTTGTTCGATTGTACGAAGACCTTTAAGTCCTGAAAGTGTTGCTTTAACTACGTTAACACTTGTAGGTGAACCTAAAGACTTAGTAACGATATTTTCAATACCAGCAAGCTCAACAACAGCACGTACTGCTCCACCAGCAACAACTCCTGTACCACCTGGTGCTGGACGTAACATAACTTTGCTACCACCATATACTCCCATAGCTCTATGAGGAATTGTTCCTTCTACAATCGCAACATTAATTAAATTCTTTTTCGCATCTTCAACTGCTTTATTAATTGCATCTGGAATCTCAATAGCAGTTCCTTTTCCTACACCAACACGACCTTTATGATTACCAACTACTACTACAGCTGTAAAACGATATCTTCTACCACCTTTTACAACTTTCGCAACGTGGTTAATATTAACAACTCTTTCCTCAAATTCTGATTTTTCTTTAGGTTGTTCTTTACGATCTTTGTCTTGTTTTCTTCTATTAGGTTTTCTGCCTCTAGGAGCTCTCTCTTGAGTTTCTTCTTCTAAAGTTTCTTCTTGTTCTAAAACTTCTAAATCTTTTTCTTTCATGATAGCCTCCTAAAATTCCAATCCTTTACTTCTAGCGCCTTCAGCTAAAGCTTTAACACGACCATGATATAAATAACCACCACGATCAAATACAACTTTAGTAATCTTAGCTGCTAGTGCTCTTTCAGCTACTAGTTCTCCAACTTTTGTAGCTGCTTCAATATTAGAACCGTTTTTTAAGTTAAGTTCTTTTTCAAAACTCGATGCACTTACTAAAGTAACTCCTTTAATATCATCGATGATTTGCGCATAAATGTATTTATTAGAACGAAAGACATTTAAACGTGGTACATCTGAAGTACCTTTGATATGTCTTCTAATACGCAAATGACGTTTTTTTCTTTGATCATTTCTTGACTTCATTGATACACCTATTTAGCTACCTTTCCTTCTTTTCTGATTATAACTTCATCACTATATCTGATACCTTTACCTAAGTAAGGTTCTGGTTTACGTTTTTCTCTAATTTCAGCTGCGAATTGACCAACTTGTTGTTTGTCAACACCTGAAACAGTAAGTTCAGTTGGAGTTTTAACCATAACTGTTATTCCTTTAGGAACTGGCATTTCAATTAAATGAGAATATCCTAAGTTTAATACTAATTTGTTTCCTTGTAAGTTAGCTCTATAACCAACTCCTGTAATTAGTAATGTTTTAGAAAATCCTTCAGAAACACCTTGTACCATATTATGTAATAAAGCTGTAGTAGTGCCATACATAGCCTTTTGGCTAGGCTTGTGACTTTTAACTGTTAGTTCTCCGTTTTCTAATTTGATATCAAATTCTTCAGAAAACTTTTGTGTTAGCTCACCTTTAGGGCCCTTTACAGTAACTAAGTTACCTTCACCAATTGTTACTGTAACTGCATCAGCAACCTTAATCGCTTTTTTTCCTATTCTTGACATTTAAATCCTCCTACCAAACATAAGCAATAACTTCACCACCAACATTAGCTTTACGAGCTTCGCGGTCTGTCATTACTCCTTGTGATGTAGATATAATTGCAATACCTAAACCATTTAATACTTTAGGCATTTCACTTGCTTTTGCATATACTCTTAGTCCTGGCTTAGAAATACGAGTAATGCCCTTAATTACTTGTTCTTTTTTGCCAACATATTTTAATGTTACGATAAAAGTTTTAAATCCTTTTGGATCTACTGATTCTTGAATATCAGTAATAAAACCTTCATTAAGCATAACTTTTAAAATTTCTAATTTGGCATTTGATGCTGGTATTTCTACAGTTTCATAATGCATACGATTAGCATTACGAATTCTTGTTAGCATATCAGCAATTGGATCAGTCATTCCCATTCTCTAAACCTCCTTACCAACTTGCTTTTCTAACACCTGGGATTTTTCCCTCGTTCGCTAGTTCTCTAAAACAAATACGACATAAACCAAATTTACTGAAAACAGCTCTTGGTCTGCCACAATGTTGACAACGTGTATAATTACGAACTTTATATTTTGGTGTTCTCTTATTTTTTACAACTAATGATTTTTTAGCCATTTGTAACTTCCTACTTTCTAAAAGGTAAACCTAATAGAGTAAGTAGTTCCCTCCCTTCTTCATCAGAAGTAGCAGTAGTTACGATGACTACATCCATACCTCTAATTTTTAAAACTTTATCATAATTAACTTCTGGGAAAATTAATTGCTCTCTTAATCCCATTGTATAATTACCATGTCCATCAAATGAATTCTTAGATAATCCACGGAAGTCTCTAACTCTTGGTAAAGCTACAGAAACTAATTTATCATAAAAATGATACATTCTATCTCCTCTTAAAGTTACTTTACAACCAATAGAAGAACCTTCTCTTAGTTTAAATGCAGCGATAGATTTCTTAGCTTTAGTAATAATTGGTTTTTGACCAGTGATTTGTGTTAATTCTTCTACAGCAGCATCTAATAGTTTTGAATTGTGAATAGAATCTCCAACTCCGATATTAACTACGATCTTTTCAAGTTTTGGAACTTCCATTACTGAACTATAGTTAAATTTCTTCATCATTTGAGGGATAACATTATTTTTGTATGTTTCTAATACTCGATTCATAATTCCTCCTATTTCTTAACCTTATCTAATTCATTTCCAGTTTTTTTAGAATATCTAATTTTCTTTCCATCAACCATTTTATAACCTACTCTTGTAGCTTCATTAGTTTTTGGATCAACAACTTGGACTTTTGAAATGTGAATAGGTGCTTCTTTCTTCACGATTCCACCATCAGGATATGCAGCTGAAGGTGCAGCATGTTTTGTAACAATATTTACTCCTTCAACAACGATTTTGTCAGTTTTAGGATAAACTCTTAAAACTGTACCTACACGTCCTTTACTATTTCCACTAATTACTTTAACTGTATCTCCCTTTTTTACAAACATAACATTTCTCCTTATAGTACCTCTGGAGCTAAAGAGATAATTCTCATGAAGTTCTTTTCACGTAATTCTCTAGCTACAGGGCCAAAAATTCTTGTTCCACGAGGAGTTAGATCTTCCTTTAAAATAACAGCGGCATTATCATCAAATTTGATATAAGAACCGTCTTTACGACCTAATCCAAATTTAGTTCTAACAACTACAGCTTTAACTACATCACCTTTCTTTACAGCACCACCTGGTGTTGCGCTTTTAACTGTAGCAATAATAATATCTCCTATATTAGCATATCTTTTTCTTGTGCCTCCTAAAACTCTAATTGTTAGAATTTCTTTAGCACCAGAATTGTCGGCTACTTTTAAACGTGATTCTTGTTGGATCATTTACTTTCGCCTCCTATAATTGAACAGCCTTCTCTAAAATTTCTACTAAGTAAAAATGCTTAGTTTTAGATAAAGGTCTTGTTTCCACAATCTTAACTTTATCGCCAATCTTAGCAGAATTAGTTTCATCATGTGCTGCTAATTTTGTCGTTTTCTTAATTCTTTTACCTAGAACTGGATGTTTCACATGGCGATCAACAGCTACAATGATAGTCTTATCACCCTTATCAGAAACAACTGTTCCAATAAATGATTTTTTAATATTTCTTTCCATTTATAACCTACTTTCCCGCCTCTGCTAATTTGCGTTCTGTTAATACTGTCTTCATTCTTGCTATTTGTTTTCTTGTTTTCTTAATTTGCGCTGTGTTTTCTAATTTACCAACTGCAGATTGAAAACGTAAATTAAATAGTTCTTGTTTTAATGAAGCAATGTTTTTATTAATAGTGGCATCATCTAAAGCTCTAATTTCTTCAGCTTTACTAACGGCTTTTTTAACTTCTTCTTTTTTAGATTTTCTTGTTTTCTTTTCTCTTGCCATTATTTGTCACCATTTTCCTTTCTTACGAATTTTGTAGTTATAGGTAGTTTATGTCCTGCAAGCCTTAATGCTTCTCTAGCTACTGCCTCAGTTACACCGGCTACTTCAAACATAACTGTACCTTTTTTAACTACAGCTACGAAACCTTCTGGACTACCTTTACCTCCACCCATACGTACTTCTAAAGGCTTTTTAGTCTTAGCCATATGAGGGAAAATTCTAATCCATACTTTACCTTCACGTCTCATCAAACGTGTCATAGCAATTCTGGCAGCTTCGATTTGGTTTTGTGTTAACCAGCAACCTTCACGAGCCATTAAGCCATAGTCACCAAAAACTACTGTTTTAGCGCCTTTAGCTTTGCCTTCATAACTTACACGATGAGGACGACGGAATTTTGTTCTCTTAGGCATCAACATATTTATTTAGCCTCCTTTTTGTTTTTACGTGATAAAACCTCACCACGACAAATCCAAACTTTAACGCCTAGTTTACCATATGTAGTATTAGCCTCAGCTGTTGCATAGTCAATATCACTTCTTAATGTATGAAGTGGTACTGTACCTTCATTGTATCCTTCGCCACGAGCCATTTCTGCTCCCCCTAAACGACCAGATACTAATGTTTTAATTCCTTTAGCACCAGCTGCCATTGTTTTTTGAATAGCTTGTTTTTGCACTCTTCTAAATGAAACTCTGGCTTCAAGTTGTCTTGCAATATTTTCAGCTACTAATACAGCATCTAAGTCTGGTTGCTTAATATCTACAATAGTGATATATACTCTTTTATTTGTTTGCTTTTGTAAGTAAACTGCAAGGTCTTGTTTTGTAGCTCCTTTTGAACCAATAACAACACCTGGTCTGCCAGTATATATCGTAAGCATTATTTTGTTTTTTGTTCTTTCAATTACGATACGAGAAATAGCAGCATCTACAGGTCTTTGATTTCTACCAGTTAGATTACTATAGTATTTATATACAGCTTCTCTGATTTTTAAATCTTCACCTAGGATTTCTGCAACTTGGTCTTTATCGGCATACCAAACAGCATCCCAATCTCTAACGATACCAAGTCTCATTCCCTTTGGATTAACTTTTTGTCCCATAGTTTACTACTCTCTTTCTGCCACTACAATTGTAATGTGGCTAGTCCTTTTCAATATTTGATCAGCTCCACCTTTAGCACGAGGTCTAAATCTTTTTAAAGTTGGACCATCATCAACTACTGCCTTTTCAACATATAATTTATTAGCATCTAGTTCATAGTTATGTACTGCGTTAGCTGCTGCTGATTTAATTACTTTTGAAATTAATTTCGAAGCTTTTTTGTCAGTAAGCATTAAGATTGCATATGCATGATTTAAATCTTTACCTCTAACTAAATCAATAACTAATCTAGCTTTACGAGGAGCAATTCGAACCATTTTCGCAGTTGCTTCAGCTCTTTTAATATTCTCCATATCTATTTACCCTTCTCTTTCTTAGATGCGTGACCTCTAAAGATTCTTGTAGGGGCGAATTCGCCTAATTTATGTCCTACCATATCTTCTGTAATATATACTGGAACGTGTTCTTTTCCATTATATACACCGATAGTAAAACCAATAAACTCAGGGTAGATAGTAGATCTACGTGACCAAGTTTGTATTAACTTTTTATGAGTTGCATTTTGTTGTTCTAAAACTTTTTTCATTAAGTGCTCATCAACAAAAGGCCCTTTTTTTAATGATCTAGCCATTTTCTTCCCTCCTATTTACCTTTCCTACGTCTTAAAATTAAGTCGTTAGATTTTTTCTTTGGATTTCTAGTTTTCTTACCTAAAGCAGGTTTACCCCAAGGAGTACTTGGAGCTTGACGTCCAATTGGTGCACGACCTTCACCACCACCATGAGGGTGATCTACAGGGTTCATTGCTGAACCTCTAACAGTAGGTCTAATACCTAAATATCTAGTTCTACCAGCTTTTCCAATTCTAACAATACCATGATCAGCGTTTGAAACAACACCGATTGTTGCACGACATCTACCTAAAATCTTTCTTGATTCACCTGAAGCAAGACGAATAATAACATACTTATCTTCACGACCTTGAATTTGTGCTGATGAACCAGCTGATCTTACTAATTGAGCTCCTTTTCCTGGGTTTAGTTCAATATTATGAATTACTGTACCTACAGGAATATTTTCTAAAGGTAAACAGTTACCAACTTTAATATCTGCTTTTTCACCAGAAACTATTTTTTGACCAATGCTAATTCCTGAAGGAGCTACAATATATCTTTTTTCTCCATCTGCATATGTAACTAAAGAGATGAAAGCTGAGCGATTTGGATCGTATTCAATTGAAGTAACTTTAGCTTCAATATCATCTTTATCTCTCTTGAAATCAATTACACGATACTTTCTCTTATGTCCACCACCTTGATGACGAACAGTAATACGACCAGAATTATTTCTTCCGCCTGATTTCTTTAAAGGTTCTAACAAACTTTTTTCAGGAGTTGAAGTAGTAATTTCTTCAAAAGTTAGACCAGTCATATTACGACGAGCATTCGTGATTGGTTTAAATTTTTTAATACCCATTTTCTCCTCCTTATACTTCGAAGACATCTAAGTGATGGCCTTCAGCTAAAGTAACGATTGCTTTTTTAACTGCAGGAGTAAATCCTTGGTGTTGACCAACACGTCTCTTCTTTTTTTCTTCATTAATAATTTTAACTTGAGTAACCTTTACTTTGAAAATTTGTTCAACTGCTTTTTTCACAGTTGTTTTTGTAGCGCTCTTGTTTACTTCAAAAGTATATTGATTTTGTTCAATCAATTTAGTACTTTTTTCTGTAATAATTGGAGCTATTAAGATATCATAAATACTCATTATTTAAGTACCTCCACATATTCTAAAGCAGCTTCTTTAGTAAGTACTAGCTTGTCTGCTAGAATTAAATCATATGCACTTACATGATCAACTGTTTGAACTTTAACACTTGGAATGTTATTTGAAGATTGTAATACTTTAAAAGCTTCTTCTTTTTGTTCTTCATTGGCTTTCTTTAAAATAACTAATGTTTTTAAGTTTTCTAATTCTAAAGCTTTTAAAACTGCTACAAACTCTTTTGTTTTTCCGTTTTCAACTTTTAGCTCATCTAAAACAATTAAGTCTTTAGTAGCAAGTCTACTAGATAATAACGATTTAATTGCTAAGCTATTTACCTTACGATTTACTTTTTTACTGTAATCTTTTGGATGTGGTCCAAATACTACTCCACCACCTACCCATTGAGGTGATCTAATTGAACCTTGACGAGCTCTACCAGTTCCTTTTTGACGCCATGGTTTTCTTCCACCACCGCTTACTTCACTTCTACCTTTAACTTTGTGTGTTCCTTGACGCATTCCTGCTCTTTCAGCATTAATAACTTCATACACAACTTGTTCATTAGGTTCAATTTTGTATACTTCATCGTTTAAAGTAACAGTACCTACTTTTTCACCTAATTGGTTTAATACATTAACTCTTGGCATTGTTATTCTCCT
>ERZ795049.2233-NODE-2233-length-22945-cov-8.443294_pt1 | contig 22945 bp, 21 predicted proteins | sample MGYA00375133_ERZ795049 | MGnify/ENA primary metagenome ERZ795049 (study PRJEB30178, sample SAMN05720147) | activated sludge metagenome | isolation source: anaerobic digester from wastewater treatment plant | place: Japan | collected 2015-04-20 ... | reverse complement strand
CCGCGTCCCCAGCGGCTTCCGCCCTTGCGGGCTTTCCACCTAAGCGCCTCACGCAGCCAACTTGCTCACACAAAGCATTTTAGCCAATGAATAGAAAGTGGAAATTAAAAGAAAAAATTGGGAATTAAGATTCCATTATTTTCATCAACTGTTTTGTTGTTACTTCCCAGTTATAATTCTCTTTTACAAAACGATAACCGTTTTCGGCTAGTTCATTATATTTCTCCTCATTTGTCAATAAAAGAGAGATGGCATCAATATATCCTGTTAAGGAACTACAAATAATAATCTCCTTCCCATTTTCTATCCCCTCCAAGGGTTTGCCTGCTAATTGTGAAGTAACGCAAGGAATTTTCATTGCCATAGCTTCCAGCAACTTATTTTGCAGTCCTGTCCCAATCTGCATCGGAGCTACGAAAACTTTAGATTGTGCATAGTAATCCGCAATAGTGTCGACCCAGCCTGTTACAGTAACTCCCTCTCTTTTAAGTGCTTGCACCCGTGATGAGGGAGTCGAACCACACAGAACTAATTGTAAGGTGGGAAATGTTTCACGTAGAGCAGGGAAAATATGTCGTACAATAAATTCCGCCGCATCAACATTCGGTGCATAACTCATATTTCCTGTGAATATGAGGTCGAAATTCTTCGTTTGATTGTTGTACGAATAAGATTCAAAATCAACGCCATTAGCTATAATATGAATGGATTTACTATGGATATGGGGGATTAAATCTCTATCCACCGCCGTGATAATCGTCTTATTATCATAGAAATCGAATAATCTGTTTTCATACCGCAACAACCTCTTATACTCCATAAGAAAAATCGGTTTTAAGAAGAAAGGAGCTATTTTGTATCGTCTATACATTCCCTTAGAGAAAACATCTTGAAAATCAAGTGTTTTCTTAATAGGTAAACGCTTCGTATATTCTCCTGTTCTAATTAATTGAGAGTAAAGATGTTCCGGCTTAACTTCATTGAAAAATCGTAATACTTTTTTATGAATCCGTTTACTATAAAAATACCCGCATTGCAAGGGCAAACCTCGAAAGAAAAAGAGAATTATATTCCAAAAAACGGTTAAAAAGTTTAATTTAAAAATTCGAATCTCTTTGCAATATTTCTCTAACTCTGCTAACGATTCCGAAGAAATGGATTGATGCGTTAAAGCCGCCAAATAAACATCATGATATTGCGATAATATACGAATTTGATGGTATGCCCGTAGTTTATCTCCTTTATCGAGAGGGTATGGAAAACGTGATAAAACAATAAAAAGTTTCATATTTTTTTCTTGCGACAAAGATAGAAAAAAAAGCAACATTAGAAAGGCAATACAGGATTATGGTTTTTATATTACCTTTGTAGTCCTAAAAATCAATATTAAACATGTGCAATTTAATTGACCCGGAAATAGTTACTTATTGCGAAGAACATACAACTCCCGAAACGGCTCTTCTATATCGAATCAATCGCGAAACACATCTCAGAGTTGTTTCTCCGCGTATGCTATCAGGGCATTTACAAGGAGCCTTATTATCGTTTTTATCCACATTGATAAAACCTCGCCATATTCTGGAAGTCGGCACCTATACCGGTTATGCGACATTATGTTTAGCCGAAGGGTTACCGGTAAACGGCACGCTGGATACAATTGAAATTAATGAGGAGTTAAAAGAGACCATTGAAAGATACATCAATCAATCACCTTATAAAAATCAAATTGCTCTTCATATCGGAGATGCTCTTTCCATTATTCCAAATCTGAAAAAAGAGTGGAATTTAGTATTTATTGATGCCAATAAAAAAGACATTTTTAATTTTTACGAGTTAATATTGCCCAACGTAGCTAAGAATGGAATCATATTGGTTGATAATGTCTTGTGGAGTGGAAAAGTGATAAATGAAACGGCAAAGAAAGATGAAGATACAGAAATTATTATGAAATTTAACGATTTTGTTCAGGCAGACCAAAGAGTGAAAAATTTAATGTTACCCTTTCGAGACGGATTGACAATTATTCAAAAAATATAAGACGTGAGAATTGATATACTAACCCTATTTCCTGAAATGTTTGAGAATGTTTTTTCTCATTCAATCATAAAAAGAGCCAAAGAGAGAGAAAAAATCACTCTTCGTATCCATAACATTCGTGATTACTCTTTAGATAAGCATAAACGGGTGGACGATTATCCTTTTGGCGGACAGGCAGGAATGGTAATGCTCATAGAGCCTATCGATTTATGTATTAGCAAATTGAAAAAAGAAAGGAAATATGATGCCGTCATTTTCATGACTCCTGACGGCACGACATTTACGCAACAAACGGCGAATCGGCTCTCAATGTATGAAAACATTATAATTTTATGCGGACACTATAAGGGTGTTGACGAGCGAGTAAGGGAGCTATTTGTAACGGAAGAAATTTCAATCGGAGATTTTGTTTTATCGGGTGGAGAGTTGCCCGCGATGGTATTGGTAGATGCCATCGCACGCATCATTCCGGGGGTATTGAACGATGAAACATCTGCCCTATCTGACTCTTTTCAAGACGGCTTGCTCTCCCCGCCCGTCTATACGAGACCTGCTAATTATCAAGGACATAAAGTGCCGGAAGTTCTTTTATCGGGCAATAGTAAGCTAATTGAGGAGTGGTCGTTAAAACAACAGATTGAACGAACCAAGCAACGCCGCCCCGACTTACTTGATAAATTTAACCAATAATCAATATTTGAAAAACTATTTCTTATGCATAAAGAGTATTACTATTTGGGTGTTATAACCAAACATTTCGGAATTAAAGGAGAATTATTTGTCTATTTAGATACGGACGAACCGGAAAAATACACAAAATTAGAGGCGGTTTTTCTGGATATAGACGGCGATTTTGTCCCCTATCCCATTGAAAAAATCAGCTATCGTGGCGGAAATTTGGCTGTGTTTAAATTCAAAGATGTAGATTATGAAGAAGCAAGTGATTTAATAAAGAGTGCACTCTATCTTCCTATTTCAACGCTTCCACCATTAACCGGAAATCGTTTTTACTTTCACGAAGTTATTGGCTTTCAGGTTATTGATAAAGTAAAAGGAACTATTGGAGTATGTACGGATTTTATAGAGATGCACCAACAATCGGTTATGCAGATTGATAACAAAGGAATTGAAATATTGCTACCTGCCGTGGACGAGTTTTTAGATACGATTGACAGAGAAAACAAAATTATATACGTTCAAGCCCCCGAAGGATTGATAGAGATTTATATGGGTGAATAGCATTGAAGAAAATTTAGCTGCGTGAGGGCGCAGGTGGAAAGCCCGCAAGGGCGGAAGCCGCTGGGGACGCGGCGGCAAAAAAGCGAGCTTGTAAGCTCTTTTTGCCGCCTTGCGTCCCCACGGCTTGCGACCGCGGACTTGGAACCGAAGACCGACCCCGAGCGTAGCGAGGGGGCACGCCCAAAAGAAAATTAAAAAAATTACCAAACTTTTTCAAAATCTTCCATTTCCCTTATCTTTGAATCACGATAATACTCTAATAACTTGGCATATTTCATGTAACTGTTATGAGCAATCGCTTTGGAAAGGGTCAGTCCGTCAATTCCGCCTAGGAAACCGCCTCTTATGAAATAATTTACAATAAATGCCACCGAGCCGTGCCAAACAGGGGAAAATGCGTTTACTTTTTTGCCTTGTAAATATAAAATTTTTGCTCCTCGCGTGCTATAATTACGCTCCGGTTTAGCAAAAAGCTCATCAATATTCTTATATCTATAATGTAAAATGGCAGAGGATAATTTCTTCATTCTAATGGGCGGCACGGAAGAGTGCTGCTTGACGTCTAAAAATCGTGTTTTATCATGTCGAAATAGTCGAACTAAATAATCGGGATACCAGCGACAAACCTTAATCCAGCGGCTACCGATAAAATTTTTTCGTTTCACTGCATAGGAATCATACTTAGCCCCTTCGGAAAAATCTAACTTGTTGATTTCTTGCACCAACTCTTCACTCAAACGCTCATCGGCATCTAAACTAAAAATCCATTTATTGGAAGCATATTTAATGCCAACATTTTTTTGGATTCCATCACCGAGATAAGCTTGCAACACAACCTGCGCTCCCGCTTTTTTGGCTATTTCTACTGTATTGTCTTCACTTAAAGAATCTACAACAATAATTTCATTACAAACTTGTTGAAGTGAGCGAATTGCCTCTTCAATATTTCTTTCTTCGTTTAAGGTGGTAATAATACCGGTAATATTTTTCATTTATGATTTATTTTTGTCTCAACGTTGTGTAGTTCATTAAATTTAGATTCTTTTTCTGGGTATTGCTTCGATAAGTTGTTGAGTATATTGACTTTGTGGATTTTTATAGAGTTTATCCGCTTCGTTAAGTTCAACAATTTCACCGTCTTTCATTACCGCCATTCTATCCGACATAAATTTAACTACGGAAAGATCATGCGAAATAAAAATATAAGTGAGCTGAAATTCACGCTTCAATTCATTAAGCAAATTAAGTACTTGAGCTTGAACGGAAACGTCAAGGGCGGAGACCGATTCGTCGCAAATAATAAATTTAGGATTTAGAGTAAGGGCACGTGCGATGGCAACCCGTTGCCGCTGTCCTCCGGAAAATTCATGAGGATAGCGATAAAAATGGGATTCATTTAAACTGACTCTCTCAAGAAGTTCAATGCTACGCTTTTTTCGCTCTTTGTCATTACGGAACAGATTATGAACACGCATCGGCTCAATGAGCGCCTCACCGACCGTAATACGTTGATTTAAAGATGAATAAGGGTCTTGTAATATTATTTGAACTTCCTTTCTAACTTTTCGCAACTCTTTGGAAGAAAGCGATGTAATTTCTTTTTCTTTATAAATAATATTTCCTTTTGACGGTTCGATTAGGCGAATAATTGAACGACCTAACGTTGTTTTCCCGCAACCGGACTCCCCCACTAGACCTAGTGTTTCCCCCTCATACACCTCAATACTGACATTATTAAGCGCCGTCAAATATTGTCTTTTAGAAAACAATTTCTCCTTTCGTAGAGGATATATTTTAGACAAATTTTCAATTTTCAGTATCGGTTCACGACTATACAATTGAAGATGGTGATTTTCCCTCTCTTCTGAAGAAATGATTAGTGAATGAATCCATTCTTCTCTCGTTTCTTCTTGTTTTACAATATGTTCGTTTTGTATAAAGTCGGAAACGGTCGGTAATTTTCTCAAGCGATATTCTAATGAAGGAATGCAAGCGAGAAGTCCCTGTGTATAAGGATGTTTCGGATTTTCAAAGATATTTTCTGCGTCGCCGTATTCTACAATTTTTCCTTGATAAAGCACGAGCATGGTGTCGGCTATATCTACAACAACCCCGAGATCGTGGGTTATAAAAATTACACTCATTTGATATTTAGATTGTAATTTTTTAATCAGTTCTAAGATTCCTTTTTGTACGGTAACGTCCAGCGCCGTGGTCGGCTCATCGGCAATAAGAATATCAGGATTGCAACTCATAGCGAGAGCAATCATTACACGTTGTTTCTGTCCGCCCGAAAGCTCAAAGGGGTAAGCTTGAAAAATCTTCTCGGGACGAGGGAGCAGTACTTCTTTAAAAAGCTCTATTGTTTTTTTATACGCCTCCTTTTTGGATAAGGAGGTGTGGAGTCGCAATTGTTCAACTATTTGATAACCACATTTTAATGACGGGTTCAAGGAGGTCATAGGTTCTTGAAAAATCATAGCAATTTTTCTTCCCCTAATTTTCCTCAACTCTTTTTCTTTTAATGGAAGTATTGAAATTTCGCGAGATGATTCGGTATCAAAATAATGGATATTCCCTTCGTTCACACGTGATTGGGTAGCGGAGAGCAATTTCATAATAGAGAGAGCCATAACCGATTTTCCGGAGCCCGATTCCCCGACAATTCCCAGTGTTTCTCCTTTTTTAAGAGCAAAGGTTACATTGTGAAGAACCGTATGCCAACTTTTTTCACGTTTAAAGGCTAAAGAAAAATTATCAACTTTTAGAATATCCATGATTTTAAGCGAAAAAGACCTGATAAAACTCTTTGATGATTTTTATCAGGTCTTAAAATATATTCGATATGGAATCAATTATTCTTACTTTGTTTAGTTTCCGGCCGGGTTAATTTCCAATAGTTCAACTTCAAAAATAAGGGTAGAACCGCCTTTAATGGTTGGTCCTGCGTCTCTATCTCCGTAAGCCAAATCTGAGGGAATGTAGAAAATAAACTTTGAACCAACAGGCATTAACTGTACGCCTTCCGTCCAACCTTTGATAACGCCGTTGAGAGGAAATTCAATAGGTTCGCCACGTTCAACCGAGGAGTCAAATACAGTTCCATCAATAAGAGTTCCATGGTAATGTACTTTTACTTTATCGGTTTCGTGAGGTTTTGGACCTGTTCCCATTTTGACAACTTTGTATTGTAGTCCGGACGCCGTTTCGATAACTCCTTCTTTCTTTTTATTTTCAGCTAAGAATGCTTTTCCTTTTTCTTTTGTAACAATCATTTCTTTTTCTGACTTTTCCTGCATTTTTTGCTGTAAAACCATAAAAGTTGCTTGCATCTCCTCTTGTGTCATTTTTTCCGTACCTGCATAAGCATCTTTAATTCCTTGAAGCAGATGTTCTTCCGAAAATTCAAATCCGAAATTTTTAAAATTACCACCTTCAGCTAATCCGATAGCATACCAAATTTTTTGTTCTTCAGTCATTTCTTGTGATTTTAATGTAAAGCTCATTCCTATTACTAATAGGCTTAATGCTACTAATTTAATTTTTTTCATAATAGATACGTATTTATAAATTCAAAATTTTAATTGTCTACTAACTTTTCTATTTAGTTAAAAGAGAGAATTGCTTCTTTAATAAGGGCAATAGCGGTTCTTAACTCTTCTTCAGTAATAACTAAGGGTGGCGCAAAACGAATAATGTGTTGATGTGTTGGTTTAGCTAAAACTCCTAACTCTTTCATTTTCACGCACACGTCCCATGCTTCTTTACCATTTTTAGGTTGAATGACGATAGCATTTAAGAGACCTTTTCCTCTAACGAGGCTAACCATTTCACTTTCAACTTTTTTCATCTCAGCACGGAAAATTTCTCCAAGATATGCAGCTTTTTCCATTAAATTCTCTTCTCTAACCACTTCTAATGCTGCTAAAGCAACTTGACATGCTAACGGATTACCTCCGAAGGTAGAACCGTGTTCGCCGGGTTTGATGCAGAGCATAATATCATCATTTGCCAAAGCAACGGACACGGGCATAGCTCCGCCTGAAATAGCTTTTCCTAAGATTAAAATATCGGCATGTACATTTTCATGATCACAAGCTAACATTTTCCCTGTTCTGGCTATTCCCGTTTGTATTTCATCGGCAATAAATAGAACATTTTTAGCTTTACACGCTTCATACGCTTTTTTAAGATAACCGTCTTCAGGAACGTAAACACCTGCTTCGCCTTGAATAGGTTCTACTAAGAATCCGGCTACGTTCGGATCTTCTAATGCTTTTTCTAAGGCGGGAATATTGTTATAAGGAATCTTTATAAATCCCGGCGTGTAAGGACCAAACCCAGCGTATGCACTTGGGTCTGTTGACATTGAAGCTATCGTAATTGTTCTTCCGTGAAAATTACCGTCACAAACTATAATTTTCGCTTGATTTTCAGGTAATCCTTTTTTCAAATAGCCCCATTTACGGCATAATTTCAGTGCCGTTTCAACTCCTTCAGCACCTGAGTTCATCATTAAAGCTTTATCATAACCAAATAGTTCAGTAACATACTTTTGAAAAACACCCAATTTATCATTATAAAATGCACGTGATGTTAAGGTTAATGTTTGCGCTTGCTCAGTCATTGCTTGAATGATTTTCGGATGACAATGCCCTTGATTTACGGCAGAATAAGCTGACAAGAAATCAAAATATTTTTTACCCTCAACATCCCATAAAAACGGACCTTTTCCTCTGGCAAGTACCACATCAAGAGGATGATAATTGTGAGCTCCGTAGCGATTTTCTAATTCAATAGCCTGTTTGCTGCTTGTAATTTTTTCAATCATAATATGTATAAATTTTTATAAAAATCTTTTGTACTTTAAACGTGCAAAGATACAATTTTTTATTGCACCGTTAACTTTTCATACCCACAAAAAAATCTTCTTTATCATCAAAAAGAATATTAAAACTTGTCATACTACCATAAATACGAGTGATATACTGCTGTAAATTCACCTTTTCTTCGTCCGTTAAAATAGGATGACTATTAATATTTTGTTCCAATACACGGAGTCTATCTCGCATCATAACAATTTTGTGAAAAAAACTCTCAATCGACATTTCTTTTGGTTTCAAGTTCGGATTACCGGGTTGAAGCACCATAGTACCTCCCTCCCATTTTTTACCAAGCTCAACCTTGAACTCAATACCTTGATATTTGTCTAAAAGAAATTTTAATATTTTTTCAAATTCTTTAATATTCAATCGTGGCTGTTGTTCATCTTCAACCTCATTCTCTTCAATTATGTTAAACTCAACACTCATTTTGGAAAATTCAATCTCACCACCTCGAATAAAGATTACTTTGTAAGTTAAAGGAGTATTTTTACTGATAATTCCTTCACCGTACTTAAAATGTTCAATTCTAGTTCCTACTGATAAATCTTTCATAATTTTATTTTTTAGGATTAAACAATATATTTAAAATAATAATCACAAATATCACATAACGGACAAGCATCACACTTCGGTTTTCTAGCCACACATACGTAACGACCGTGTAATATCAGCCAATGATGGGCATTTGCTAAAGTTTCTTTCGGAAAATTTGCTACTAACTGTTTTTCCACTTCTAAAGGGGTAGTAGCTTTCTTTACGAGTCCTATGCGATTCGCCACTCGAAAAACATGCGTATCAACGGGCATTGTAGGTTGACTAAAAGCAACGGCTAAAACGACATTTGCACTTTTACGCCCCACACCCGGTAAACTTTCTAGTGCTTCACGATTATTCGGAATATTACCGCCAAAATCTTGAACTAATATTGTTGATAATTTTTTTAAGTAATTAGCTTTGCTATTTGGATAAGTAACGGATTTTATCAGCTCAAACAACTCTTCTTTAGTCGCCTGAGCCATTTCCTGCGGGTTTGGAAAACGTTCAAAAAGAGACGGCGTAACCAAATTCACCCTCTCATCGGTACATTGCGCCGAAAGCACAACAGAGACAAGTAATTCAAAATTATTTTTATGATTTAATTCCGTTGTAGGGTTTGGATTCGTTTTAGTGAAATATGAAACAATAAAGTCATACTTCTTTTTGCGTTCGCTTTTGTCCATATAGTCTATAATCTTCTATTTTCCAAGTAGCTTAAACATATTTTTCTTATACGCTTCAACACCCGGTTGGTCAAATGGATTTACATCAAGAAGGTATCCTCCTAAAGCGCAAGAAAATTCAAAGAAAAATATCATTTCACCAAGTGTTTCTTCATCAATTTTAGAAATTGATATAGTAAAATTAGGAACTTCACCTTCTATATGAGCCAACCGCGTGCCCTTTTCGGCTATCAAATTTATCTCTTGTATTGATTTTGATTGCAAATAATTTAATTCATCTTCATTGTTTTCCAAATATGGAATTGGAATTCTCTTTTGTGAATTTTTAACCGACAAAACAGTTTCAAAAATAATCCTCTCTCCTTCTTGAATATATTGTCCTAAAGAGTGTAAATCTGTGGAAAAAACAGCTCCTGCGGGGAATATTCCTTTTCCTTCCTTGCCTTCACTTTCGCCGAAGAGTTGTTTAAACCACTCAATAAAATAGAGCAATTTAGGTTCATAGCTTACCATCAATTCAATTTTCCTATTTTCTTTAGTATAAAGAAGATAGCGTAGAAGTGCATATTGCATGGCTGGATTTTGTTGCCAAGTTGTAGCTTCGTAAAGCTGTTGACGCATTTTTTTAGCACCTAGCAATAGTTTCGCTATATCGAAGCCGGCGGCGGCAATAGGTAATAAACCAACCGGCGTAAGCACGGAGTAACGTCCCCCGACATCATCCGGGATTACAAATGTTTGATAACCTTCACTATTTGCTATTCTTTTAAGCACTCCTCGACTCTTATCAGTAATAGCTACAATACGCCGTTGGGCATTATTTTTTCCATATTTCTTCTCACAATGCGTTTTCAATAATCTAAAGGCTAACGCCGGTTCCGTTGTTGTTCCTGATTTTGAAATAATAATGATAGAATACTCTTTATCATTGAGCCAATGCAGTAAATCGTGCAAATAATCTTCACTCAGATGGGTACCGGCATAAACAATTTCGGTGTTTTTTTTCCTGTTATCAGTAGTGGTGAAATAGGGCTGTAAAGCTTCGATGACGGCTCTTGCTCCCAAATATGAACCGCCAATACCAACAACAACTATCACTTCGGATTTCTCAATTAATTGCTTTGCAACACTTTTAATTTTATTAATTTCATTTTCCGTCACATTTATAGGTAAATCTAACCACCCTAAAAAATCATTTCCTTTACCTCGCTTTGTAACAAGTTCTTTATACGCCTTTTCGACTTCAACTTTGCCTTGATTAAGTAACGGTTCCGATTGAATAAAACTTAAAACATCTTCATAGAAAAATGTCATATTGCCCATGTGATAACAATTTATTGATTAGGAGTTTCTAAAATTAGTTCGTTATTATCCTTGTTTGTTTTTTTCTTATCAACTTTACTTTTTTTCTTATTATCAGAACTATCTTTTTTATTCTTATTTTTAGTTATATGTACAAGCATACCCATTTGAACATTCATTGTAGCACTATTTAACGGTGCAAAAGCAGCAATAATGTTATCCGTAAGAAGATACATATGAATAGGACCCGCACGAAGTCCTAAGCCAATTCCTACATTAGCATACGTTTTCCCAATAATTGAATAAGTCGCATAAACGTCAAGAAAGTTGAAAAAACTACCACTATATGCAAAAGTAAATGAGGGAAGCATTGTTTTTGAAACAATATCGCCTCTAAATAGCAAGCTCAGACTATTATTTTTATTAATATTATAATATCCGCTTAAAAGTAATTTTGCATACGTTGCGGTCATATACGGTTTACTTGTTTGATGAAAAGGAAAATATGCTAATAAAGTATCTTGCATATTACCTAGAGTACTCCCAAAATCACCCTCGTCACTCATTAAATTTGAAGCATTTTCTACATTTATTCCACTAAAAAGAAAACCACCGTCCTGATAGTAAATTCCTCTATTTTCTACTTTACTTGCCATATTTTGTGTATTAGTTTTCCAACTAATAAATCCTAAATCAACGATGGAAAAACTAGCGCCAAAATATTCGTTAAAATCATAAGATGCCCCTAAATCTATGGCAAATCCATTGTTTTTAAACAAATTTGACGTAATATCGAGAGCATTGGGATTTTCGGGATTAAAAATGAGACTTGTATTAACTAATAATTTTTCCTGAATTGCGATATCGTATGTTTCGGGGTCTGTTGTAAATTTTAAATAACTTTTTTTCGTATTCACATTAGCTAATCCCATTAACAATTTAGGTCGTACTCCTATTAAAAGGCTTTCATTGATTGAATATTGGAATCCTAAACTTAGTTCGTGGTAAAGGGTGCCATTAAGACTCAAATGTTTAAATTCTGCCGGCTTTTCAATGTATGCCATATTCCCTTTAATAGGCAATTTAAAAAGAACATCGGGGTAGAGAAAATAGCCTTCCAGACGAATTTTATGGCTAACATTGATAAAAAGGTCGTCAACCCGATAGCCGAAGCCGAGAAGTTCGGTATTAAAGGAGAGATTTAACCAATTGCGCCGTTTTAACGTTTCAATAAAATTATCAACGGTAACTGTTTTTCCTGACGCAGTTACTTTAATAAGTTTATTATAATGTATAGCGGAATTAAAAATGGAAAGGTTGATATTCGAGGAAAACGGAATGCCAACATATAATTTACAATTGATATTTTGAGCAGGGTTTGCAAAAGTAGAATAGGGATTATTCCTCATAAAATAAAGAACTCTACTATCTTGCGCTGAAAGTTTATTTCCAATCAATAATAGGAACGTTATTGCAACAGCTATATTTATAATATATTTCATTTTCATAACATTATAACTCCAAACTGTTAGTATTATATTTGACTTTAACTCCAAGTCGGATATCTAATTTTTGGTCGTCATAAAGACGGATAATCTTGTTTGGATCGTCAGAGTTGAATTTATATTTAATAATCATTTTGTGGGCATCCTTCAATTTCTTAAAACGCGTTTCTTCAAAAGTTATAAATTGCGGAGAACTTTTGGCAGGTGCTATAACTTTATAATACGGAGCGGGACCGACGGTAGCAGCATTAAAAAGGCGCGGATTTATAAATAATGTATCAATTGTCGAATGGGTTACAGTATCATAAAAATAAATTTGAACATTACCTGCTAGTGGGATTCCGTTAGTCAAGCCTAAACGGAAAGTTGCTTCTTCTATCACAGAGGTGAAATCGACATCTCCTAATGCAAAATCCATAGTATCTTGATAAGAAATATGATCAAATTTTGACTCAAAAAACACTTCTACTTTAGAGGTAACAAATAGTTCCGATTGCTCATCTATCGTAATAGAACCTGCAGCTAACCCTTGAGGATTTATAATAGCGTCTCCAACTAATAAAAAGCCTTTTAAATTTTCTGAAAAATGTAAATCATTAGCATATCCTTCATTCACGGTAATTTCAACTTGTCCGTTTCCTGGGGATGCTGCACAATAAATCTCTGTCCCGGAAGGTAAAATCGGAGAAAAGGTATTCTCCCCTAAGAATCCCACACTATCGGAAATAAATGTAGAATTTGCCTGAATCGAGTTGCCAATTTTTATAGAATATTTAGGTTGTAAAAGTGTAAAATTCCCCGTAAGATTTCCTGAAAAAATAGAAATTGGATTTTCAAAACGTATCGGATAGCTCTTAGGTGGCATCTTACCTGTCAACGATTTAAAAGATAGGTTGTTCAATACAATATCAGTATTTATATAATAAGTGGGGTTTGGAGAAACGAAAACAATGTCAAACCTAACAGTAGTAATAAAAGTAATTGTATTGGACTGATCAGACGGTCCAAATACAAATTTACAACCGGAAACATCCACTCTTTGTGATAAAGTCGACGGTGTAAAGACAATTTGGAGTGGACTGTTCTGTGCATCAAATAAATTAGGGGACTCTATCGTGATAGTATAATCAGGTTGATCAATATTGGTTGTGATAGTAAAGTCAAAAGTGCCATTTCTAACAATACCTTCTTCTATTACAAACTCATCTTGGTCAAGTAAATTACTATAAAAAGTCATTTGAAACTCATTCGTATAAGGAATAGAACTACTATCAGCAGAAGGAAAAGAAAAACTATTGTAATAAGTTTTATCTGAAATTTTCAATAAATCAATAGGCTTAATAAGCTGTGTAGAATCCATAACTAAAGAAAATTTCAATAAACCATTTCCACCATCTTCCGCCTCTTGCCCTGTAAAAAAGGAAATCAAATCTTTAACATATACATTGGTGTTAATCAAGGGTATGCCCCATTCCCCGGAGGCTTCTACCCTATTAATATTATCAAAATAGTCTTTTTTGCATGAAAAAAGAGCCGTCGAAATTAAAATGAAAATGGTTAATTTCGCTAAATGTAACGGTTTTGCTTTCATTCTTATTAATAATTTAATTGCAAATCTACACATTTTTTTTTCAAAATGATTAATATTTTGCAACTTTATCTATATCAAAATGCAAACATCTTGATTTTCAGATAATTAAATTAAATAACATTTTCATTAGTAATAATCTTTGTTACGTAGTTATCGTTGATTAAATAAAATTGTATTTTTGTCAAGAAGTTATATTTACTAATCTAACAGATTTTAAAACAATGGATAAAAATCATTTAGTGGAAGAAGCTCCTATCATTTTTTTAAAAAACGTTGATGTTTTTCAAAAAAAATTGTTGGTTTTATCTAAAATAAATGTTTCAATACAAAAAGGAGAGTTTGTATACTTGATTGGGCGCACCGGAAGCGGTAAGTCGTCAATTTTAAAAATATTATTCGCCGATATTCCTGTTGTAGGCGATGAGGCACATATTGTAGGCTTTGATTTAAAAAAGATTAAAACACGTCAAATTCCTAAATTACGAAAAAAATTAGGAATCATTTTTCAAGATTATCAACTACTATCAGATAAAACAGTTATAGATAATCTGTTATTTGTCCTAAAAGCAACTCATTGGAAAGATAAAAATGCTATGCTAAACCGTGCCGAAGAGGTTTTAACTTTAGTTGGCTTATCCACTAAAGATTTTAAATATCCTCATCAATTATCAGGAGGCGAACAACAACGTGTCTGTATTGCACGAGCCTTACTAAATAATCCGGAAGTTATTATTGCGGACGAACCAACAGGGAATTTAGACCCCATTACAGCACAAGATATTTTCCAAGTTTTACATGATATTAACCAAAAAGGAACTACCGTCTTGATGGCAACGCATAATTTCTCCATGATTGATAAATTTGCCTCTCGTACAATCTGTATTGAAGACGGAAAATTAATAGATTCTTTACTATAACCCCCTCCATGCTTTCTATTTGTATCGGTATTTATAACTGGGACGTTAATTTGTTAGTTCGTGAATTACATCGTCAAGCCGTAGAAGAGGCTATTGATTTTGAAATATTATTGATTGATGACGCTTCTACTTTTTATAAAGATATTAATTCACAACTAACCGAATTGTCTCACGTTACTTATATTGAAAATAAAAAGAATCTTGGACGCTCTGCTATTCGGAATCTTTTAGTGGAAAAATCGAAATTTCCCTATCTCCTATTCATGGATTGCGATACGGAAGTTATTAGCAATCAATATATTAAAAATTATTGTCGGGAGTTATCTCAACATGCTGTCATTTCCGGCGGTTATGCCTATTCGCCTGAACCGCCTCCCTATTTTTATCGGTTACGCTGGCACTACGGGCGTAAAGTAGAGGTAAAATCAGCCTCGGAAAGGAATAAAAATCCGAATTTCTCTTTTTCAACTTTCAATTTCGTTATTAAACGTTCTATTTTCGACCATTTACATTTTGATGAAACAGTGCAAGGATATGGGCATGAAGACACCTTATTCGGTTGGGCTTTACAACAACAAGGATTTACAGTTTACCATGTAGAGAATCCATTATTACACAAAGTGGAAATAAAGACCTCGCAATTCATCAAGCAAACGGAACAAGCAATTCGTAATTTAGTATCTATTTACCAAAATATAGAAAAAAAGGAGGAATGGATTAAAAGCATTTCGCTTTTAAAATTTGTAGTGAAAATTAAAAAACTGCAATTAGCAACGCCTTTTCGTTTGTTTTTTTGGATTACAAAACCTTTTTTTAAATTTTTCTTACAATTTTGCTATCCTTCTTTGTTACTATTTAATTTTTACAAAGCAGGTTATTTAATTCAACACATCAAAAAAAACAAAATTTGTTTACGGTAGAGATGTTTTAAATTATCAGCATCGCGTCTCCGTAGGTTAGGAAACGGTATTTATTAGCAATCGCTTCTTTATAGGCTTTCATAACAAATTCGTACCCACCGAAAGCACAAACCATCATTAACATAGAACTTTCTGACGGATGAAAATTAGTAATCATCGCATCAGCTATTTCAAATTCGTAAGGGGGAAAAATGAATTTATTTGTCCAGCCGTCAAACTCTTTTACATGACCGTTGGTATATACTGCCGATTCAATTGCTTTCATAGAGGTTGTTCCGACAGCAATGATTTTATGTTTCTCATCTTTAGCATTATTTATCATGGCGGCGGCTTCGGAAGAGAGTATCATGGCTTCTGAATCCATTTTATGCTTAAAAAGGTCTTCGACATCAATTTCGCGAAAATTTCCTAATCCGGCGTGTAAGGTAACCTCACAGAACTCAACTCCTTTAATTTCCAACCTTTTATTCACTTCACGACTGAAGTGAAAACCGGCAGCGGGAGCAACTACAGCTCCTTCATGCTTAGCATAAATTGTTTGATAATAGGTTTCATCTTCCGGCACTATGTCACGCTGCTTTTGAATATCTTCAGGAATTGGCGTATTTCCTAATTCTTTTAACTTCGCTTTAAAGCCATCATAATCTCCATCAAAAAGAAAACGTAACGTTCTACCACGAGAAGTGGTATTATCAATAACTTCTGCAACAAGACTGTCATCATCTCCAAAATAGAGTTTATTGCCAATTCTGATTTTACGGGCAGGGTCTACAAGCACGTCCCAAAGACGACTTTCCATATCTAACTCGCGAAGTAAAAAAACTCTAATCTTGGCTCCGGTTTTCTCTTTCTCTCCATATAATAAAGCAGGAAAAACTTTAGTATTATTTCTAACTAAAATATCTCCCTCTTCAACGTAATCCAATATATCTTTAAACAACCGATGTTCAATTTTTTGTGTTTTTCTATTTAAGACCATTAATTTGGCTTCGTCACGCTCTTCGTTTGGATATAAGGCAATTAAATCTTGAGGTAAAAAATACTTAAATTGTGATAATTTCATGGTTTACTTTTTGGCTGTGCAAATATACAACAAAAAAGAGGTTTTGTCAAGTAGAGAAAACGTTCCTCAACTAATTGATTTCTTGATAGTTCAATAATTTATGATTTTATTAATTTATCTTCATTCTTTCAAAAAGGAAGAAAAAATTTTATTTTTTGTAATAAATGATGATAAAAAAGAGAAAATTATTAAAAAAAGGTTATTTTTGTTGAAAAAAAATTATGAAATTTATTGGACCTCACGTCAGTGCAGGAGGCGGTGTTGAAAATGCCCCTTTAAATGCGCATCAAGTTGGAGCAAAAGCATTTGCTCTATTCACCAAAAATCAGCGGCAATGGATGGCACCGCCACTTAAAGCCGAAAATATTGATAAGTTTAAAGAAAATTGTGCCAACTATGGCTTTTCACCTGACTATATTCTACCTCACGACAGCTATCTAATCAATTTAGGACACCCTCAACACGAAGGTTTGCTAAAATCGCGAAACGCTTTTTTAGATGAAATGCAACGTTGCGAACAGTTGGGTTTAAAACTTCTCAATTTTCATCCCGGAAGTCATCTTAACCAAATCTCGCTGGAAGAATGCTTGGACAGAGTTGCCGAATCAATTAACATAGCGTTGGATAAAACCGAAAATGTTACGGCAGTTATAGAAAATACTGCAGGACAAGGAAGTAACGTAGGCTTCCGTTTTGAACATTTAGCCCACATTATCGATAAAGTGGAAGATAAATCAAGGGTCGGCGTATGCCTCGACACTTGCCATACTTACTCAGCAGGATATGACATAAAAGACGAAGAAAAATACGTGGAAGTATTTAAAAATTTTGATAAAATCGTAGGCAACAAGTATTTAAAAGGAATTCATTTAAACGACACCAAAAAGGAACTTGGTAGTCGTGTTGACCGTCACGACAATATCGGAAAAGGGCTTTTCGGCTTAGATTTCTTTCGAAGATTTATCAATGATTCCCTATTTGAAAATATGCCTATCATTTTGGAAACACCGGACGAAACGTTATGGAAAGACGAAATTTCTCTACTCTATAGCTTCATTGAGTAACAAAAAAGAATTTTCATTTTTCCTTTCCCATAATTTTGCAGATGTTTAAAAAAAAGAATTTTTGTATAAAAAAAAAGTGTATTTTTGCACCCAAAATTGAATATCAATAATTAATTGCATAAGAGATGAAAAAAGAATTGATACAGTACGTTGAAGATAATTTTGTTACAATCAAAGAATTTCCAAAATTTAAAGCCGGTGATACGGTTACCGTTTCCTATAGAATTGTCGAAGGTGCGAAAGAGCGTATTCAGCAATTTCAAGGTGTAGTTTTACAAATTGCCGGAAGCGGTGTTACCCAAACTTTTACCGTACGAAAAGTGTCCGGAGGAGTTGGTGTAGAACGTATCTTCCCCTTTGCATCTCCCCTCATCTCGGCAATTACCGTTAATAAAAGAGGTGTCGTTCGCAGAGCAAGAATATTCTACTTACGCGAATTGACAGGTAAAAAAGCGAGAATTAAAGAAAAAAGAAATTAAAAATTATCTTACGGGATTTGAAACTAAAAAAGGAGATAGAAGTAAATCTATCTCCTTTTTTAATACGGATTACCCGCTCCTACCCGCACACTTTAGCTATATACCTCTGTATGAGCAAGTTGACTGCGTGAGGGCGTAGGTGGAAAGCCCGCAAAGCCGCAAGTCGCTGGGGTCGCTGCTGCAAAAAAGCGAGCTTGTAAGCTCTTTTTGCAGCTTTGCGACCCCACGGCTTGCGGCTGCGGACTTGGAACCGAAGACCACCCCCTGAGCGCAGCGAAAGGGGACACGCCCTAATAAATAATAAAATTATTCTACTGAATAATAAATTTAGTTGTAATTAATTCGCCCGTTTTAGACGATTTTAATTTTATTAAATAGTAACCCCGAGCAAACCCTGCCGTAGGAATTACGGTTTTGGGCGAATGTAAACGCCCCTCGAACAACAACTTCCCTTGCGAATTATAAATAAAATAATTATTAAACTCCTGATAATCAGGACAATCAATAGTTATATTTTGCAATGTCGGATTCGGGTAAACGATACAATGCGTAGATGATTTCTTTTGATTAATCTCCGTAGCCTCGCGATTTCCCATGCCGAGCGTGTACTCACCGGGACGAAACTGCGTGCTTTTAATCATACCTGACAAATTTCCTTGAATTACGGAAGGAATAATACGCCAATCGTCTGTAGGATTGCGGCGGTACAACAAAACGAGATTTGCCGTAGAATTTCCACCGCTAAAGAGCGGATAATCGAGCTCCGTAGGTGCGTCCGCTTTAAATTTGAACGAAAAAGTGCCTGTAAATTCGTCATTGGCTAAATACTCCACCCGCCAGTAATGATTAGGAGAAATGTCGAAGATATTTTCATTGGCATTTTTCAACTCATCGGGCGAAACAAAATTGTGCTCGACCCGCAGCCACGCCGCCGAATCAATTCGTTGGACAGAACAGACGAAGCCCGCCTCCGCTGAAATATAAGTTCCGGTTTGCGTAAAAGTGTAATTATAGTCAATCGTGGCATCACTCATCTTTTCGTAAAAATCGACAACAGCGAAAAGAGGAGGAGTTTCGGAAAACATCTCAAAATTTCCGTACTCCCCGGAATAATTAAACTGTTCGGTTCGTTGAGTCCCAAACTCATCGAAAAGTGTAATATCAATCTTGTTATCCGAGCCAAAACTCGTAGCGTTATTAAGTTTCTGTCTAACAAAGAGTTGATAATAATTCGTTCTCGTAGGACGGATAGAATCTATGGAAAAGTGCAAAAAACCGGGTTGGTTCACCCAACCTTCGTAGAAATTTTGCAGATTGACGCCCGTATAGTGCGACAACGAATCAAAAAATTGTTTTGAGTTGATATTTTTAAATTGGAAATTTTCCAAAATCTGCTTCACACCGGTGAAAAAGAGGGAGTCGCCAAGATAATTACGCAACGTATGAACAACTAAAGCTCCTTTATCGTAAGACGTTGCTCCGTAGGTACTATGTTGCGGTACATTATCGAGTGCGTAATAACCGCCGTCATCAATATGAGCCGTTTGTAACACGGAAGCCTGCAAAGCCCGAATATTACATTTATAGCCATCTAAATAAGGATTGTCATTCGGAGCAAAATGCCCCTCCACTAAGGCTTCGCAATAACGAGCAAAACCCTCATTAATCCACATCTCCTCCGCTTGCTCGCACGTAATCAGATTGCCGAACCAAGAATGCGCCAACTCGTGCGAATAAAACGACTGATAAGTTAAATTTCCATTCACGGCAGATTGCGGATAGGCAATATTCGTAGCGTGTTCCATCGCACCATTCGAAAAATTAACTAACACATACCCTACCCTTTCCCACTGATAAGCACCGAAAGAATTTTCAAAAAGACGCAATATCTCTTTTAAATTGACAAAAGATGACGCAACGTTATCGATATAAGCGGACGGTGCGTAAATGGCTATCGGAATATCCCGCTCAATTCCCTCGTATATATCTTCGTAAACAACATAATTGCCCACCGCAATAGAGGCTAAATAGGTCGGAATGGGAGTTGTAAGTTCCCAATGCCAAATAATGGTATTATCAGGTAAATGCGTTGTATCGGTCAACACCCCTCCGCATATCGCCATCTTGTTGTTCGAAGTCCGAACGGAGCAAGAATAGGTAGATTTATCGGTAAAATAATCAAGGCAGGGGAACCAAACACGTCCGAAATTATGAGGTATGGAGGTAAAAGCAACTCCCAAATTAAACGCATATTGCCCGGCAAAATAAAACCCGCCCCACAAAGCATCTTTTGCAGGAACTCCTTGATAATAAACCCGTAGAGTAATCGTATCATCACAATTTAATGCCTCCGTCAAAAATATCGCCAACAGCATTCCATCATGAGTAAAAGTAAGCCTATCACTATTATTTTTAACGGAATCTACCGTTAAAGAGTGTAAATCTAAATTTATTCGAGTTAAATTATTCACTTTCGCTAATATCTGCAACTCGGCATACCCGCCTATTTTTTTATTGGAAAAATCAAGAACGGAAAGATGGATATCATAATGGATGACATGTAGCGTATCCGTGCGAATCTGCGATTTAAGAGCAAAATTTTGAAAAAATAAAATAATGAGTGCCCATTTTAGTACATTTTTCATCACTATTAAAGGTTTTAGTATTATTTCTACAATTATAATCTTCACAAAAATAGTAAAATTTGAAACAAAAAAGGGAATTTCTTCTCTTATGAGATTTTTTATTTCAATTTTATTCTAAAAATTAGTGTACTTTTGTTTTTTAAAATTTTCTAATAATAAACGTTTTATTCTTTTTTCTTTTAAAAACTACTGATGTATCAATTCCTCAAAAAGATTAATAAATCAATTGCTCGGCTCTTCACCTCAAGGCAAATCTTTGAAAAAGAGGTATGGTCATTGCGTTTTAAGAAAAATAATAAAAATCAATACCCGTATAAACAATTTAATAGGCAACTATTTTCTTTTTCCAACGCTTCAAAAAAGAACATCTGGCTCTTGCTTTTTATTGTTCTTCTAGCTCTCTTTCTATTTCTCCTCCCCTACCTCAGTTTAGATATGGGGGTTTCCAGCCGCGAATGGGAAAGTGAAAGAATAGCCAAACAACTTTATGAATCCTCCCGAAACAGCGAAAAAGAGTTACCCCAAAACGTTGCTTTACAGCAACAAACATGCGGACAAAGCATGGATAACTTGGTATTTAAGATTGCTCATTGGATTGGACAAGAAGATAATTTATCTTACATTCGCCATTTTGTCAGTTCCCTATTCGGATTTGGAATTTTCTTAATTCTGGGATTATTTTTAGTTAGACTATTTTCTTGGCGAGCCGCACTTTTCTCCCTCCTATTTCTTTTTCTGTCGCCCCGATTTCTCGGTAATATCTTAGGAAATCTAACCGACACCTCATTTGCTTTTTTCTATCTATTATTCTTCTATCAATTTTTCATCTTTACCAAAGAGTTGCCTATTCTACGAATTAAAAGGCTGATATATATAACTTTAAGCATCGCTTTCGCTACGACAATATACTCCAATGGGTTTTCCCTTATTTTTTATCTGTTTCTATTTTCTATTCTCTATTTTCTTATTAAAAATCCAATTAAAAAGTTCTTCACCGTCCAATATTTTTACAACTTCACTATCTTAATTCTACTCCTAATAGGCATCTCCATTGTTGTCCATATTACTCATTATCTGTACTTTGCCTCTTATAACATTCACGCTTTTAAGCCGCCGCTCCAACCTCTATTTACTGTTAAACATGAACTTTTATTACAGCAACAACTCTTTAACGGAGAGATAATTAGCGCTACAACCTCTCCTCTATACTATACTTTTAAATATCTATTTATCACGACTCCATTTGTGATTTTCATCGGATTTTTGCTTTTTTTTATAAATAGTAAAAAAGTAATCTCCAAAGTTTCAGCGTTTCATTTTTTCACCATTCTGGTCATATTCATATATCCTTTTTGGCAACTAATGCAAACGCAAGAAGCTGTCCTACAAGGAATTTCGCAACATCTATTTACATATCCTATCATAATATTGATTGCCGTCATCGGTATTGAGTCGCTACTTCTAAGAATTGATGATAAATATACCAATAGCGCGCTCATAAGTATTTTTATAGTATTGTTATTCATGCCTTTACGTTATGTCGTCCTCTATCACCCGTTGGAATTTTCATATTTTAATGAAATTTCCGGTGGGATTCACAATGTTTACGGTAAGTATGAATTGGATATTCAGCAACGGAGTAATAAATTGGCGTGGGATTCTTTTATCGAATTATTGGAAAAGGAAGGGAAATACAAGAAAACAAATAACCGAAAAATAGTTGTCTATAGTAATGGAAATGAGGCATTAAGGGCATTTCAGAAAGAGCATTGCCACATTATTGATTTACATTTTTGCAATTATCGTGATAGATATAGTTACGATTGGGATTATTTTATCTCTTTCGCTCACGGTTTGCCTGATTATGAGTATAAATACGATTTTTGGCCCCCCGACAACACCATAGAGACTATAAATGTCGAGGGAAAGCCAATTGTTGCCTTAATCAGGTCTCAATATGAAAAAATAAAGCCAAATCCTGATTTTTCAGACGATAAATAGCAGTTAGTTTTCCTACATTAAAATTTTAATTTTAATTAGGGCGTGCCCCCTCGCTACGCTCGGGGTCGGCGCCCGG
>ERZ795049.2206-NODE-2206-length-23111-cov-5.275156_pt1 | contig 23111 bp, 23 predicted proteins | sample MGYA00375133_ERZ795049 | MGnify/ENA primary metagenome ERZ795049 (study PRJEB30178, sample SAMN05720147) | activated sludge metagenome | isolation source: anaerobic digester from wastewater treatment plant | place: Japan | collected 2015-04-20 ... | reverse complement strand
GGGTGATTCTCATTTGAGTTGAAGCAAAACCGTTTTCCATGTCATTGCGAGGAGCGATAGCGACGAAGCGATCTGTGTGCTCTCGAAAATGTTATAGTGCATACCGCAGGACAGCGATACGCTGGCGCACGTGTGAACGGAGTGCTTCGCTTCGCCCGCAATGACAGCGTGTTTCATCATACGCCAATTGCATATTTCGCATAGGATACCGGCCATGACCCATCAACACGATTTCGACAAAGCGCACTTCCGAGCGCTCCCCAACCGCGACAACCACAAATGCTTCGGCTGCAGCCCCGACAATCCGCACGGCCTGCGCATGTCGTTTCACACGGACGAGAAATCGGTGGTCTCGTGGGTCACGATCCCCGAGCACCTGTGCGGGTGGAACGACCTGGCGCACGGTGGCGTGATCTCGACCGTCCTCGACGAGATCATGAGCTGGGCGGCGATCTACCTCCTCCGGCACCTCATCCTCACCAAGAGCATGACGGTCGATTTCAGGAAGCCGGTATTCGTCGGGAAGGAGATCGTCGCGCAGGGGACGGTGGTGGAGCACCCGAACAGCCGCGAGGCGATCATGGCCGGCGCGCTGTATCAGGACGGGCGCCTCTGCGCGAAGTCGACGGGGTCCTTCGCGCTTTTCACGCCCGAGGCGATCCGGAAGCGCGGCCTCCTCGACGGCAACGTGATCGACGCGATGGAGGCGCTCTTCCGAAAAGACGCGGCGCGCTAGCCCGCCGCGTTCGCCAGCTCGGCCTTGAGCTCGCGCTTGAGGATCTTGCCCGAGGGGTTCTTGGGCAGCTTGTCGCGCACGACGATTTTCTTGGGGCACTTGAACCCCGCGAGCTTGTCCTTCGCGAATGCGATGATCTCTTTCTCCGTGACGTTCATGTCCTTCTTGGGCACCACCACCGCCGCGACGATCTCGATCCACTTCGGGTCGGGCAATCCGATCACCGCGACCTCCTCAACGGCGGGGTGTTGATAGAGCACCTCCTCCACCTCGCGCGAGGCCACGTTCTCGCCCCCGGTCTTGATCATGTCCTTCTTGCGGTCCACCACCGTGAGGTAGCCGTCGGGATCGAACACGCCCAGGTCGCCGCTGTGGAACCAGCCGAACTGGAAGCACTCGGCGGTCTTCTCGGGATCGTTGAGATAGCCCGTCATCACCTGGCCGGAGCGGTGCACGATCTCGCCCACCGTCCCCACCGGGACGAAGTTCCCGTCATCGTCCATGAGGCGCGTCTCCACGTTGAGGACGGGCTTCCCGGCCGAGCCGGGCTTCACGAGCTGGTCCTGGGGCTTCAGGATCGTCGCGACCGGGCCCATCTCGGTCTGGCCGTAGTAGTTCCACAGGCGCAGGCCGTGAAAGGTGATGGAGAGCTGCTTGATGATCTCCACCGGCATGATGCTCGCGCCGTAGGCGGCCTTCTTGAGGCTCGCGTGGTTGTACTTCTTGAACTCCGGGTGGTTGATGATGCCGATCCAGACCGTGGGCGGCGCGAACATGTGCGTTATCTGAAACTTCTCGATCGACTTGATCATCTCCACCGGGTCGGCGCGGTGCAGGATCACGTTGGTGGCCCCCACGTAGATGAACGGCAGCAGGAAGCAGTGCAGCTGCGCGCAGTGGAACAACGGCAGCGCGTGCAGGCTCACGTCCTCGGTCTGGTACTCGCCGTCGAAGATGCAGCTGTAGTACTGCGACATGAGCGCGCGGTGCGAGAGCATCGCGCCCTTGGGCTTGGACTCGGTCCCGCTGGTGTAGGGGATCTGCACGATGTCCTCGGCCTCCACGTCAACCTGCGGCTCGTCGTACGGCATTGACTCAAGCTCGGCCATGAGATTGAAGAACCCCTCCGGAACCACGGTGTCGGCCAGCGGGAGGAAGCCCCATTTCCCGACCGTCGTGAACTTTCCCTGCGTTTGCGCCTGGGCGATCACCGGGTAGAGCGCGTCCTCGACGATGAACACCTTCGCGCCGGAGTGGTTCACGATGTAGGCGATCTCCTCGGCGTTGAGCATGTAGTTGATGGGCACCTGCACGGCGCCGATCTTCCCGAGACCGATGAGGCTGATGGGGTAATAGTGCGAATTGTACGCCAGGATCGCGACCCGGTCGCCCTTCTTCACGCCGTAGCTCGCCATGAGGTGCGCGAAGCGGCGCGACTCCCGCTCAAGATCATAAAACGAGAGCGTCGTGTCGCGGAAGATGATCGCGGTCTTGTCGCCGTACTTGGTCGCGGCGCGGCGCGCCATGTCGCCGATGGTGTCGCGGTTGATGATGTTTGCCATTGGATTCACCTCGTTGGTCAATGATGATGTACGATGCAGTGATGCAACCAGTTCACCGAACGAGCGCTCGGTTGGCAATGAAATATTTTTCATGGACAAAAAAATATTATTTGTCCCCCGATTTATACAAAAAACCGATTTTATATTTAAATCCACACCTTCCCATTCATGACAACCTTTTTAGAGATTGACACTGTATGCGATTGTGGCACGAAACATAATTGTTACGTACTGCACCTTTGCCTACACACGGATCCGTGACTTTCTTTTGAGAGGTCAAAAGAAAGTCACCAAAGAAAAACCTCTCGCTCCAAGGCCGCGAGGGGCCAAATAGACTTCGTATGATGATACCACATGCCTTTGTTAGAGAACGGCTTGCACTATCCCTCGGTCTCCGACTGCGCGAAAACCTGCGACCTCGGCCTTATCGTTTCAGACTGTTGAAAAACCCAATGCGCTGGATTCACATATTCTGCAATGACTCAATCATGCGTAGACGTAAAATATTCATCAGCAATGAATTCTGAGCCAGCCTATCTCAAAAGCCACACAACTGGACGACTTAAGGATATCACCGATGAGCTGCGCGGGGTGATCCGCGCCTGCGCGCTCTGCCCGCATCGCTGCGGCGTGGATCGCATGGCCGGGGAACGAGGGAAATGCCGCAGCGGCACGCTTCCAATCGTATCGTCGTATCACGCGCACTTCGGCGAGGAGCGGCCGCTCGTGGGGCGCGGGGGGTCGGGGACCATCTTCCTCACCAACTGCAACCTCGCCTGCATCTTCTGCCAGAACTACGACATCTCGCACTATGGGCGCGGCGACGAAGTATTGTTCGAGGAGCTCGCCGGGATGATGATTGCGCTCCAGTCGAAGGGCTGTCACAATATCAATTTTGTCTCGCCCACGCACATGCTGTACGCCATCGTCGAGGCGCTTCTCATCGCGGTGCCGCGGGGACTCTCCCTGCCGCTCGTGTACAACACCGGCGGTTACGATTCCGCCGACATCATCCGTTTGATCGACGGAGTCTTCGACATCTACATGCCGGACTTCAAATACATGGACGCGTCCGTCGCGAACGAACTCTCCGGCGCGCCAGACTACCCGGAGCGCGCGATGGAGGCTGTCGCCGAGATGCACCGCCAGGTAGGCGACCTCGCGCTCGACGATCGCGGCATCGCCCGCCGCGGACTGCTGGTGCGCCACCTGGTGCTGCCCAACAACATTGCGAATACCGACGCGGTCCTGGACTTCCTCGCAGGATTATCGAAGGACACCTACGTGAACATCATGGACCAATACCGCCCTGAGTACCGCGCGCGGGAGTGCTTCGATCTGCGGCGACGCGTCACCCTCCAGGAATTCGACGCGGCCGTGGCGTGGGCGCGGAAGGCGGGTCTGCGGCGGATCGATGGGGTGTGATGCATGACCATGCTTGACGCATTTCGTAAGAAAAACCCCATCAGACCGCCGCATCGCCTATATTTTGCTTGCCTCGACACCGCATGGTCCCATGCGCTTATTCCCGTGTGTCGAAATCCAACGAATGATCGCTTATAAACATACCGACAGATGCTGGCAAAACTGAGAGACAGGTTCACCGAAACGCACAGCCAGTATTACCCGCTGGTGTTCAGCGCCGTGCACACGAAGGTGGACAATGTGGACGACGCCCACGACATCTGCCAGGAGGTGTTTATCAAGCTGTATGAGAAATTCGATTCGGTGGAGAACCCGCGCAAATGGCTCTATGGGGCGCTGCGGCTCGCCGTGTTCGAATACTATCGACGCCGGGACCCGGGCACGGACATTGACGACGTCTTCAACGACGTGAGCCTCACCTTCGTGAACGGCTTCCGCGACGCGCGTATCGTGATCGCTGAAGCGATGGAGGACATGGTCCACTTCGACGGAGAAGAGGACAAGACCCTCTTTGACCTCATCGCCGTCCACAACTTCAGCTATAGCCAAACCGCCAAACAGCTCGGCCTCACCAAGCGGATGGTCGAGTACCGGTATCGTCGTATTGTTGAAAGCATCCTTGATGCGCTCAAGAAAAAGGGTGTCGGCCATATCGAGGACCTGCTATGAACAGCTCGATACGGTCATTCGAACGTATATTGGAACGCTTCCGGTTCCGGGAGCCGGTGCCCGACTCCGTTCAGGCGTACATTCTATCAACAAAACGACGGGCCGCCATCGAGGTTCTAAAAGAAGTTGAAAACTATTCCTTCGCATACGGCATGGCGCTTTTAGTCTATTATTCCTCACGCCGCATGGGCATACGTCCAACGATTGTGCAAAGTAAGATCATAGCTGCCGCGCTCATGCTCATAGCGCTGTTTTCAATAGCGTTCGTCGCATGGCTTTTTGTGCCTGAAACAGCGCCGGAACGCGGAGCACCGCCCCGATCCAGGATCACGTCAACAGCTACCGCGACTGCATCTTCGCCTAAAGTCCAAACGGACGAAAAAAGGCTTGATGAGAAAACGGCCCCCTCGGTACGATACCGACTGGGCGTTGAGACGTTTACGAGCGATGTAGTCACCAGTAGCGAAAGAAAAAGAATAGCGGATAAAATAACAAACGAACTTGTACGGCTGGCTGGCCCCGACCGGGTGGTACGGATCGGTGTTGTTGGCAGGAAAAATGTCAACCGGGTTCTTCTTGGCGCAATAGAGCAACTCGGGGACACGTACATCATTACCGCGAAAATCGTGGATGTGGAGAGATCGAGGGTGCTGTTTTCCACGTCCGAGAGCGCGGGAACAGAGCAGGAGATCGATACGGTATGTGAGCGCATAGCCCGCAAGACGGCCGGTCACGTCGAATGATTTCACTTCATCATCCATTGGAGATTCAGATGAAGCGCATACAACAAAGCCGGTTTTTAGTCTTTCTAAAAATTGTCACAATTCTTCTTATGCCCGGCATCTTTGCTCCCCTTGGTGCCGCGGACAAACAACAGCATAAGAAACGCGTTGCCATCCTCGATTTTACCGCCGAGAACACTACGAAAACCTACGCAAATGCCGTGCGGAACCTGTTCGAAGTGGAGCTGCACAAGACCAGCGCTTTCGATATTGTTGAACGGAACCAAATGGAAACGATTCTAAACGAGCAAGGCATGCAGATGTCCGGGTGCATCGACACCGCATGCGCCGTGCAGATAGGAAAAATGCTGTCGGCGGAACTAATCGTCACCGGCAGCGTAAGCAAAATTGACGGGTACGCAATTACGGTGAAGTTTGTCAATGTCGGCAAGGGCAAGATCGAGTTTGCCGATTCCGTGGCAGCAAGATCCGACCGAGAACTCCAACAAGCCGTCGCCACCCTCGCCGGCAAAATCGCAAAAGCGGAGAAAACCAGCACCGCCTTACATGGCGAAGGGAGGGGGTTTTCCATTTCGCTCATTGGCGGCCCCTCACGCCACATGGGAGAGAAATCGGAGCACCTGAAACCGACGATCGCATACGGCCTTCTTCTCGGATATGATTTTCTCTGCTCAAGTCATCTTAATTTTTCGGGTGTGCTTCATGGTTTTTACCTCTATCATCGTGAATCATCGGAATTCCCGAAGAAAATGGAACTAGCGCTTTCCGGCGGTCATGGCGGGATCGGTTTGGGCCTAACGCTCGCCAACACGCTTCGGTTTCAGATAGACCTGCTCGCCGGATATGCATCCTCTGAATTAAAAAGCGGCGTTGATGGGAAGAAATACAGCTCCGGCGACATGAGCCTGATGGCTCTGTTCGAAACACGTCTTTACCTGTTTAAAGGGGTATACGTTCTGGGTTTCGCATCCTACCAAGCTGTTCTGTACTCGGGCTCTCCGCTACAGGAGATGCAGTATGGAGGGGGGTTGGGGTATGTGTTTTAGTATTTTTGTCAAATTCATTCGAATTGTCTCGCATGAAGCAACAAAGAGGAAATCAGTAACGATGAAAACCTTAACCTATAAACGATCTCAAATCCGTCATGCTCTACACAAAATGCTCGCACATAAAACCCCCTGCATCAGCGTGCTGCAATATGTATTATTGCTCTCTGCAACATTTCTATTATTCACCTGTGCCAGAGAAGACATATTGGGGAAATATGAAAATCCCGCATCAACATCAACGAGGAATACCAACCTATCCTGGGTATTAATGTTTCAAGATGATTTCGACAGGCCTGACATTTCACAAAACATTGGAAACGATTGGACAAATGTTTACTCCAAGTACGAGTGTAATTTACGAGGGGCTGTCTCTGCTGGAGTATACAGCAATTTATACAAAGTGGGACAAGCTAACCAGGCTACAAATCCTGGTTTGGTCGCCACAGCGAGGGTCGTTGGAAGGGCTTTTCGAAATAAGGAATCATATACGGCCGAAATTTTTCCGTATCAGATAACTTTCTTGTTTAAACCATACTATTCGACTGCCTTGAACAATTACGGGCAGGGTGGTTATTTAAAAGTGTTAGTATGCAATACCGACATGGAATCGACTGGAGCTGTCAATGGCATTGGGTTTGGTCTTTTATTTGCAGACTACGCATACGATGATCCTGGAACAGGAGAAGGCGCAAATGAAATTGAAATATACAATACTGGAGTCATCGAAAAAACCGGCTCATTCACTTACACTAGTGACACTTGGTACAATGTAAAAGCAGTAATCGATAAGAATTCTGTAAAAGTTAAGATATGGACGGGCATTGAACCCGAATCATGGAGCATCGAAAAGAATGACATTACCAGTTTTTCCGCAAGCGGGTCCAATTTGTACATAGGTTTTCACACGAGCGTTGGCTCAACGAATTCAGGGGCAACTGTTAAAGCGGAAATTAACAATTTAATGGTATATCAAGGAATCATGCAATAACATTACTCCCTCTTTGTCTTTCATCACAATTCTTCTTCAAAGGTAACCGGAAACAGCGGTGGCGTCGCTTTTAGCTTTTATCGACAACCTCAGTATAGCAACAGCCGAATAATACATCAACAATCGCCTCTTGTTTTTTTTCAAGCGTTAGACCATTCCCAGAATTATTTTTGTGACGACCAGCCCCTTCTCCCGCGCTTATGCGTGGAGCTCCCGTGCTCCACTCATACACCGGAAGAGGAACAATGGGAACGTTGCAAATATCTAAAATCCGCGAGGCCGCCGCTGAGGTTGACATACAGGACGAACGCATGGCTGCCGACATTGTGCGCCATATCGTCGAGTTAAAAGACAATACCCGGATATTGAACCACCTGAGGATCGAGTATGGTATAGACGGGAAAGGGGTGACATTGAAACGCAAGTTTAATGGCCTCGTACAGCAATATATCATTCGAAACCATCTCGAGGAATTCGAGGAATTCTGCAAAAAGAACGGAATAGGCATATTCAACAACGACCTCGAGACCGCCAAGACACATTCGAGTTACGCGCGTATCGTCTTTATTGTTTTTCTTCGCGAAGAAGTCGGCTTGCGGACGCCGGTGCGGATCGTGGAATGAAATTGAAGCGAACCGGCACAACAACACTCGGTAGTGTTATTGTGCCGGAAGACCACCTGTTGCAACTATTCATTTTATGGCCTTACGTCAATCGAAAAACAAATACCAAATATTTCATATTCAATGCGAATCGCGGACAAATTGTGGTTTGGACTCGGCTTTCCGCTACCAAAAAAATACCAATTGGCTTCAGCATTTATCTGGGTAAGCGCCTGAACCTTGAAATTTGTAAGTACACGTGAATTATCCGAGTAATCAAATATATTCAGATTCGCCCTTCCTCCACCTGCAACGATTTTATCAAACTCCGAGAAATCAGAAACTTCATCGTATGTACTCGTATTAAAGTTATACATATACCACTTTATTTCAAACCTTTCCACAAGACCACTGGTGGCATCATACACAATCTTCAACGAAGGCATGTAAGGCAAAGGATTGCCCCCACTAATGGGTTTAACAATGTCTAGATCAAACGCTGACAGCTCCGAAGCGTTTTTTCTAAGCAACCAATTCCCTACAACATTATTGGTAAAGTAATATCCGGCACCACTCGCCGACAACATTGAAAAATCACTTTGCGAGAAATACATAATCGCAAACTTTGGCGGTGTAGCATCAAGAGTGACTGCATATTCACCAGGTCGCGTTCTTGACCCGTCCCATGCCTTCGTATTGTCAAAAACAGTAAAGGGCCCCCCACCGCCATAAGGTGAAACGGCAGCAGGAGCTGTTATGCTAACCGTGTAATCTTTATCATAAATTCCGGAAAATGATATTTCGCTATATTTTTCTGTTCTAAAAGTTGGTTGATACCCCTTGTAGGTGTACAAAGATGGATTCGTGAAGCTATTCTCGGCCCCCGCAGAATTCACCATCCAATTATGATCAGTCCAAGAATAGTAATATTCACCACCACTTTCGAGCTTGCGGACATGATTTTGATACATGTTTTTTATCACTTTTGTCATGCAGCTCATCTGGGCAACTTCGCGAAGCTTTGAAATATTTGTACTAAATGATGCTGTATTACCTATTAGCGAACCGGATTCAACAGCGTCGCTCCCTGATTTTGAAAGATTTCCGAGTTCAATATTTGATGTTGCATTATCCAGCGGTAGCAATACAAGGTTATTAGTATCGCCAAGGGCGGCAAATGCCACTACTCTGTTTTTCCATGATGCGGTAGAATTCACTAAAAGAAGGACCCACCGCTTAGTTCGGTCTAGATTGATGGTAAAGCTTTTATCGGGATTAATATCGATAGTTATTGCGCTCTCAATCAGATTTTCATTACTCGAAAACGAGTGATCCACTGGAACAGCGACAATTTTATCCACACTATCGGGACCCGCATATAAATTACCAGAAAAAGATACTAGTGCGATTATTCGATCATACCATTTCATTGGCTTGTTCATCGCAAAAGCGGCACCAAGGCTGCCCTTTACAGCTAGTGTACTCACACCAGCGCTTCCAGCAGCTCCGCCCCCGCCACCTCCGCCGCCATCACCACCACCGCTGCCGCTACAGGAAGCAAATGCCATGACCATACAGGACAATAATCCAACAAGCGTCTCACCTACTCTACGACCATAAATAGTGTTCATAAAAACCCCCCTCCGATTGATTACTAATTACCCGAGAAACCGGGTCGGCACCCGTATCCACAGGCAGCCGCGCATAAGCGCGAAAACGGGCGCAATCGACACAAAATATTTTCAGATTTTATCCGCTTGGACGTATTTTACACAGCCTGTCAAACATGACCATGCGGGACCGGCAGAAGGGTCATATCCTGCCCCATCATCATTATGCAAAAAATGCCGACTTTTTTCATTAAAATGATCAAATGAACCAGCATCCCCATCGTATAAACAATAGGCATACGCGCTCACCATCTCATATTGACACAACCAACGAGCTGGTGAACGATCAAAAATCGCTTGTTTTCCGGTGATTACCGGATTATACTTAACTTAATTCTTTGGAGGACGTACCGTGATCGAGTTGGAGAAGAAGGTGGACACGCTGAGGGAAACATTGGACGATTTTATCCGGAATGTCGGAATTGAGTTCAATAAAGCGTACAATTTAATTACGCAAAATCAAATATCGTTTGAGGCATTCCAACAGGAAATGCGCGAATTCAAGGCCGAAATGAAGGACTTCAAGGACGAAAGCCAACGCCAAATCAAGGAGATGAATAAAAAGTGGGGCGAGCTCTCGAACAAGATGGGCACGCTGGTCGAGGACATCATCTTCCCCGGCCTCCCGCGCGTCATTAAGGATACCTACGGCCTCGAGACGGTCGATCTGAGCATCAGGAGGAAAAAAACGCTCCCGGGCGGCCGAAACCGCGAGTTTGACGCCATCGCGGTGGCCGGCGAGTACGTATTCGTCAATTCAACAAAGGGAACCATGCGGAAAAACTACATCGACGACTTCATCGTTGAGATGGGAGAATTCCGCGAGTTCTTTCCCGAGTACAAAGACCACAAGCTAGTGGGCCTGCTCGCGAGCCTGTACGTCGATCCCGGCCTCACCGCATACGGAGAACGCTGCGGCTTTTACGTCCTCGGCCTCGGCGACAGCCCCATCGCCGTCCTCAACGCGCCGGGCTTCCGGGCAAAGGAGTGGTAGCGAAAAACCTCGCGTCGCGATCGACCAACGGCGATGGGGGAGATGGAGCGTGATGCATACCGCGCTTGGTGATTGCTGGCGGGCTGAGGCTGATCGCCCATTGGTCCTCGATCATCTCCATCGGAGTGGTCGCCTCTCCGCATGTTTTCGGCGGAGAGACAATCAACAAATCGAATTATCGAGGCGAATGGAACGGCATCCCTGCGGATTTCAATTGCGTAGTAAATTTTTTATCGAATGTCATTACCGGGAGTTTCTCTTCCCGCGCGCATGATGCAAGAACGGCATCGCCGAAATCACGTACCGGCTTCGGCCACAGGGCGAGCACGGCGGGTATCCTAAAACCGCTCTTGACAGTTATGCCCGGCGTTTCAATAAGCGCGTTCATCATCCCCGCGATTTCCCGCGAATCAACGGGTAAAAAAAACGGCACTGCACGCAATGCCGTTGATAAACGTTAGGCGGGATAAAAAGAGGACTCACGCTAGAAAAACACGACCTCTGCGTCCGTGGCCTCACCGCTCTCGACCTCCGAGAGGAGCGAGATGAGCATCATAGCCCGGTACTCGCCGCGCGCGGCATCGCCCGCATAACGCTCCTTGAGCGCCTCGAGGGCCGTGCGGCTCCGGTCGATCTCCCATGCGGCCGCAGGGAATATGATTGCGTACAACGCTAGCATTCGGTCCACGAGCGCGGCGACGGCATCGAGCCCGGAGGCCCGGTCCCTTTCGTCGGCCATGAAGCCGGCGATGGCCGCGGTTTTCGATGCGATCTCACCGGTGATCATGCGGTAGTACTGGAGCGATTCGCGGATGGTGCCCATCAGCTTTCGAACCCCGAAGAGGTTCTTCTGTAATATTCGCTCCTGGGTGAGCAGGTTAAAATGAAAGCGCGTCGAGGACGTTCCGAGCGAATAGTTCACATCCTTGAACCGCCCGGTGTACTCGCGCAGGAGCCCGATGCCGCGTCCGGCCAGTTCGCGCACGCGATCGCCATCACCGCCCCGGCCCTGGCGGATCCATGACTCAAGCTTTGCATTCGCGTCCAGCGCCATCATAAACAGTCGTGCGAAGCGGCGCTTGATGACGATCACCTCGCCGAAAAGCGCCGTGATCATTTTTTTATTGTCGATGATCGCGTCAAGAAGCTCGAGGTATTCCTCCTCCATGTCGCCGATCCGCTCGTAGTCGTCCCCCAGGTCCGGCAGGCCGCCGCCCTCCGCCGACTCATCCACGCCGCCGTCACACTGCCGGTCGAACTGGCGCATCGCCTCCGCCGTCCGGGAAAGACAGTCGGCGATCTGCCGATGAAACGTCTCGAAGCGCCCCTTGACCTGTTCCAGCTTGGCTTGCCCGGCGAACGCGAGTGCGGCGGTCGATTCGTCGAACCGGCCCTCGACGACCGCGATCAGCTCCTCGGTGATATAACAAATCTTCTCGATGTTTTGCCGCTCGATGTCCTCGCTCTGAAGTTCGATGACGATGCCGCGGGTAGCCGCCTCAACGCCGTCGAGCTGCTCCATGAACCGCGCGATCCGACGCGACGCGCGCCCGATGCCCCGCAGAAGATCGTCGCAGGCCGCGCCGAACCGTCCTTCGATCGCCTCGAGCGCCGCGCGGTGGTCCCGTCCGGCCGACCCGAGAGCCTCTGCAAGGTGCCGCATGATTCCCTGCAGGTGCTCCGAAAATCCCGCACTCTCGCCCGTGAAATCGCGCATGATCGCGCCCATCCATCGCGCGCCGTCCGCGCCATCGTCGCCGCGCTCGACCAGCGGCGCGACCTGCGCATAGACCGACCCTATCTCATCGAGCATCGCGGAGAGATCCACCAGTTCAGTGAAATCGCGCAGCAACGCCGCCCCGAGCTCGTCGTTCTCCGCAACGATCCCCGCGACGGAACCGACGGAATCACGCATGAGCGACCGCGACGGATCAACCACCTCGTCCACAAAGGTCGCGGCGTCGGAAGCGGTCTCGTCCGTCCCGTAAAAGTACGCCGCGTAGGGCGCGATGATCCCGCGAAAGTGCGTTATCTCCCCGATCGCCTGCGTCATGAATCCGCTGACATCGGACAGAAATTCCGACATGCCGGTCCGGGCCGCCGCGAGCTCGTCGCAGCACCGCGCGAGGTCCTGCATGTGCGCCGGTGATTCAATCATGGGGCCTCCTGGCGATCGCGCGCCGGTCCGTTAAAAAAAGGTGACATCGTCCCCCGCGCTCTCCTCGAGATATTCATTGAAAAACGACTGCAGCATGCTTCTCGCGTACTCGCCCTCCGGCCGCCCCGTGGTCAATCGTTCCTGAAGCGCGCGCAGGAGCGCGGCGTTCTCGCGCACCGCGAGATCGCCAATCGGCGGCCCGAACTCGTCCGTCAGGGCCTCGCGGATCCCCGCGAGCGCAGCCGCCGTCATGGACAGCTTCGCCTCGCCGGCCGAATCCCCGTTCACGTACGCCAACACCGCGCGCACGGAGCGCTCGATCTCGGAGACGATCTCCTCGTAGTACTTGCGCGATTCGAAGAGCTTCACCGAAACCTTTCGGATCGACGCGGTGATGTCCGCAAGGTGCGCCGCCTGGTCCTCGATGGTGCTCCGGTAGCGGACGATCTCGCCGTCGATCCGCGCCTTCACCTCATCGTAGAGGGCCTCGGCCTCGGCGACGCTCCGCTTGATCCGCTGCGGGAGCAGGCTGATCGCGGCGAGCGCCCCGCCCTGGAGGCCCGCGATGTTCGCGTTGCGCGCTATCTCGATGCGGGTGAGCATGTTGATGACCTCGAACTTGCGCGTGAGCTGCGCGATCGCGCGGAAAAACGAATCGAACCCGCCGACGATCTCCTGGATGCGCTCGGAGAGCGTGCAGATCTCGTTTTTGTGCTCGATGATCCGCTCGATTGAGGTCACGAACTCATCGCGCATCCGCTCGACCCTCGCGTATACGTCGTCGAGATTGGTTTCTCCGGACCCGTCCGCGCCCGATCTCTTGATGCTCAGAAGAACATCTGCGGCCAGGTCCCGGCTCATGCCAGTGAGCGACGTGAAATCGGCGCACAGCTCATTCGTCCCGTCCGCGAGAGCGCCGAACTTGTCGGAGAGCATCCGCGCGCAGATCGACGCCTCCGCGGCATCCGCGTCATCGCCGCCCCATCCGTCCCCGTACTCCTCGATGAGGTGCGCCGCCTTGTCGATATTCTGCTGAAACAGGTCCTCCATCTGCAGGCGCGCGATGTAGGCGTGCGCAAGCGTCTCGATCTCGCGGCCGCGCGTCATGATCGCATCGACCCTCCCGGAGAGCCGCTGGAGATTCGCCACCATGTCCAGGAAGATGAACTTGATGTCGAGCGTCATCTGCGTGAGGCGATTTTCCTGAAACACAGCGATGTCGCCGCGCACCCGCTTAAATTGGGCGAACTCGCCGTCGAGCCGCTGGATCTGGTCTTTGAAATGGGCCGAGAGCGCGCAGGTGGCGCTCGAGAGCTGGCCGATCTCCTGCGATATCTTGGTGAGGGCCTGCCCCTCGGCCCCGGCCTTGATCGAGACGATCATGGTGTTCAGGAAATAGATCTCGATCTCCTCTATCACTTCTATGATGGCATCGATGCTGTCGCGCAACGTGAGCGTGCTTTCGATTGAGCGCGAGATGGCGTTGTAGATGTCCTCGTCGCCCTGCATGACCGCCACCGCACGGTTCACCGCGCCCACCATCTCGTCGCGGCTGGGCAGCACCACGTCGCCCAGGAAGGTGTCGTGATTCGCGGCGTCAACGGAATAGAAATAGGCGATATAGGGACGCATCATCTCGTCGAAGGAGCGGATGTCGCGCGCCGTCCCGAGCACAAAACCGGACAGCTGGGAGAACACCTCGGCGATGGACGACCGGATACGCCCGCAGGCCGCATGCGCCTCGGCGAGGACCGTCGCGCGTCGATTCGCATGAATGCCGCGTACGGGCTGCGTGACCGTCGGTATGGGTGCCGCGAGTGCGTTCATTGTTCCCTCCCCGGGCCGCGGCGGTGCGCTAGGCCTGCCGCAGCGCCGCCTCGTGCATGTGGTTGCTTTGAATGAGCCGCGGGACGTCGAGCACCAGCGCGACCTCTCCCGAGCCAAGAATCGTCGCCCCGCTGGCCCAGGTCGCGTCCCGGAACAGCCTGCCCAGCGACTTGATGACCGTTTGAAACTCGCCGATGGGGCGGTCCACCACGATCCCGGCCGTGCGCCGTGCGTATTCCACCACGACCACGCACTCCGTTTCCGGGTCCTCGCCGCGCTCGCCGAAGAAATCGCGCAGCCGCATGTACGGCAGCACGCCCCCGCGCAGGTTGATGATGTTCGCCCCCTCGTTCGCGTCGAGCTCCTCGCGCGACACCTCGAACACCTCGCGCACAACGTCGAGCGGGACGATATAGTACGAGTCGCCCACCGCGACCATGAAGCCGTCGATGATCGCCAGGGTGAGCGGCAGATGGACGCGCACGATCATCCCGACGCCCGCCTCGCTCTCCAGGACCACGGTCCCCCGGAGCGATTCAATGTTGCGCTTCACCACGTCCATCCCCACGCCCCGCCCGGAGATGCTCGTGACCGCCTCGGCCGTCGAGAAGCCGGGCTCGAACACGAGCGGAAAGAGGTCTTCGTCGGAGATCGGCTGGCCGGGCGCGATCAGACCGCGCTCGACCGCCTTCGCGCGGATCCGGTCCCGGTTGAGGCCGCTGCCGTCGTCGCGGATCTCGATGACGACGCTGCCGGTTTCGTGAAAGGCGTTGATGGCGATCGTCCCCCGCCGCGGCTTCCCGGCGCGGACGCGCTCATCGGGCATGCCGATGCCGTGGTCGATCGAGTTGCGGATGATGTGCATGAGCGGATCGGAGATCTTCTCCACCAGGGTCTTGTCGAGCTCGGTGTCGCCGCCGGATATGGACAGGTCGATCTCCTTGCCGGTCTCGCGAGACAGGTCGCGCACCATGCGCTCGAAGCGTCGGAAGGTTTCGCCGATCTGCACCATGCGCACGTTCATGATGCGGTCGCGCACGTCCTCGATGAGGCGCGACATCGTCGTGACGGCCTGGAGGACGGCGGTGTCGTGGTGTGTTTCAAGGAGCTGGCGCACGTTGGCGCCGGTGATCACGAGCTCGCCCACGATGTTGATGAGCTCGTCGAGCTTGTCCGCGTCGATCCGGATGGACCGGCTCTTGCGCTCCTCCGCCTTCTGCATGTCCTTCTGCTTCTCCAGCGCCGCCTCGAGCACGGGCTGGTGCACCATCTTCTCGTCCACCATGATCTCGCCCAGAAGCGATTGCCCCTCCGCCGCCGGGCCCTGGCCGGGCCGGTCCTGCTGCAGGGCCAGCGCCGACTCCAGCTCCCGCTCGGTGAGCGATCCCACGCGCCGCAAAATGTCCCCGACGCGCAGGGGCGTCTCGGGGAGTTCGCGGATCAGGCGCACGTACTCGTCGATCGCGCTGCGCGGCGGGAGAATGCGAATATCGCAATCGTCCTTCACGAACTCGAAGACCTCGAGGATCTCGTTCTTGTCGACGGCGCCGTCGAAGACGATCTCGAACCCCAGGTGGCAGCGCTCCGGATCGAGCTCCTCGAGCGCCGGCAGCCGGTCGTCGATCACGGCGATGTTCACGATCCGGCCCATCTCCCCCAGGTAGGCGATGAAGGATTGCGGGTCCAAACCGTTCTGAAACACGCTCTCGCCAAAGCGAAGCGAGATGTGCCAGAAGCCGCTTTCCACGCGGAAATCGGACGGGTCCAGGCGCACGGCCTCGACGGGGGTCCCGGCGGCCCGAGCGGTCAGGCGCGCGATCAGGTCCGCGCCCTCATCGACGCGCGCTTCGTCCAACGTCGCCTGCGGATCGTCCTCGTATGCGTCCAACAGGGCGCGGATGTAGTCATGACACTCGAGGAGCGTTTCGATGAGGCCCCCGTCGATGGCGAGCGCCCCGGTGCGCACCGCATCCAGCACGTTTTCCGCCACGTGCGTGAATTTCTCGATGCCGGAGAAACTGAACATCCCCGACGAGCCCTTGATGGTGTGCACGGCGCGGAAGAGCGAGTTGATGGATTCGGCGTCGCCGGGGTCCTTCTCGAGCGCCAGGAGACAGGCCTCCATGTTCACGAGCATCTCGCGGCTCTCCGTGAAAAAAAGCGCCACCGCTTTGTTCATGTCGTATTTCTCGCCGCTTCCCATGGTGCCCCCTCCGCTACAGTACGCTTCCGTACAGGCTCATGATCCGCCCCGCCTCCTGGCTGGGGTTTTCGATGGTAAAGGCCAGGTCGCGCCGCTCGAACTCCCGTCGCGCGGCCACCAGGAGCTGGTAGCCCGCGGTATCGATGCGGTGCACCCCCGCCATGTCGATGCGAATCGGCGTGTTCCCGCGCACGCCGTCGAGGAGCGCCCGGTGCAGCTCGCGCGCGGTATAGATGCTCACCTCGCCCTCCAGCGCGAGCGCCGTCACGTCCGCCTTCGACTGCATGCCAATGCTCAGTCGTTTCGCTTCCTGTTGTTCCATCGCGTCTCCCTCCTCGCGCACGCCGGTCCGGAATCAGACCAGCAGCTTTTTCACGGCATCGAGCAATTGCTGCGGCTGGAAGGGCTTCACGATCCACGCCTTCGCGCCGGCCTCTTTGCCCCGCGTCTTCATGTCTGCGCCGGATTCCGTCGTGAGCATGATGAACGGCGCGAACCGATGCGATGCGTACGCGGCGTCGCTCTTCACCGTGCTCAAGAAGGTCACGCCGTCCATGTTGGGCATGTTCACGTCGCAGATGAACATGTCCACCGCCCGGCTCGCGATCTTCCCGAGGGCGTCCCGTCCATCGGTCGCCTCGAGGACCTCGTACCCCGCCGTCTGCAGCGTGGCCCCCACCGACTGCCGCACCGATGCGGCGTCGTCCACTATCATGATCGTCTTACCCATTGCGTGCCTCCCCCTTCAGGCTTCCTGCGCCTGAGTATTCCGCCTGGCCCCGCGAGAGCGCGTCGATATCGAACACGCGCGCGGGATCGAGCAGTATGATGAACCGGTCGCCGGACCTGCCGACTCCCCGGATGTATTCCGGCCGTATGCGCTCGCCGAAGGCCGGCGCGGGCTCGATCGCGTTATGCGGTATCCCCGTGACCGCATCCACGGCGTCGATGACCGCCCCCACCACCACGACCTCCGCCTCGTGCCGCACCTCGATAAACACGATGCCGCTGGCGGGCGTGATCTCCGCGTGCGCGCCATAAAACAGATACGGCAGGTCAATCACCGGGAGCACCTCCCCCCGGAGGTTGATGACTCCCCGGATGTGCTCGGGCACGCGCGGCACCGGGAACACCCGGCAGTACTCGATCACTTCTTTCACGTATTCCACGGGAAGGCCGTAGGTCTCGTGCCCCAGCGCAAACGTTAAAAACTGGGCGACCGACCCCGCCGTCCCCACCGCATCCTGTTCTCGAATCGCCGTCTGTTCCATGCCCGTCACCTCGCCTCCCGTTCCATGCACGCCCGGACGACCTCCGGAGCGATTCGTTCAAGCGCCACCACCGCGTCCGCAGCGCCGAGCTTGATGGCCTCATGCGGCATCCCGAATACCACGCAGGTCGCCTCGTCCTGGGCGATGGTGCGGGCGCCCGCCGTTTTCATCTCAAGCAGCCCCCGCGCGCCGTCGTCGCCCATGCCCGTCATGATTACGCCCACCGCGTTGCGGCCCGCGATCTGCGCGGCCGAGCGGAAGAGCACGTCCACCGAGGGCCGGTGGCGGCACACCAGCGGCCCGTCCTTTACTTCAACATAGTAGCGCGCGCCGCTTCGCTGGATCAACAGGTGCCGGTTTCCCGGCGCGATGAGCGCGCGGCCGCGCACCAGCGAATCGCCGCTTTGGGCCTCCTTCACCTCGATGCCGCACACGGCGTTGAGGCGGTTCGCGAAGGCGCGCGTAAAGTTCTCCGGCATGTGCTGCACGATCGCGATGGCCGGGCAATCCGGCGGCATCGCCTCCAGGAAGGCCCGCAGCGCCTCGGTCCCGCCGGTGGACGCCCCCACGGCCACCACCGTGTCCGTGGTCGCGAGCATCGCGCGCGGCGGCGTTGCCCGCAATACGGCGTCGGCGGTAAGCTTCTCCGCGGGGCGCAGCATCCGTTCCGGGATCTGCCGCACCCGCGCATGCGACGCCGCCTTGACCGCGTCGATGATCCGTATCCGCGACTCATCGAGGAAACGCTTCACGCCCATTTTCGGCTTGGTGATGATGTCCACGGCCCCGTATTCCAGCGCCTTGAGCGTCGTCTCGCAACCGTCCTGCGTGAGGCTGGAGCACATGACCACCGGGATCGGGTGCTGGCTCATGACCTTGTGCAAAAAGGTGATCCCGTCCATCCGCGGCATCTCCACGTCCAGGGTGATCACGTCCGGCACCTCGCGCGCGAGCTTCTCCGCCGCGTGGAAGGGGTCGATCGCGGTGTCCATCACCTCGATCTCCGGATCGGCCTCCAGTATCTCCTTGAGCGCCTCGCGCACCACGGCGGAGTCGTCGATCACGAGCACCTTGATCTTTCGGCGTTCCTCGCGCGCGGGCAGCATCATCGGCCCCCTATCGCCCTTTCCGGTACGTCGTCGGGCCCACCCGATCGAGGTCGGCCCGGAGGTTCATGATGGTTTCGGAATGGCCGATGAACAGATATCCCCCGGGCGCCAATCGATCGGCGAGCCTCCGGAAGATTTCATTCTGCGTCTCGCGGTCGAAATAGATGACCACGTTGCGGCAGAAGATGACGTGCATCATGGGAAGCGCGGCGTAGTCCCCGTTCACCAGGTTGTGCCGCCGCACCTGAACACGCGCCCTGAGCTCGGGGACTACGCGGTGCGAACCGGCGTGATCGCCCTTGCCCTTCATGAAATATTTTCGCATGAGCGCTGGGTCCATGCCCTCGAGCTCGCGGTCGGGGTAGATCGCCTGTTGCGCCCGATCGAGCACGCGCGTCGAGATGTCGGTCGCCAGGATCGAGAACGCGCCGCGCGCCGTGGAGAAGAACTCCGCGCACAGCATCGCGAGGGTGTAGGCCTCCTCGCCCGACGAGCACCCCGCGCTCCACAGTGAGATCCCCGCGCCCGGGCTGTACGCGGGAGACGCCACTAGCGCCGGGAGCGCCTCGCCGGTGAGGAAGTCGAACTGCGCGCGCTCTCGAAAGAACTCGGTCTTGTTGGTGGAGACCGCATCGATCATCCGCACGAACTCCGCGCCCGTCCGCCCCTCGCTGCTCACATACTCGTGGTAGGCGTCGTACGAGTCCAGGCCCAGTGCGCGCACGCGCTTGTTGAGCCGCGCGGCGAGCATGATCTTCTTGTGCCGGGGAAGATGGATCCCGCACTCTCGATAGATCATGCTGGAGAACTTCTCGAAGAGGTGGTCCGGCATCTCGTCTCCGGCCGGCAACAGGCATGCCGCCTTCACCCGATCGCTTCCCCGATCCACTTCTATCACACCCTGCATACTCGCCCCCTCCCGACGATTGCCCGATACGCCGCTTAATAGCGCTCGAAATGAGCGTCGGATTCGTTCGTGCTCATGTCGATCACGATGCCCGCGTTCGCGACGCCCTTGCCGTTATGTCCGTCGTCGACCGACATCGCCGGCGCCGTTGCTTCGGCCGTGTGCACAAAAGCCCGCTCGACCGGCGCCGTAACACGCACACCGCGCCCATTTCCATTGTTGGACAACCGGAAAAAGCCGACAACCCGCTTCATGCCCTCGGCCTGGCTGGAGAGCTCCACGCTCGTAGAGGCGAGCTCCTCGGTCGCGGCCGCGTTCTGCTGAATCGCCTTGTCCAGTTGCTCGATCGCCTTGGTCACCTGCTCGATGCCGCGTGCCTGCTCGGCGCTCGACACGTTGATCTCCTGGATGAGCTCGGAGGTCTTTTGGATCTGCGGCACCATGTCCTCCATGAGTTTGCCGGCGCGCTCAGCGATGCTCACGCACTGCTGAGAGAGCATCCCGATTTCCGCAGCCGCGTTCTTGCTGCGCTCGGCAAGTCCCCGCACCTCGGAAGCCACCACCGCAAAGCCCTTGCCATGTTCGCCGGCCCGCGCGGCCTCAATTGCCGCGTTGAGCGCCAGCATGTTGGTCTGTCCCGCGATCGCTTCGATTACACTGATCTTCTGGGCGATGGACTTCATCGCATCCACGGTTTCCATGACCGCCTTGCCTCCCTCCTGAGCGTCGATTGCCGCCTTCTCGGATATGGAGGCCGTCTCGCGCGCATTGTCCGCGTTCTGCACTACGGAGCTGTTCATCTCCTCCATGGAGCTGGTCACCTCTTCCACGCTGGATGACTGCTCGGTGGCCGCCTGCGACATCTGCTCGGTCGAGGTGCTCATCTGCATGCTGCCCGACGCGACCTGCTCGGCAGACGCCTGCATGTTCACGATAAGCTTCTCAAACTCGTCCATGGTTCCGTTGACCGCCTTTGCTATCTCCCCGATCTCGTCACTAGACAATCTTCCCTTATATCGCAGCGAGAGATTTCCCTTGGCCATTTCCGTAATCACATTTTTACACTCCTCGAGGGGTTTGAGACGGCGTGCGATAATAAAGTATATCGCCGCTCCAGCAATTAAGATGCCCCCAATTCCGAAGAGAATCATAAGCAGTGCCATTGCACGCGCCTCGGCGTTGATATCCGAGACGGAGATGCTGGCTGCGCATATATATCGATATTTCTCATTCTTGACGAGTGTTAATATTTTCTTGTCACCGTTCCATTCGTAACGGAGGATCGAACCGGATGGAGCATTAACCATCTCCTTCCCCCATGGATAATCGCTTACATTAACCTTTGCGATATTATCCTGATTCGGGTGTGCGAAGGTTAGTCCGCTCAGATCAGTAAGAAATGCATATCCGGTTTTACCGATTTTAAGATCCTTTATCATCTTCTGGGAAAAGCTTCCGAGATCAAGCGGTAGTCCCATAATCCCGACCACAGTGTTTCCAGAAATAATTGGCGCGGATACGAGAGTAACGATTAAGCCGGTGACCGGTGATTTGCCGACTTTACTGACCGCTGTTTTCCCGGAGAGATTTGCTGCAATATTATCATCATACCCGGCATTCCCCCACCGTGTTCCATCAGCTTTTCCATTACCGGATGCGAAAATGAGGGGATTTTTCTCTGCGGTAGAAATAAAAACCTGTTCATAAAGACCGAGCTCATCGAAAAAACCTTTCAGAAGCCCCTGGGCATCTTTTGGTTTTTTCGTAACGGCAGCATCGACAACCGATGCGTTTTTCGCGAAAAATTCAGCGTTTCGCACCTGCGTTTCAACAAAAAACTGCGTCTGCCGATTGATCTCTGCATTCATATTCAACAGCTGATTTAGAAATGCGTTTTCGACCGATGTGTACGCAGTGTTATACGAAATCGCGATCAAGGCCGAAGAAAGAACCACCACAATGGCAACAACGATCGTCGCCAGGACCATTTTGAGACTCTTAAACTGTAACCGCATCGCCTTCATCCTCCTTATTGTTGCAAACATTCAACCGCCTCACCGGAAGCGTTATGCATGTCTTTCTACTCATATATACCCGTCATCTCTTCGCCGGACAGCACACGATCCGCGTCAATAATGACGACAATCGCGTCATTAATCTTCCCGATCCCCCGCACCGCGTCGCAGTCCACCCGCACCGTGAAGTGCGGCGTGTGCTGCACCTCCTCGTGTGCGAGCTCCCGCACGTCGAGCACCGCGTCCACGACGATCCCCACGAGCGCGCCGTGCGCCTCGGTGATCACGATCACCGTCTGCGCGTCGTACGGCCGCGCGGGCAGGCCGAACTTGAGCCTGAGGTCAATCACCGGCACGATCGTCCCCCGCAGGTCGGTCACGCCCTTCATGTAGGGCTGCGTGCCGGGTACGTACCGGATATCGCCCACGCCGATCACCTCCTGCGCCGCCATCACATCGATACCGTACACGTCCTCGCCGAGCGCGAAGACCACGTACTGTCCGCTGCCGGTCGTGTTTGCTGCGTTCGCCATCATCCCGCCTAGTGCCGTCGTCATGCCGCGCCCCCCACGGCGCCGAACGCGACGCGCAGCGCGCTCCGCAAGTCCTCCAGGCGCACCGCCGCCATTCCCGCGTACGACATATTATCGTATAACGCGTCCTTCAGCGCGCGCTCGTACTCCGCCGACTCGGGGGAGTAGACCACGAACCCCTTCACGGAATGGTTCAGGTTCCGGATGCGCACCAGGAGGTCCGACGCCCGCACGCGCTCCTCGTTAAAGCTCGTAATGAGCACCTCGGGAAACACCGCGGAGGCCTGCCAGAGCGCATCGCGCTCGTCGGCGCTTTCGTAAATCTTCTCTTCGGGAAAATATTCGGCGAGCTCCATTGCGATGGTCTTCCTCAGGTCGGGATTGGAAACCACGACCAGAACCCGCTTGTCGATTTTTGCCATATATGCCAGTCCCGCATTCATAATGTCACAGCCTGCGCTCACCATTGATGCACTCAACATATCGTTTCATCGTCGATTCCTCAATAGCCCCGATGCGGTAAAACGCATAGGCCGAATGGCTAGTGTTTCGCGCAAAAGGGCCTAGACGGCCATACCCCGAAAGGACTAGCCCTCCTCGTCGAAGAAGGTGATGTCCTCCGCGGCGCCGGCGGCGATCCGCTGTCGATA
>ERZ795049.2199-NODE-2199-length-23211-cov-7.571601_pt1 | contig 23211 bp, 37 predicted proteins | sample MGYA00375133_ERZ795049 | MGnify/ENA primary metagenome ERZ795049 (study PRJEB30178, sample SAMN05720147) | activated sludge metagenome | isolation source: anaerobic digester from wastewater treatment plant | place: Japan | collected 2015-04-20 ... | reverse complement strand
ACCCGCTACCCCGGCCAGCGAGGGGTTCGCCATCTACCTGCTCGCCGAGAAACTGTCGCCTGCCGAGGCGGCCCAGGCCGACCCGGGCACCCTGAAGCTGGAGGACGAGCCGATCCTCTCGACTGAGGACATCGTCGCCTACGCCAGGGGGACGCACCAGGTCATGCTGACGCCATCAGCGATGGAGAGGCTCGGCCAGCTCAAGGTGCCGGTGAGCGGCGCGGGCATACCCTTCGTCGTCTGTGTGGACAAGAAGCCCATCTACAGTGGCGCTTTCTGGAGCCCTCTCTCTTCGCTGAGCTTCGACGGCGTGGCTATCATGCTGCTGCCGGGTGTGTTGCCTGGTGCACGGCTCGACTATGTACGCATCGAGGCCAACTCTGTCGGTGAGCGGCCGGACCCGAGGTCCGACCCCAGGATACTGCGGGCGCTGGAGAGGGCAGGAAAATTGAGGGAATAGTGTGCTGTGCTATGCAGCAATCAACGCGCGCTGTACCTCTTCTGGCAGTTCGATGAAAACGAAATGGCGTACATGGAAGAGGTAGTCTTCACCGCTCTCGTCGATTATGCGAACAAAACCATCCTGTTCTGCTTGTTCGTCGGGGACGACTTCGTAGATCTTCTTTGGAATCAACGATGCCTCATATCCCTTGTTGTCAACACAGACGGCAAAGCGTTTTCTCATGGCTTTCTCCTATCCCAGATACCGTTTGATCTTGACATCTTTCCGACCCACACCATGGGCCTCATACCAGTGGAGTTCGACCCGACGGGTCACGCCATTCGGAAGTCTCACCTGCGCGATACCCTTGAGCTTCCGCCACCGACCGCGCCCATACATTTTCTGCAAGTACGACAAGACTCGGATGCGCGACCCAACGGCGATGGTCTCAACCTCTTGGATCTCACCAATGATCTCGAAATCTGTATCCATTATCCGGCGCACCCAAGCATGTCGATACTGTCCTTGACTCACCGCGATCTCTCGCAGCATAGCACCAACTGGTCTTGAAAGCAAGGTGCAGAAATACGAGCTTTGCCTCCAGTATGCATCAAGACCACATACCCTGTCAACTCGGATACGAGGATCACGGGGATACCACGTGCGCACGACAAGAGAGCAACCTGCTCACGGGTGTCTGCGGCCAATGGCCGGACCCTGCTCGTAGCCCGTTACGATTAGCAGTCCTGGTCCGTTGTATATGGTAGACAGAGCTCTATCACGCCAGCGTCTTGACCTCCGAAAGGAGTGCCCGCCATGAGTTGGCCGCTGCGGCGCGTGGTCGGCCGGTCACCGCGCGAGCAAGGCGGAGTGGAGGCGGGGTCCGACGAAGCCCTGGCCGCCGCGGCGCCTGCGGACCCTGCCGCTTTCGTGCTGCTCTACCAGCGCTACCTGAACCCCGTCTATCGCTTCTGCTATGCCAGGCTCGGCGAGCGCCAGGCGGCCGAGGATGCCACAGCCGAGGTTTTCCTGAAGGCGTTCGCCAACCTGCGCCGCTTCCAGGGCGGCGTCTTTGCGGCCTGGCTCTATACGGTGGCCAGAAACGTCGTCATCGACCATGTCAGGCAGCGCCACCCCACAGAGCCGTTGGAGGATGCTGGTCGAGCGCTGGCCCAACGCGCTGTGGACACAACCGATGAGCAGCGGGCGGTGCTGCTGGCGGCGCTCGCCGAGCTGCCCGACGAGCAGCGCACCGTTCTCGAGCTGCAGTTCGCCGGCTGGTCGGGGGGCGAGATCGCGGCCGCCCTGGGCAAGAGTCCGGCCGCGATTCGGATGGCCCGCCACCGCGCCGTGGAGCGGCTGCAGGAGCTGCTGAACCCAGGGCGAAAGGGGTGAGGAGGCAACCGATGCCGGGCAAGAAAACTGATCAGGAACAGCAGGCAGAGCTGCTGGAGGTCTATTGCCAGCGCATCACGGCGGACCCGTCTGCCCAGCCGCCGGCCGAGCTGCAGCCGGGGCTGGCCGAGACCGTGCGGCGCCTGGCATCGGGCCTGACTGCGCTGCAGGCCGAGCCCGCCTTCGCGGAAGAGCTGAGCCAGCGGCTGTGGGCGGAGCTGCGAGCGCCCGGCCGCGGCCAGGAACGGGCGCCTTCGCGATCGGCCGCCGCTCCCGCTCGCTGGCGGCGCTGGGCCAGACCCCTTGGCGCGCTCGGCGGCGTGGCCGTCGCTGCGGCGCTGCTGCTCTTCGTCGTTTTCCAGCCTCATAGCGAGAATGGGGGAGTGCCAGGCTTGGTTGGCAGGCCCACACAGGGACCGGCGGGGCCTACGTCAGGCCCGGCGGCGACGATTGCACCAGGCGAACTCCCGGGCATACCGCCGCTCCCCGACTGGCTGCAGACCGGGGAGACGATGGCCAGCGACCAGGGCATTACATTGGCCTACCTCCGCGCCATGATCCACGAGCCGCGCTTTATCCTGTTTTTCATAGGGGTCGGTGGGCCGGTGGCTGCAGATGGCTCGCCCTACCTCCCGGCCGACGTGCAGGCGCTCGACCCGGAGGGGCGTGCCTATCCCTGCCAGGTGACCTGGCTCGACAGCACGGAGGGCGCCAGCATCGGCGTGGTGACGTTGAGGCAAGTTGACCCGGCCGTTGCGTCCCTACGGCTGCAGGCCACTGAGATGCGGACGGCCCAGGGCCAGACCCTACGCGGCTCCTGGCAGATCGAGCCTATCCGGCGTTTCCAGCCGGGCGCGCCGATCAACCCCGACCAGCTGTCGGAGCTGGACGGCCTGCAGTGCTTCCGTGCCGGCAGCGTCACCATCGCCAACCACTGCTATGCGCCGTGCGGCCTGACGGCCCAGGATGATGCGCCAACGCTGCCCGTCCCACCGGTGAACACCGGCCGGGCGACGCTCGCCCCGACGGCGAATGCGAGGCCGGCCACGGCGACGCCACCTCCCCTGGAGGGAGCGCCCGCCACCGCCGTGCCGTTCCCGACGCAGCCGGCTGCCCCCCTGCCCCCGACGGTCGCGCCGACAGCGGTACCGGTCGCCACTGAGACGCCGGTCATGCCAGTGTGCGATTTCACCGACCGGAGACATGGTCTCTTCGGCACGACCCTGCTCGTGAGTGGGCCCCAGCCGCACGCAGTCTATGTGCTGATCGAGCGTGAGAGCGGCCAGGTGCGGCGCGTCTCCGAGCAGGAATTCGCCGAGGCCCGGCAGCGGGCGTATTGATGAGGAGTAGGAAGATGCGTAGATGGCTTGGGCTCGCCCTCGGGTTCGTGAGCCTTGTGGTGCTCCTGGTGCTCGCAACTGCTGGGCAGCCGGCTCAAGCCCTGCTGGGCCAGACGGGTGATCAGCGGGCGGAGCGACTGGCGCGCGAGCACATGAGCCGCGTCGTCGGCGCCGCCGCCATCGAGCGTTCGCGCGTCGAGGTGCGGCCCTCCACTTGCGGCTGGATGGTGGTCTTCCGTGATGCTGAGGCGCACTGTGGCGATGGACCCTTCTGGCCCGGCGCCTGCCGCTTCGGCCCGGCGGTGTTCCGCGACGTCTACGCCTGCGTCCTGCGCAATGGGCAGATTCAGCAGGTAGGCGCGAGTCAGAGCCCACACTCTCTGGGCGTGGAGGATCAGTGCCGGTGCGTTCCGGATGGTGCAAACACTATCGCCCCCGAACCCACGGCCGCTCCCATATCTATGGCTGGATCCTTGCAATAGGAGCGCCAGAATTCTGCACCATCCGCGACAATGAAGCGGGCACGCTGCTCTTCTTGAGGCCGATCATAGGTCCACAGCAGCGGCGAGTGGGCTACCTTACATCTCACCCCGTATGCCTAGAATCACGCGGTGAACCGATGAAATGCTGTGCCGAGGGCGCTGGCGCGCAAGATGGGAAAGGGGGTATTGGCTGAGATGAGCACGCGTCGCATCGTTATCGACGTGCCGGAGAAGGTGCTCTTGGCGGAAAAGACCGATGAGACGGCGTTTGGCCGTGAGATTCGGGTACTGGCTGCCGTCAAGCTCTACGAGCTTGGGCGCCTGTCTTCTGGCCGCCCCGCCGAACTTGCAGGCATGTCATGGGTAGAATTCCTGTCGATTCTTGGGCGTTATAGGGTTTTCCCTTTTGAAGCCGAACTGCGAGACCTGGAGGCAGGGCTTGCCTGAAGCGATCAGCAACACATCCCCCTTGCTCTATCTGCATCGCATCGCTGCCTCGACGTATGGGGCACGTTGAGGATCCTTGAGGGCACTACATTCCTCTGAACGTCTGCCATAGTAGGACAATTGATGTCCTTGCCTTCTCCCCCAAGCCGTGCTATCATAGGAGTATGGAACAAACGTGGAGGAAGGCGCAGATGAGTACAGTAACTGTTACCATCCCTGACGATCTCTCCGCACAGCTTGGGCCCTATCGAGACAGCCTGGATGAGTTGATCCGCATCGGCCTGCGGGAAGTCAAGAAGGAGCAGAGCCTCGTCCTTTTCAGGAAGGGGAACGTCTCCCTCTGGAAAGCTGCTCGCATGGCTTCGGTCTCCCTGCGTGAGATGACCGAATACGCCGTCGCGCAGGGGCTGCGCCCAGTGGTCGACGAAGACACGATCCGGGAGGAGTTGGCGTGAAGGTGGTCAGCAATGCTGGCCCCCTGATCGCCTTGGGCAAGCTGGGGCAGCTCGGCTTGTTGCTCAGGCTTCACGACGAGGTCGTTGTCCCACGGGAGGTCTATAACGAGGTCGTCGTCAGTGGCCTGCGCCTCGGCGCGCCTGAGGCTGAAGCCGTCGACTACCTTGTCCAGCAGGAGCACATTCGGGTTATCGATGTCAGTATCCCCTCCTCCTCACTTCCAGCATGGGCTGGGGCTATTGATGTCGGTGAGGCACAGGTTATCCTGCTGGGTCAGCAACTGAAGGCCGACTGGGTACTCATCGACAACCTCCATGCTCGAAGGGCCGCCCGCCAGGTGGGGCTTCCGCTCAAAGGCACGGTAGGGTTGCTTCTCGATGCCTTCCGCCGTGGCCACCTCTCTCTGCCCGAGTTCGAGCTACTCATCCAGAATATCAAGGCCCAGCCAAGCCTCTGGATCGCTGAGAGTTTGTGCGATCGTGCCCTTGCCCAGGCCAGGGCAGAGACGAGAGAGGCACGATCATCCTGAGTGCCGTGCGACAAGACTAACAATCGATGATCCGCTGAGAGTCGTCTTGCATTAGTGCGAAGTAGCTGGGCTGTCGAAGAGCAACTGACCCGGCCATAACGGAGCGGTCAACTGACCGTGTTGACCACTAGAGGTAGTAGGATCTTGGGTAGAGACATACTACATGTTGTGGTCTTGTCCGCCCGGGCGGGTGTCTGACTTCGAATCAGTCGGTTGTGGGTTCGAATCCCGCCGGGCGCGCCAGACAACCCATAGTGTCTGTTGCCGCAGACCCCACTACATGTAGTGGGGTTTTTGCGTTTGTTGACATAGCGGTTATCAGGAATCAGGAGGCTGTTTTCGGTGCCAGGGCCTTGACAGCAGTAGAACGAATGTCCTATAGTGGCGGTAGTCGCTATAGGTTGGCCATGAACTCCTCGGGCGTGACTCCGGCCTGGCGCAGGATGCCGCGCAGGGCCCCGATGGCAAGCTCGTCATGCAAAGGCACGGCGCAGCCGGTCACACCGCTCGCGGTCTGTCGCTTGAGCACGACGTGGCTGCCGCGCTGCCTGGCCCGGACGAAGCCGAGGCGTTCCAGCGCCCTGATGGCCTCGACGCCTGAGACGCGGCGCAGCTTAGGCACAGCGCGCCTCGAAGGTGGTCACCAGAGGGTGACCCACCTCACAAGAGGGGAACTCTTCGAGGTACAGCTCGGTGGCTTCTTTGAGGTTGTTGATCGCCTCTTCGAGCGTGTGCCCCTGGCTGACGGTGCCCACCTCGGGGCAGTCGGCGACGTAGAGGTCGCCCTCCTGATGGATGACGGCGGTGAAAGTACGAACGGTCATGCAGACTCCTTCTCAGAAGCGGATTGCTGGTAATTCAAAGGAGGATACCCATGCAGCACCTGACTATCACCATCGACCTGAAGAACGGCAAGCTGACGATTACGACTTGCCCCACCGATGACGCCGAAGGCCAAGGGCCAACGTTGGGCGAGACTCTGCTGGACGCATTCGGAAGCAAAGCCTCTGGCAAGGCGCCTACCATAACGGTGCAGCCCACGATCTCGAACCCCAGCCTGGCCGCGGAGCTCCGCGATGAGCTGCTGAGACGCAGGACGGACGAGAAGCCGGCGCCGCACGAGTGACTTGCCCATGACGGGGTGCCTAACCCAAGGAGAATCACAATGCGCCCAACACAGACGACATCGTATGCGCAAGTCGACGGTGTCAAGACGACTCTACTGCTCACGCAATTCGGCGACGAGGGCATTGAGGTCATAGTCTGGCCTCACACAGATCAGCCTTATGCCGTTTCGCGTGCAAGCTCGTTTCTTCTTGGCGTCTCGTTTCTTGGTCTGCTCGAACGCCTCCGCCCCTCCAAAGTACTCCACGGGTTCATCATGTTGCAGCCCTTGGTACTCTATGGCTACTCTCAGCTCGGGAATGTAGATATCCAGATGTTGCCTGCCAAGCCAACTGGGCGTTGCGTGGTGCAGCACGTCATACTGAGGCAATGCCTGCTTGATTGCGTAGTACAGGATGGTCTCTGCTACCCACCCCTCGCCAACACGCGGTATCTGCATCTCCTGGCGCACAACGTTTTCCGCTTCCCGCGTCAAAGCAGAGACGACCCTGGCAACACGCGGGTTGTTGCTGAAGCCAAGCGCCTTCAACTCCACAAGCTTGCTCATGAAGTACCCATATGGCGTGCCATTGAAAACCTGATACGGGTACTGAGGGCTATCCCTCGCCCAATCAGCAAGGTGGTTAATGCCCTCTTGTCTCCAGGCCATGTCCAACTGGGCATCGAGATACTGAGCGATCTCGACAAGATGCTCGCGACCAAAGGCGGTCACCTTGGCACCACAGAGTGTCAGTACGTCGCGCCCTGTAATCCTCCCGCCAACAGCGAGACGGAGACTCAGGAGCCGCTCGGTCGCATAGCTGCTACGTTTGCCTATTTCGAGAAGTGGGAAGAGCTCCAGGGCTTCGCGATATCGTTGTAGAATCACCAGGCAGTCAGAAGCCTGATTTCGGAGATTCCAGCTACGAAGAATGGCTTCTACCGGGGTACGAGGCTTTCCATCTTGACAGCTGCTCTGCATACTCTATCAGGACGATCCGTAACGGTGTGATCTGTCCTCGATCAATAAACAAGTCTATCGCCTTGAGGAGCCGCCTGTAGAAGTCCAGTATCGTTGTGTAGATGGACGCTCTTTCCGGAGACTGCTCGCTCCACATCTTGCAGTCTCCGGCGAGCCAGTCCATCATCAGGTCATCTCCACCGACGTGGAAATGCACAGAAGGCTCGTGCTCTTCGAGTTTGTCAGGAGACCAGATATTCATCTCAACCTACGGAGGAACCCAATGAACCCGCAGCAGACGACACCGGATGAGATGGGAAACGAGCAGCAACACGAAGACTTCGGTAGATGATCTACCGGACGCTTTGATAATCGAGGACTGTCTATCCGCAATCGAGGATGCGTGCATGCGACTCAGGCGGGTGCTTTTCCGTCGTCGGCTGGCAGTATCGCACGCTCAACCTCCAGATGCCGCCGAGCATCGTCCCTGAGTGCGGCTTTCATCTGCTGAGTCCGATAGCTGCGGTAGTAGCTGAGAAGCTCCTGTTCATCGGCGGTCACATCGGATGGTTCCGACAAGCCGAGGAAGTAGTACAGCGAACGGTGAAGGACACGGGGCAGCTTGATGAACACTTCATACTGGAGACGGTGGTAGCCACGGACCGCGCTCCCGAACGTGTTCACGTCCATGCCCAGGAGCCGCGCCGTTTCGGTCTGCGTGAGTCCTAACGACTCCATCGCGGCACTCATACGATTCCCCATCGCAGCAGCGAACGGGTCTTTCTTCCGCGCCATCCATATCCCCTCTCAGTACCCTACAAGGAATGAGTATACGCTTAGCCGTGAAAAATGACAATCAATTCCGTGGCAGAACCACTGACATTTCGCGTGAAATATGCTCTACTGACCCGTGAAAAGTCCACGCATCCGGGCTGACCCCTTTTTTTCTCCGGCGAACGTGGAATTGTAACGGAGAGGGCGTGTAAATGGCCGAAGACAGGACGTATTTCACGATCAATCTGCCACAGCGGTGCAGGCCGAAGCTGAACGAACTCGCTGCGCGCAGCATGCGCTCGCGGCCGCAGGTGCTCGAAGCCCTCATCGAGCAGGCGCTGTGGCAGCCGGAACTCGTGGGCATTCCTGCGTTGCCGGAGGACGGGGAGCGCGAGCGGTCGCAGCAGGATGCAGCGTGACGAGTCCCATGTGTCCTGGTGATTCCGGGGAATGCTTGGGAATCCCTAGGGCGGTGGAACGAGCAGCAGCAGGAGGATGCGGCATGAGACAGAGCATTCGCCTTGCCCACGATGGCCATCATACCGTGGTACTGCTGCGCGTTGGGCAGCGACCGGGGTGTGTGCATTCGCGCATCTACAAGCGGGTGAGCAGGGCAAGCCTGCGTCGCCTGGAGCGGCTGGCAAAGGCGAATGGCTTTAGGCGGATGCCGCGCCAGGCCCGGGTCGCGGGCTGGTGGCAGCGGGAGAAGTTGGTATGAATGCGCGTGCGCGCACGGTGCTGGTCGCCTTCACCACCGTATGCCTGCTGCTCTTCCCGGCGGTGTCGTTCGACAATACGCGCCGCTTGGCGGAGACGCTGACGCAACCCGGTCTATTGCCTTACGCATTCGCTGGAGCCGTCGAGTTAGGCGTGATCGGGCTGGCGGTGGGGGTGATTGTGCGGCGGCGCGCGGGGCGGAGCGCGACGGGCTTTGTGGCGACGATGGTCGGCGTGCTGACGCTCTCGGTGACGGCGAACTCTATCGTGGGCGCCGAGACGTTCAACAGTGCGCGCCAGGTGCTGGCACAGGTGCGCGCCTGGTCGCTGTGGTGGCTGCTGCCGCTGGCGTTCAGCGCCATGGTGCCGGTCTTGGTGTTCGCCTTCAGCGAACTGCTGGCGGTGCTGCTGGTCGAGGATGCGCAGGCGCCGCAGGGGCGCGTACAGGTGCGCACGGCGAGCGAGCTGCGCGCGCGCATTATCGAGCTGTATGCCGAGCGGCCCGATCTGCCGGCCGCCGAGGTGGCGCGCCTGCTGGGCTGCAGCGAGAGCACGGCGCGGCGGGCGCGCGCTGCTGGCGGCGCCGGCGGCCGAGAGAGAGAACGAGCATGCAGCGCGCTGAGGCGGTGCAGTTGTCGCTGCCGGTGACGCTGCCGCTGGCCGGGGGCCTGGTGGCGCTGGTGGATGTGGACGATGCGGGCCGGCTCTCGGCCCGCCGCTGGCGGGCGCTGCGCATTCGCCACACGTGGTATGCGGTGCGCGATGACGGGGCGCGACTGATGTACATGCACCGGGAGATCATGCAGGCGCCGGCGGGGCTGCTGGTGGATCACCGCGACGGCAACGGGCTGAACAACACGCGAGGCAATCTCCGCTTGGCGACCGAGACGCAGAACCGCATCAATGCCCGGCCTCGGCAGGGTTGCAGCAGCCGGTTCCCTGGCATCGATTGGAGCAAGAGCGCACGGGCCTGGCGAGCCCGTGTGTGGGTGGATGGCCAGGAGCGGCGGGTAGCATTGCTTGATGAACAGCTCGGCGTGAGCACAGACACGGTGTTGCAGCGGCTGGGGCTTGACCCAGACCTGGAGGCCGAGAAACGGAAGGTTGGCGGTGGGCAGCTCGAAGAGCGATTCCTTCGTGCCTTTGACCGTGGCGAATAGTCCAGAGCCGCAGCCGGGCGGGGAGACCCCGCCCCTACGGGCCGAGTGGCTGGCCGTTCTAATGCAGCAGTATGGCCCGGGCGAGTATATCGTGCGGCTGGCAGCCAATGGGCGCGTGACGGTCAAGATTCCGCAGGCGCCGCTGCGTTTCGATTGGGAGCCTGTGCGCGATGCCGGCGCCAGGTGAGATTTACACCATTGCCGAGCGTTTCCGCCGGGAGTTGCTGCGCCACGAGCGCGCGGCATCGTCGGAGATGGTGCGCTACTACGGCGCGGCCTGGCAGCGCATCAAGGCGCGCATCGATAAGCTGACGAAGCAGTACTATGAGGCTGTGGCGGCAGGTGAGATCAGCGAGCAGCAGCAGACAACCTGGCTCTTCCAGTTCGAGCGCCTGCAAACGCTGCAGCAGGAGGTCGAGCGCGAGATCGCCGAGTTTGCCCGCTTTGCCGAGACGCGCATCGCCGCCGAGCAATACGACGCCGTGCAGGCCGCCGGGCGCTATGCCGAGTTGATGGTCGAGGCCGGCCTGCCGCGCGGCCTGGCGTATACCTGGAACCGGCTGCCGGTGGACGCGGTCAGCGACCTGGTGGGCTTTACCCAGCCCGGCTCGCCGCTGCGCACACTGCTCGACGAGCTCGGCCCGGCGGCCAGCGAGAGTATACGCCGCACGCTGATTACCGGCCTGGCGTTGGGCCAGAACCCACGAGAGATCGCCCGCCAAGCACGCCAGGCGCTGGGCGGCAACCTGGCGCGGGCGCTGACCATCTCGCGCACCGAAACGCTGCGCGCCTGCCGGGAAGCCACGCGGCGCAACTATGAAGCCAACAGCGACGTTGTCGAGGGCTGGATTTGGCGCGCGGCCTGTGACGAGCACACCTGCGTCGTCTGCTGGGCGCTGCATGGCACAAAGCACAAGAACGAAGAGATACTCGACGGCCATCCCAACTGCCGCTGTGTGATGGTGGAGCTGACCAAGACCTGGGAAGAGCTCGGCGCCAAGGGCGTGCCTGAGACGCGGGCAGAAGTGGAACCCGGCGAGGACCGTTTCGTCAAGCTGCCCGAGGAGCAGCAGCGTGCCATCCTGGGCCACGCGGGATACGAGGCGTACAAGGCCGGCGCAGTGAGGCTCTCAGATTTCGTCGGCCAGAGAAGCGACCCACGTTGGGGGACGATGCGGTATGCCAGGAGCCTGAGGGAGATGCTGGGGGCGGGGGAGGCGAGCAAATGGTATGCGCAGGCTGCCGCAGCCCGGCCAGGTGTTCAACAGCTCGCACAGCCATTGACGCCAGCGCAGCGGCTGACCAAGATGGCTAGGCGGATCGACGGCCCGTTGGCCAGGCGAACCAAGACGGTGAACAACTGGGATGGGACAGTCAGTGTGCAGCACTTGCCGCCGGGATTGTTGGGAATCAAGGAGTGGGGTTGCAGTATTACTGTGAGTAATGCTATAATTGGCAATGATGCGGATTTGTGGCCGACGCTGAACCATGAAATGCTGCATGCCTTGAGCGAGGGCATCAATCCATGGGCATATGGGCAGTTCAAGGGTTGGGAAGAGGGTGTAGTCGAGAAGCTGCAACGTATCCTTGGCCCGAAGGTGCTGAAGGCGATTGGCGAACAACCCTACGTTGGCTTGGGCGCTTACAACCATTACATCGCCGAGCTTGAGCGGATGAGAGCCTTCCTGGGGCGGTCGGAGAGCAGTTTCTATCTGCAGCTCTTGCGCACGCCGTTGGCAGATCGGGAGCAGGCGGTGATTGCCATGGGGCAGCGCTTGCCCAAGAGCAAGCAGCAACAATGGCAGCAGCTGTTGGCCTCCGCGCTGCCCATCTTGCGAGCGCCTTAGTGGAGGGGCTGTGACACGTGATGAAGTGCTCCAGAAGATGCGTCAAGCAGGGACGTTAGAGCAGATTCGGGATGCCCAACAGGCCGTGAATATCTGGATGGAGGGGCACCCCCACGATACGGCCATTGCGCGTGAGGCAGAGGGATTATGGATGTTGGAGTCAGCTCTGCGCGAGTCGGGCGTGGAATCGACGGCGGAGTTGAGGCAGCGAAAGGGGCGATCCTGATGCCGTGCGCGTGTTGCGCAAGTTGACACACGCCCCTGAGTTGTTGTAGAATACAGCCAACAGAATAGCCTGCCCTAGAGCGAAGCTGAGGGGCGTTTCGGTCGGAGAGCATCCGGCTGGGCGCCCCCTTTTTTGATTCCACGCCACGGCGGCGGCAACAGCCGGGGGAGCTAAAGCTCCCAAGGGAGGACAGCATGGTGGATCAGGCGAACCCAACCGATACCCCTGCGAATGGGGGGCAGCAAGGCAAGGACACCCTACAGGGTGGCAAGACGTTCACGCAGGAGCAACTCGACGCCATCATCGCCGACCGGCTGCAGCGGGAACGGGGCAAGTACGCGGACTATGAGGAGCTGAAGGGAGCAGCGATCAGGCTGGCCGAGTTGGAGAGTAGTCAGCTCTCGGAGAAGGAAAAGCTGGAGCGCGAGCTGAAGGAAGCGCGGGAGCGCGAGACCAGGCTCGCCGGCGAGCTGCAGACCAGCCGGGCGATTGCCGCTGCCAGCAAGGCGGGGGCGCTGTATCCGGACCTGGTGGCGGCCAAGACTCCCGTTGAAGCACTGGCAGACGACAAGAAGCTGGAAGAGGCGCTCAAGGCGCTGAGGGCGCAGTACCCGGCGCTGTTTGGGGCGCGGGGCGGCTCGGCGGACGGCGGGGCCGGCGGTGGCAGGTCGGCGACGGGCCATGTGGGGATGAACGAGTATATCAGGCGGGCTACGGGCCGCGCCTGAACGGAGGAGTAGCAAATGCCTTTCAACAATGTGATCTCGCGCAATGATGCCGTGGCGCTGATTCCGAACGAGGTGAGCGCCGAGATCATCAAGAACCTGGCGGCAAGCAATCCGCTACTGACGATGGCGCGGCGGCTGCCGAACATGAGCCGGGCGACGCGGATGATGCCGGTGATGAGCGCGCTGGCGACGGCGTACTTTGTCAACGGCGACACGGGCCTCAAGCAGACGACCGAGCTGAACTGGGCCGGGGTCAACATCCATGCCGAGGAGCTGGCGGCCATCGTGCCCATCCCCGAGGCCGTGCTGGACGATGCGGACTATGACATCTGGGGCGAAGTGCGGCCCGCCATCGAGGAAGCGCTGGGGGTGGCCATCGCGCAGGCGGTGCTGTACGGCGTGAACATCCCGGCGAGCTGGGCGACGGACCTGGGCGGCGCGGGCATCGCCATCGCGGCTGCTGCGGGTGGCGCGGCCCCGGCGGGCCACGTCATCAGCCAGGCTGCCTACGCCGACCTGTACGAGGCCATCCTGGGCGAGACGGACGGCGGCGTGGACGGCGCGTTTATGGTGGTGGAGGCCGACGGGTTTGAGGTGACGGGCAGCATCGGCCACATCAGCATGAAGGGCCGACTGCGCAACTGCCGCGATGTCAACGGCCTGCCGATCTTTACCGGGGCGCCGGCGGGAGCGGTGGACTATCGCCTGGGCGGGGTGCCCATCGCCTTCCCCAACGACGGCAGCATCGTGGCGGCCAACTCGCTGCTGATCGCGGGCGACTGGTCGAAGCTCGTCTATGCCATGCGCCAGGACATCACCTACAAGGTGCTCGATCAGGCGGTGATCCAGGACGCGGCGGGCAACATCGTCTACAACCTGGCGCAGCAGGATATGGTGGCGCTGCGGGCGGTGATGCGGTTGGGGTTCGCGCTGCCCAACCCGATCAACCGCGTCAACCCGGTGGCGGCGACCCGCTACCCGTTCTGCATCATGACGGCATAGGGGGAGGATGACATGGCGCTCTTCCCGTTCAATACCAACTGGCCGCGACGGGCGCAGAGCGATGTGCCGGGCATCCGCACCGTGCTGGGGGCGGGCGTCTGCTACGCCCCCGGCAACCTGGCGGCCTCGGATGACGACCGCTTTGTCGTCGCGGTGGACATGAAGGTCGGCGCCTACGCGCTGGCCGAGACGACCATGCCGGAGGCGGCTGTCGCGCGCAAGCTACTGATCGCGGTGACGCAGGACGCGCCTGGCGGCAACGACACGATGGGCACGCTGACCATCGTGGGCACCGACATCGCCGGCCAGCCGCTGACGGAGACCATCGCACCGGCGGCCAATACGACCAAGACGACTCTCAACGCCTTCAAGACCGTGGAGAGCATCACCGGGGCGGGCTGGGCGCGCGACGGCGCCGCCGGCAGCGAGGATACGATCAAGATCGGCACCTCCGAGGCGTTCGGCCTGCCGGACCTGCTGACGGACACGGCGCAGGTGGTATGTGCTTCGTTGAACAACGTGCGTGAGGCAGTGGCGCCGACGGTGACCGTCTCGGCGACGGTGCTGGCGCTCAATACTGTTGACCTGGCTACGACGCCGCTGACGGGCACGCCGGTCAAGGTGTATTACTGGCTGTAAGGAGCAAGCAAGATGGCTGAAGGAAAGGGCTGTTTCTCCGGCGCGCTAGTCGCCGGCGACGCGGGGGTTGGCTCGATGCTGGCCCTGGCCAACCCCGAGGGCGTTGACTTGATCATTACCCGCTTCATGTTCGTCAAGAGCGTGGGCGCGGGCGGTGCGTTCACCGTTGACGCCGGCGTGACCGCTGCTGTGGGCGTGGGCTCGGACACGCTGCTCGACGGGCAGTCGCTGGTGGCGGCGGGCCTCCTGGACAACATCCAGAACCAGGCGGGCAATGGGTTGAGGGCGGCTCTCTGGCCGGCGGCGTCGTTCGTGGTGGCCACGCCCAGCGGTGATATCTCGGCGACCGGCTTCGAGGGGACGTTCTATATCGAGTACGTCAGAGTCTAGGTGACGGCCCGAACAAGTTCGGGAGTCCGGGAGATGGTGGCGATGGATGCAGCAGAGGCGCAGGCGCGGCTGGAGCGGATGACGGATGCGGCGAGTGAGCCGGCGCTGTCGGCGGAGGACGTTGCCGATTGCCTGGCTATGAGCAGGCTGGTCGATGCCGACGGGCTTGCGCCTTCTGAGGTTGCCTGGACGCCGACCTGGGACTTGAACCGGGGCGCGGCGGAAGGTTGGAGACGCAAGGCGGGCAGGCTCGCCATGCGCTTTGACTTTGGCGCCGACGGCCAGACGTTTCAGCGCAGCCAGGCGGTGGCGCATTGCGAGTGCATGGCCGAGCAGTATCGGCGGCGGGTGGTGTGCAGTGTGCCGGTGGTGGGGACGATGGCCAGGAGTGACGATTGATGACGCCCGAAAAAGCGGATGCCGAGTACCGGCGCATGATGCAGGCGCGGGAGCGGGCGGCGCTGACGCGATGGCGGGCGCTGGCGGGCAGTAGCCCCGCATACGCGGGCCTGCTGGCCAGGACCGAGGCGCTGAGGCGCGATGAGGGCTGGGAGCCGGTGGCGTACTTGAGCGAGGAAGAGCGCGATGCTCTCGGCAACTGAGCTTGGGGCGATGCGGGCGGCGGTGGAGGCCAGCCTGCCGGATATGTGCGAGGTGCAGCGGGTCACGCTGGCGGCAGGCAGCTATGGCGAGCAGACGGAGTCGTGGAAGAGCATCGCCACTGTCGCCTGTCGCGTGGCACCCGCTGGCGGCTTGCCGCAGGAGCGGGTGATGGCCGAGCGGCTGGGCAATGTGTCGACGTGGACGGTGACCTTGCCCGCACTGACCGATGTGCGGGTAGGCGACCGGCTGCTCGTTGGTACGCGAACGTTCGCCGTTGCCGGGGTACTGGCGCGCAGCGAGGAGATCGCGCGACGGGTAGTGTGCAGTGAGGCGGTGTAATGCCAGTAGTAGACAGCGTGACCTGCAACATCAGAGACTTGGGGGGCGTGACCATGCATGTCAAGGTGTCGCGCTCGCTCTTCTGGCGCATGTGGCTAACCAAGTGCCTGTTTTGGCTGGGCTGCTGGGTGAGTGGCGCGCGGCTGGAATGGACCGAGGTTGAGTGATGGCCAAGCCGTTGGTGGTGACAAGGATTGTCTTCGACAAGCTGCCGGAGCTGCAGGGAGTGCTGCGGCAACGGGCGAGCGCGGCGGTGCGCAAAGCGGGACATGATATCAAGGCGAAGGCCAAAGAGACGGTGCCGGTGGATACCGGCAACCTGAAGAACTCGATCCAGGCGATGATGGAGGGCGACCTGACGGCTATCGTGGGCACGCATGTAGAGTATGCGCCCCACGTGGAGTATGGGACCCACAAGATGACGGAACGCCCGTACTTGGGCCCGGCGGCGGAAGCGGTGCGGCCCAGCTTTGTGGCGGCGATGAGGGAGCTGCTCAAATAGGGCGCGGTTGCCGCGCCCCTACGATGGGCGGTAGGCATCTTTACGGGGGCCGACCCAGACGATGTTGACGACATGCTCCTGGTCGTCGATGGTGTAGACGATGCGATAGTCGCCGACGTGCAGGCGCCAGGCGGATTGGGCAGTGAGCTTGAGGCTGCTGTGGGGCCGAGGGTCTTGCGCGAGCTCGTCCAGGGCCGCGCGCAGGCGGGCGCGAACCGGGGCCGGCAGGTCGTCGAGGCGTTTTGCGGCGGAGCGCAGGACGCGGACGGTGTAGCTCATGACGGCAGGGCTTCGTCGAGCGAGACCCAGTCGTCGGGCTGGGCGGCCTGGGCTTCGGCGAGCGCCTGGCGGACCTCGGGGTCGCAGGCGAGCTGGGCGTCTTCGAGGGCGTCAAGCATCTGGTTGTAGCGGTCGATGTCGAGCAGCACGGCGCGGATGCGGCCCCGCTGAGTGACAAAGACGGGCCGGCTGAGGTGGGTGATGACGGCGTTCAGGGCCTTGCGCAGCTCGGATACGTGCATGCTGTGGATGGTCATTGGTGCACCTCCTGATGATACCAGTATAGCACGCACTGGCGGTGCTCGCAAGGGGTGAGCGTGAAGGGCTGTAGGGGTGAGCGGTGTTGGAACTGCCGCGCATTGAGGATTGGTTGCAAGAGGTGCTGGCAGGCGATGCGGCGCTGACGGCGCTCTTGGCCAAGCACAAGGATACGGGCCAGTGCGTATACGCCTACGTCGCACCGCAAGGCGCGCCAATGCCCTTCGTGGTCTACAGCCACCAGGGCAGCCACGATGTGCGGGGAGTGGGCCCCAGCCGGATCATGGTCAGTGCGGTGTATCAAGTGAAGGCAGTTGGCCCGGCGGCGAGCATGGGCGCATTGACGACAGCTGCCGACCGGTTGGACACGCTGCTGCAGGGGGCTTCAGGCACAGTCGTCGATGGCGCCGTGCTGGCGTGCGTGCGTGAGCAGCCGCTGTCATATGTCGAGGTGGATAGCAGCACGCGCTACCGCCATCTCGGCGGGCTGTATCGCATCGCGGCGAGGGCGCAGGAGAGCGAGCCGGCACCCGAGCCGGAACCAGAGGAGGCATAAGCAATGACCATTCCTTCAACCCTTGTGCAGGTCACGCAGATCGGCGTCGAGGCGACGCCGGGGACCGCGGTAGCTGCCAACAAGCTGCTGCAGGCCGTCGAGATCGTGCCCTCGATCAAGGGCAACGTGCAGAGCTTTCGCCCCAGGGGGTCAAAGTTCCCCACGCTGGCGGCGCTGGGCAAGGACTGGACCGAGGCCAGGATCAGCGGCCAGGCGGTGTATACGGACATCGTCTATCTGCTGGCGGGCATCCTGGGCTATGCGGAGCCGGCAAAGCAGGGCGAGAGTGCGGCCTACAAGTGGACCTTCACCCCGGCGCAGAACGCCGAAGACTCGATCAAGACTTTCACCGTCGAGTGCGGCTCGGCCACGCGCGCCGGCAGGTTCGCCTACGGGCTGGTGAACAGCTTTGGCCTGAGCTTTGACCGCGATAAGGTGGAGCTTTCCGGCGCGATGTTGGGGCGAGCGTATGAAGACGACATCACGCTGACCGCCTCGCCGACGGCTATCGACCCCGTGCCCATCCAGCCGACCGAGCTGGCCCTCTACATCGACGACAAAGCTGCCGATGTCGGCAAGACACAGATCGAAGCCGAGGCCCTGCAGGGCAGCTTTGAGATCGGCGACCGCTTCGGCGCGGTGTGGCCGATCAACAGCTCGCTGGCGTCGTTTGGCAGCCACGTAGAGACGGTGCCCACGGCAACGCTGAAGCTGTTCCTGGCGGCCAACGACATCGGCATGGGGCCGCTGGCGGCCATGCGCGCCGGCGCCAAGCGCTGGATTCGCATCGCGGCCACCGGCCCGGTCGCCGACGATACCCACCACTACTCGCTGCAGCTCGACCTCTGCGGCACGGTGAGCGAAGTCGGCGAGTCCTCCGATCGCGATGGCGTCTACGCCCTGGAGTGGACCTTCCAGGCCACGCACGATGCGACCTGGGAGAAAGCGCTGACGGTGGCGGTCGTCGACAAGTTGAGCGAGCTGTAGGGGCGAGGTCTCCTCGCCCGCACATAGGGGGATAGTATGGCTTATCTGAGCAAGCTGGGCGCGCGGCGCACGGTGCCCGTGGTGTACGACGGCGAGAGTATCGATGTGACTTTCAGGCCAGCAGGCGTCAATGCTGATTGGCAGGAGCACCTCCAGGGGCTGAAGAAAGACGACCAAACCGGCTATCTGGAGCTGCTGGCCGAGGTGCTGGTGGCGTGGGACATTCTGGACGACGACGGGCAGCAGCTCGCACCCACCGTCGAGTTGATGCGGCGCTTCCCCACCGACCTGCTGTACGAGGTGGCCTGGGCCATCTTTGAGTCGCTGGCCCCAAAACGGAAGAGCGGCGAGCGCTCGGCCGCTGGCTGAGGACGAGCGGGCGCATGGGCGAGGCGCCGGAGTGGTACTGGGACATCCAGGCGGCGCGTTACCTGGGCGTGGCGCCCTGGGAGCTCGCCGCGCAGTCGATTGAGTGGCGCAACCGCGCGCTGGTGGCGATGAGCGCGGAAGCGGAAGCGCGGGATACGTGAGATGGCAATCACCGCAGCACAGCTCATGGTCAAGGTCGGCGCCGATACCAAAGAGGCCGAGTCTGGGCTTGACCGCGTCAAAGGCAAGGTCGGCGGCTTTGGCGCCTCATTGAAGGGGATAGCTCAGCAGGCTTCGAGCTTTGCCATGGCCATGGGCGGCATGAAGCTCATCGGTCAGGTGTTCGATGCTGTCAGCGAAGCAGTTGTCGGCTTCAATGCGCACATGGAGCAATCCAAAGTCGCCTGGACGACCATCCTGGGCTCGGCCGCTGGCGCCAGCGTGATGCTCAAAGACCTGCAAGAGTTCGCAGTGAGCACGCCTTTCGAGTTCCCCCAGCTTGAGGATGCTGCACGACGCCTCTTGGCCATGGGCTTTGCCGCTAAGGATGTAGTGCCCATGCTGACCGATGTGGGCAATACCGCCTCGGCATTGGGGCTGGGCACTGAGGGCGTGCAGCGCATCACGACGGCCCTGGGCCAGATGCAAGCCAAGACCAAGGTCTCCGGCGAGGAAATGCGCCAGCTCACCGAAACAGGCCTGCCGGCCTGGCAGATACTGGCCGACGCGATGGGCAAGCCAGTCAGCAAGGTGCAAGAGACGGCCGGCGAGGGCAAGATCGCCGCCGGCGTTTTCATCGACGCCTTTCGCGAGTTCTCGCAAGCGAACTATGGCGGCATGATGGACGCACAATCCAAGACCTTTAGCGGCGCCATGTCCAACATCAAGGATGGGCTGACGCAGCTCATGGCCTCTGCCTTCAAGCCGCTGTTCGAGCGCATCTCCGAGCTTGCGCAAGCCTTCGCCAACCTCGCTACCGAGGGCGGTCTGGCACAGTGGGCGGAACGTATTGCGGGGGTTGTGGGCAATCTCATCGCTCTCTTCGACCAGTTGTCTGCGCCGGTGCAGCAGGGCATCGTGCTCTTTGCCGGGCTGGCGGCTGCGGTTGCCGTCGTGGCGCCGGTGGTTTCAATGCTGGCGCCGGTGATCTCGGCCTTAGCTGGGCCTATCGGGCTGATAGCCGCAGCCGTTGCAGCGCTCTACGTTGCCTGGCAGAGCAACTTTGGCGGTATCCGTGATACGGTCATGGCAGCCCTGCCCGGCATCGCCGGCGCGGTGCGCAGTATCGTCGCGCGGGTGGTTGGTTTCTTTGCCGAGAATCTGCCCAAGCCTATCGCCATCGGCCAGACCGTATGGAAGGGCATCCAGTCGCTTTGGGCCAAGTTCGGCGACAGCATTGCCGGCATCGTGGGCATGCTGTTGCAGCGCGTGCAGGAGCTCTTCCAGACGGGCCTCAATGTGGTGGGCGACGTTATCGACATTGTCATGTCCGTGGTACAGGGCGACTGGGCGGGCGCCTGGGAGGCTGTCCGCAAGCTGGTCTATGACGTGTGGGCAGGCATCATCGACTTTTTGGCTTCGAGTGCCAAGACGGTGATCAGGCTCATCGGCATGGTGGCCGAGGCATTGGGCAAAGAAGACCTGACCAAAGGGTGGGAAGATGCCATTGACAATCTGGCCACACAGGCCAAGGGATTGGGCGTGACAGCCCTGCAGGTGCAGGACGCCATCGGTGGCGTGGCCGACGCGCAAGCCGAACAGCAGCGCCAGACAGCGGAGGGCAACAAGCTCATTGACGATTGGGCGGCCAAACTTCAGGGTTTTCTGACACCTGCGACCAAAGAGAACACTGGCGCCCTCGACGCCGAAGGTCGTGCGGCGCTGAATGCAGCCCAGGGTCTCGGGCAGGTGGGCAGTGCTGCGGAGGACGCTCAGAAAAACGTCGGCGCCCTGATTAGCTCATTGGTGCTTACCCACCCCGCAAGCCTCGCCGCCACGGCGGCTGTGACGCATTGGCAGGCTGCGGTCGAGGGTGTGAATGGCGCGTTGCGCGCCAACCAGGCCGCAGTCAAGGCCGCGCAGGCAGAGGTCAAAGCGGCGCAGGCTGTGCTCCAGGGTATGCAGGAGCGCCTGCAGGGCATGCAGGACAAGCTCCAGGGGCTGAACGACCAGCTCGCGCAGGCCAAGCAGCGGCTGCAGGAACTGAGCCAGCCGCAGCTGACCGGCATGGGCCAATTTGATATGCAGATTGGCGCCCTCCAGGCGCAGATGAAGCGCCTGGACCTGGCCGAGTCGCTGGGCGTGCCGCTGGACAAGATCATCAAGAAATACCCCCTGCTCACCGAGGGCGCGGAAAAGTATCTCAAGAAGCTGCCCAAGACCAAAGAGGAGCTACAGAAGCAGCTCGAGCAGTTGCAGCTCATGCAATCACTGAGCTATGACGAAAAGCTCAAGCTGCTGCAGCAGGCGGCCAACCCGCTGGCGCCCGAGATGAGCTACGAGGGCGCACTCTCCGGCATCCGCGATACGCAAGCGCAAATGGCCAAGATCACCGCTGAGATCACGGCGCAGGAACAGGCCATCTCGCGGCAGCAGGCGGCGATCAAGGCGCAGGAGGAAGTGATCGCTGCGCAGATGCGCGCCGTCGAGGCGCTGCAGGCTGCGGGCGAAGCGCTCAACGAGACGTTGCGTACCTACCAGGAGCAGTTGCAGGGGGTGCAGCGGCATCAGGGCTTGGTCAACGAGGGCCTGGAGACGGCGTACAAGTGGTTCCTGGAGGACCGCGAAAAGATGCTGGAGATGGGCGGCGCTGCGGCAGAGCAGGTGCCCATCATCGACGAGAAGATGCGCGAGCTCTTGAGCGGCGTCAACCAGTTCGCCGGCGATACGTCGGCGGCAGCACAGGATACGTTGAGCAAGCTGATCGACAGCGCAAGGCTGAGCTCGGCCACGGCGGTTGCCGAGATTGACGCCAGTCTCGGGCAGATTCCGAGTGACATCTACACCTATCACCACGTTATCACCGTGGCCGACATGACGCCTGCGCCAAAGCCGGTCTACAACAACGCCGCCGCGGCGGGGGTTGTGGCGGCACAGAGGGCGGCGGTCAACGCGGCGTCCTCGTGGCTGCGACCCGAGTATCGAGCGGGCGGCGGCTCAGTGTGGCCGGGGCGGGCGTACATCGTCGGCGAGAAGGGGCCCGAGGTGTTCGTGCCCAGCGTCAGCGGCGCGATACTGCCGTCAAAGAGCGACGGCTTTGGCGCAGCGGGCGGTGACATCTACATCGACAAGATCATCGTCCAGGGGAGCGTGACGACGGCGCGCGGGCTGGCCAGCGAGGTGCGTGACGAGCTGCTGAAGATGAAAGCGCGCAACGGGAGCACGGGGTTGTGAGGCCCGAGGTCAAGGTCGAGATCGCCTTTGCCACCAGGCCCACAGAGGCGCCCACCTGGGTGGACGTATCGCAGTACGTGCGCGCAGTGGATACCAGCCGGGGCCGCAATATGGAGCTGGACCGGGTGGAAGCGGGCACAGCAACGGTACTGCTGGACAACCGCGACCGCCGCTTTGACCCGACGAATGTGGCCGGGCCGTACTACGGCTACCTGCTGCCCATGCGGCGGATTAGGTTTGCGGCGACGTGGTTGGGGGTTCGCTATCCGATCCTCGCCGGGTTCGTGGAACGGTGGCCCCTGCGATACGAGGACTCTGACGCCTGGGTGGCAGTTCCCTGTGTGGACGGGTTCAAGGTCTTGAACATGGGCCGGCTCAGCACGAACTATCCAGAGCAAAAGAGCGGCGAGCGGGTCGCGGCGGTCCTGCAGGATGCCCAGTGGACGATGGGCTACAATTGGATTGTGGAGAGCCCGATCAATGGCATCCTGGGCGAGACGACGTATGTTGGCCCGAACATGGAATGGCTGATCCAGACTGGTCTGACGACGGTGCAGGCGGTGACGCTGGACAAGGCCACGCCGCTCTCGCACATGCAGGATGTGACTGAGACAGAGAACGGCACGCTCTTCGTGGACCGCGGCGGCAACCTGGTGTTCTGGGATCGGCATCAGCCATTGACGGCTCCGCAGAGCGAGAGTCAGGCGCTGTTTGGCGATGCCGATGGCGAGCTGTCCTACACAGACATTGAGTTGAGCTATGACGATGGCTTGATTTACAACGAGGTCAGCCTCACCCGGGAGGGCGGTACGGCGCAGGTCGTCGAGGATGTGGACAGTCGGCTCAAGTATTTCCGGCGTACCTACGACAAATCGGGTCTACTGATGACGGCAGATGAGATCGCGCGCAGCGCGGCGCTGTACAAGCTGGCCCAATACAGGGAGCCGGGAGTGCGTGCGAGTCGCCTCATCTTTGAGGGGCCGCTGCCCGACGACGTGTGGACGGCGCTCCTGGCGCGTGAGATTGGCGACCGCGTGACGGTGCGCCGGCGACCGCCGGGCGGTGGCGCAATGATCGAATAGCAGGTGATTGTGCAGGGCATCCAACACGTGATTGACGACGAGGCATGGAAAGTCGAGCTGAACCTCGCGCCGGCTAACGTGATTGCGTTCTGGGTAGTGAGCAACCCCGCCTTGTCGGTGCTCAACTCAACGACTCGGCTGGTGTACTGGCGTAACGGTTGTGCAATCGGAGCGAGAATCGTTCATATCGGCACAGGAGCGGCG
>ERZ795049.2192-NODE-2192-length-23283-cov-6.859523_pt1 | contig 23283 bp, 25 predicted proteins | sample MGYA00375133_ERZ795049 | MGnify/ENA primary metagenome ERZ795049 (study PRJEB30178, sample SAMN05720147) | activated sludge metagenome | isolation source: anaerobic digester from wastewater treatment plant | place: Japan | collected 2015-04-20 ... | reverse complement strand
TTACTATGTTTGCACTGTGGTTAATAAATTGTCCGAATAATAGGGGGTCAAACCAATAAAAGTAAAAAAATGTATTTTAGCATTTTAAAATAAAATCTAACTCGAAACCAATATGTAAATTGATTTTATGGCTAAAATAAATAAATCAAATAAAAATTTGCAAATACGGAATAGCACAGCTGAATATTTAACTTTTGCTTATCAGTCTCAAGGAGACGGTGTCGAAGTTCGTGTGCAAGATGGAACTATTTGGTTATCGCAAAAAAATATGGCTACGATTTTCGATACTTCGAGTGATAATATTGGTTTGCACCTAAAAAATATTTATTCAGAAAAAGAATTATCTGAACAATCAACTACCGAGGATTTCTCGGTAGTTCAAATAGAAGGAAATCGCAAAGTTCGTAGAATAGTTAAGCATTATAATCTTGATGCAGTTATTTCTGTAGGATATAGAGTTAATTCCAAACGTGCTACAGCTTTCAGACAGTGGGCAACAAGCATTTTGCGAAATTTTACCCTTCATGAAAATATGAACAATCAGAATTTACAAAAAAATGAATAAAAAAGATCTAAGCGAAAGGGATATATGCACTAAATTGATTATACCTGCTCTTGAAAAAGCTGGATGGGATAAGCAATTGCAAATGTTAGAAGAATTCCCTTTTACCGATGGAAGAATATATGTTAGAGGAAAACTCACAAAAAGAGGAGAAAGAAAACGAGCTGATATTATTTTATTCTATAAGCCCAATATTCCTGTTGCTATTATTGAAGCTAAACAAAATAAATATTCGGTAAGAACTGGAATGCAACAAGCTTTAGAATATGCAAGAATATTAGATATTCCTTGTGTGTTCAGTAGCAATGGAGACGGATTCCTTTTTCACGACAAAACAGCAACTGATGAAAATATAGAAAAAGAACTAAGTATAGATGAATTCCCAAGTCCTGATGTGCTTTGGGAAAAATACATGAAATATAAAGGACTAATAACACCAACTGCCCAAAAAATTGCATCGCAAGCATATTTTATTGACAGTACTGGTCGTACTCCAAGATATTACCAACAAATTGCAATAAATAGAACTGTTGAAGCAATAGCTAATGGACAAAACAGAATTTTACTTGTAATGGCAACAGGTACAGGTAAAACCTATACTGCCTTTCAAGTAATTTATAGGCTTTGGAGAAGTGGTGCAAAAAAACGAATTTTATTTTTAGCAAACCGCAATGCACTTATTGACCAAACAAGACGTGGTGATTTTAGACATTTCAAAGATAAAATGACTGTAGTAAAACACCGCCAAATAGATAAAAGTTTTGAAATATATTTAGCTTTATATCAGGGTCTTTCTGGAAGCGATGAGTCTGCCAATGTTTACAAAGAATTTTCTAAAGATTTTTTTGACTTAGTTGTAATTGACGAGTGCCATCGTGGAAGTGCAAAAGAAGATAGTGCATGGCGAGAAATTCTCAATTATTTTAAAAATGCTACACATATCGGATTAACAGCCACACCAAAAGAAACTAATGAAGTATCAAATATTGAATATTTCGGCGATCCAATTTATACTTATTCGTTGCGACAAGGTATAGAAGATGGTTTTCTCGCTCCATACCGTGTTATAAGAGTGGCAATAAATGTAGATGTTGAAGGTTGGCGACCCGAACAAGGCAAATTAGATAAAGATAATATCGAAGTAGAAGACCGCATATACAACCGCAAAGATTTTGACCGAAATTTAATCATAGAAGAACGAACCAATGTTGTTGCACAAAAAATAAGTGAATTTTTGAAAGGCTACGACCGTTTTGCCAAAACTATAGTATTTTGTGTTGATATAGAACACGCTGAGCGAATGAGAACAGCATTGGTAAAACAAAACGCTGATTTAGTTGCCGAAAATCACAAATATATTATGCAAATTACTGGCGATAACGATGAAGGAAAACGAGAATTAGATAATTTTATTAATCCCGAAGAAAAATATCCTGTCATTGCTACTACTTCAGAATTGATGACAACGGGTATTGATGCACAAACATGTAAAGTAATTGTGTTAGAAACCAACATAAATTCACCAACAAAGTTTAAGCAAATTATAGGACGTGGTACAAGAATAAACGAAGAATATGGTAAACAATACTTTACTATTCTCGACTTTAGAAATGCAACGGATTTATTTGCCGATACAGAGTTTGATGGAGATCCAATACGAATAAAACCTGTTTCCGAAGACATTAACTTAGGTAATATAATTGATGAAGAAGAACAAGATATCAGTCCAATAATTGATGAAGAAAGTGGTGAGGAAATAGAATTTACACAAACTGAAATCACCTATCCTGAACATGAGTTTCCACCTCTTGAAGTAAACGAAAGAAAAAAAGTTTATGTAAATGGTGTTGACGTTTCGATATTGATTAGCCGTAAATTGTATTTCGATCAGCATGGAAAACCAATAACAACAAGTCTTAAAGACCATACAAGAGAAATTATTAAAAATCATTATGCTACGTTAGATGATTTTTTAAATAAATGGAACAAAACTGAGCGAAAAGAAGCAATTATAGCAGAATTGACAGAACAAGGTGTAATGGTAGATGAACTCTATGATGCTGTTGATAGAGAAGTTGATTTATTTGATTTAATTTGCCACGTTGCTTATGAGCAACCACCACTAACACGAAAAGAGCGAGCAAACAACGTAAAAAAGAGAAACTATTTTACAAAATATGGTGAACAAGCCCGAAAAGTGTTAGAAGCTTTACTTGACAAATACGCTGACCAAGGAATTGAAGATATGGAAAATATTAACATTTTGAATGTTCCACCAATTAACAAAATAGGCTCTGTTACAGAAATTATAAAAGCATTTGGCAATCGCGACAAATACAAAAAAGCTATCAAAGAATTGCAAAACGAATTGTATAAAATAGCATAGAAAAATCAATAGATTATGAGTAACGAAATTTTATTATATCAATCAAATGAACTAACGGAACGTATTGAAGTAAGGTTAGAAAATGAAACTGTTTGGCTATCACAACAGCAAATGGCAACTTTGTTTCAACAAACAAAGCAAAACATTAGTTTACATATCAACAATTGCTTTCGAGAGAAAGAATTAGATAAAAATTCAACTGTCAAGAAATACTTGACAGTTCAAAAAGAAGGAAATAGAAATGTAAAACGAATGATAGACTACTACAACCTTGACGTTATCATTTCCGTTGGTTATAGAGTAAAATCTAAACAAGGTACAAAATTTAGAATTTGGGCTACCAATGTTTTAAAAGATTATTTATTAAAAGGTTATGCACTTAACCAAAGAATGAATCGAGTTGAAAACACAGTGGAAAAACTTGCTGAAAAAGTAGATGAAATTTCTTTCCAAATAAAAACAAGTGAATTGCCTACACAAGGCGTATTCTTTGATGGACAAGTATTTGATGCTTATGAATTAGCTTCAAGAATTATTCGTTCTGCTAAAAATAATATTGTATTGATTGATAACTATATAGATGAAACTACATTAACTCATTTGGCAAAGAAAAATAAAAATGTAAAAATATTACTACTGACAAAAAATATTAGCAAACAATTACAACTTGATGTACAAAAAGCCAATGCTCAATATGGTAATTTTGAAATAAAAAAATTTACACAAAGCCACGACCGTTTTATTATCATAGATAATACAGAAATGTATCATTTAGGAGCATCATTAAAAGATTTAGGAAAAAAATGGTTTGCTTTTACAAAAATGAACAAAAACTATGTACAAAATATTATTAATGCAATTGCAGAAAATCATAAAATCATAAATCATGACTAACATAAGTGGTATAATAAAATCTATTAGGGATATTTTTAGGAAAGACCCTGGCTTAAGTGGTGATGCACAACGCATAGAGCAATTGGGCTGGATGATTTTTCTAAAACTTTTTGATGACAAAGACAAAGAAAAGGAATTACTTGATTTGAATTACAAATCGCCTATTCCTAAAAAATTACAATGGCGTAATTGGGCTGAAGATGACGAAGGTATCACTGGCGATGAACTAATTAACTTTATCAACAACCAACTTTTCCCTACTTTGAAAGAATTACAAGTTGGCGTTGAAGATAAGTTAGGTATAATCATTAGGCAGATTTTTGAAGGCACCAACAACTATATGAAAAGCGGTACTACCTTTAGACAAGCCATAAATAAACTCAACGAAATTGACTTTAACATCAGTAAAGAACATCACTTGTTTAATGCAATTTATGAAGATATTTTACAAGGACTGGCAGCCAAAAAAGACACTGGCGAATTTTACACGCCAAGGGCTATAACACAATTCATTATTGATATGATAAACCCACAATTAGGCGAAAAAATATGCGACCCTGCTTGTGGAACAGCTGGTTTCTTAGTATGTGCAGTCGAACACTTGAAAAAACAAGTAGAGAACATCAACGACCATGAAATTTTACAAAAAACTATAATAGGTACAGAACTAAAACCACTACCTTTTATGTTGAGTGTAATAAATCTTATTACTCACGATATTGCAATACCAAAAATTGATAACACCGATGCTTTAAGCCGTGAAATTACCTCAATAAAACAAAAAGACCGTGTAGATATTATTGTAGCAAATCCACCATTTGGTGGAGTGGTAGGAGACGGCATGGAAACAAATTTCCCTATGAATTTCCGTACAAAAGAAAGTGCAGACTTGTTTTTAATACTTTTTATACAAATGTTAAAACAAGGTGGACGTGCTGGAATTGTGCTACCAGACGGAAGTTTAACAGGCGATGGTGTAAAACAGCGTATAAGGCAAAAATTATTAGAAGATTGCAGTGTACACACTATTGTTAGGTTGCCACAATCGGTCTTTGCACCTTATGCAACAGTAAACACCAATCTTATTTTCTTCGAAAAAGGCAAAGCAACCAAAGAAATTTGGTATTACGAACATACTCTACCCGAAGGATATAAAGCATACAGCAAAACAAAACCTATACAACTTTCTGAGTTTGATGAAATAAAAAAATGGTGGAATAACCGCGTTGAAAATGAGCTAGCATGGAAAGTGCCTATTAAAACCATTATTGAACGAGATTACGATTTAGATATTAAAAATCCTAATAAACTTGTGGAAGAAGTGGTATATGATAGAAAAGAAATAATTTCTAAGATTGAAAAAAATCAAGTGAAAATAACCGAAATTCTAAACAAATTAAAAACATTGGCAGAATAATGAAGTACAGATTAGGCGATATATGTTCTATTACAAAAGGAGCAACAGGAATAATGAAAGCCGTGCCGGGTGAATACGAAATGGTTACTCTTGGAGAAGAGCATAAAACCCACAACGAGTATCAATTTGATGCAAAAGCAGTAATTATTCCATTGGTATCTTCTACAGGTCATGGTCATGCAAGTATGAAACACGTAAAATATTGCGAGGGTAAATTTGCTTTAGGAACTATCTTATGTGCTGTAATTCCCCATGATGAAAACTTTGTTTTAGCTAAATACTTACGGATTTACCTGCATTGGAACCGTGAAGAATTATTGGTTTCACAAATGAAAGGAATGGCAAATGTAAGCTTGCCAATGAATCGAATTGCCAATGTTGAAGTGATTGTTCCAAGCATAGAAAAACAACAATATATCGTTGATTTAGAGGCAAAATTAGTTAAAAAGGGAGATGCATTAGACAGATTGTTTGCTGAGCAAATCACTCAACTCGAAAACCTCACTCAAGCTATTTTACAAGAAGCAGTTCAGGGTAAATTAGTACCACAAGACCCTAATGATGAGCCTGCAACAGAACTGCTCAAACGAATAAAAGAAGAAAAAGAAGCCCTTCGACAAGCTCAGGGTACAAAAAGAAAAGAAAAACCTTTACCACCAATAAAACCCGAAGAAATTCCATTTGAAATTCCAGATAGTTGGATGTGGTGTAGGTTGGGGGAGATAGTTGATATAAAAGGTGGCAAACGTGTTAGAAATGGTTACAAACTTTTAAAAAATCCAACTGACCATATTTACATTAGGGTGACAGATATGAAAAATGGCAGTATTTCAGATAATGATATTCATTATATTGATAAAAACATGTTTGAAGTTATTAAGCAATACACAATAAAAAAAGAAGATTTGTATATAACAATTGCTGGAACAATTGGGAAAGTGGGTGAAGTACCAGAAAAATTTGATGGTGCAAACCTAACAGAGAATGCTGCAAAATTATTCTTTGACAATGTTTTACTAAATAAAACTTGGCTGAAAAATATTTTGACTTCAGAACACTGTCAGTTTCAATTTTTAGATAAGGCAAAAAAGGTTACAGCCCAACCAAAGTTAGCTTTAACAAGAATTGCAACAGTTTTAATTCCACTTCCCCCACTTCTCGAGCAAAAGCGAATTGTAGCAGAAATAGAAAAGCAATTAGCTAAAACCGAACAACTTAAAAAATATATTACATCTAACCAAGAAGCTACAGAGCAACTGCTAAAAGCACTGTTGCATGAGGCGTTTGAGGGGGGAAAATAAAAGAAAGGAGAACGATATAAAATTTTTTTTATAAATAGCAATAATAAAATCATTTTTATTATCTTTGTAATATGGAAAAAAGTGGTTCTATAGAAATCATAATAACAGGATCAATAGGTAATTTCGATCTTTCACCTGACAATTACGACATCAGAGAAGTAATTGATATGCTCGAAAATGCTGAAGGATTACTTTATTCTGGAGATAAAAAAAATCGTCCAACTATAAGTTATAGAATAGAAGAGGGCTCAGTAAAACACATTTTTAAAATGTCTATGCAGTTTATAATTAGTTTTAATGCCATTATAGGACAAATTAACGAATCACAAAACATAGATTTTTTAGATATTAAAACTGCTAAAGCATTCGAAAATATACAAAATATCGCCAAAAAGAAAAATTATGTTTTTAATATAAAAACATCGCTTGACCAAACTAATGAAGTGCGTTTAGATAATACAACACATTTTTATAGAACAGAAGTATTTTGGGCAGACGCAGAATTTTATTTTTATGGAAAAATTACTAATGCTGGAGGAAAAGATAAAGCTAACATACATCTTGCAACAGACGAATTTGGAATAATAACAATAGAAACACCAAAAATTTTTCTAAAAGATTACGAAGAAAATTTACTATACAAAACTTTTGGAATACGTACCACAGGAAAACAAAACTCAGAAACAGGCGAAATCGATAAATCTACTCTTAAATTTATTGAATTAATTGATTATCAACCCAAATATGATGAGAAATATTTAAAATCACTTAGGGATAAAGCAAAGAAAAATTGGCTTCAATCCATTGATCCTGACAATTGGCTAAATAAAATAAGAAGAAATTATGACACATAAAAGAGCTGTTTTATTAGATACCAGTTTTTTTCTTCGTTTTTTAAACGATGAAGATCCATTGTTTAATAATGCAGATAAATATTTTCGTTACTTCTTGCAAGAAAACATAGATATGGTTATTTCAACAATTAGTATTGCAGAATATTGCGTAGGTGGTCATATTGCTGAATTGCCACTAAAAAATTTACAAATAATGCCTTTCAATCTAAAACATGCAAAAAGAACAGGTGAACTTGCAAAAATTGCTTTTACAGAAAAGGAAAAAGAAAAACTCCAAGTAAACGAGAGAAAAATTATTCCAAATGATACTAAACTCTTTGCACAAGCAGACTGTGAAGAATATATAAAATACTACCTATCTTCTGATAAACAAAGCTTCAAAGTTTACAAAGCAATTAATAATAAAATAAATCTAAAATTTGAATTTTTAAATCTATATATACCCTATGATCAAACCTTTGGAATACTCGATTTATAAATTTTTAAAAACAACAAAATACTATTAATCAAAACAAAGACGAACGGGGCAAGTTTTATAAGGTTTATTATAACAATGAAGATTAGGAATGGTAGATGAAAAGATTTATAATATGGAATAATGGATTTTAGAAAGCAGAATTTATCAAATAAATACTTCCCACAACTTGTGGAAGAATTACAAAAAGCAAGTGATTCTTCAATTTTCCCACAAGTTGTGGGAGAATTAAAAGAGATGGGGGAATCCTCAAGCCCTTCACTATTTACTGAAATACTTGAAGAATTATTGCAAATTCCGTGGGGTCACCATCGCTATATTATAGACAAATGCAATGATAACCCCTCAAAAGCATTTTTCTATGTCCGACAAACTATCGCAAACAATTGGAGCCGTGCCATGCTGTTGAATTTTCTCGATACCAACCTGTATGAACGACAGGGTAATGCTGTCACTAATTTCAAGACAACACTTCCTGCAGTGAATAGCGATCTTGCCCAGCAACTTACTAAAGACCCGTATTGCTTTGATTTTGTAAGTCTTACAGAACCATTTAAAGAAAAGGAGTTAAAAGATGCCCTATTGCACAACATAACAAAGTTTTTGTTGGAATTAGGAAACGGATTTGCTTTCATGGGCAATGAATATAGGCTTAAAGTCGGAGAAACGGAACAGTTTCTTGATCTACTATTTTACAATGTAAACCTCAAAGCATACGTGGTGGTTGAAGTGAAAACAACCGCCTTTGAACCTGCTCAACTGGGACAATTAAGCTCATATGTATCATGTGTGAACCATTTGCTTAGAAAAAGCGACGACAATGCGACCATCGGACTGTTGGTATGTAAAGATAAAGACAATGTGTTTGCCCAATATTCATTGGAAGGTTACAATCAACCTCTTGGAATATCAGAATTTAAGGTGGATGAAATTTTTCCAAAAGATTTCAAAAGCACACTGCCAAGCATTGAGGACATTGAACGAGAACTATCCTAAAACTTATAAGATATGACGGTTACAAAATATAAAAACACTATGGAAGGCAATCTTGCATACAAGCTGCACCTTGAATTATTAAAAGAAAGAAAAATGTTAAACGAAAATTTATTGGATAACCTTATTAAAGAATGTGATGAACTTGTTGCAATATTTACTGCTACAGCGAAAACAGTAAGAAATAAAATAAATGCTAAAAACAAAAAAAATGAAAATATTGAAGATTGTGAATGGGAATAATAAAGATGATAGATTTTGGATTTCGGATTTTGCAAAGCAGAATTTATTAAAATCTCAAATCAAAAATCTCAAATCGTAAATCACAAATCAAAAATCGTAAATCATAAATCAAACAAATATGAATAAGGAAGAATTAAAACAAAGAACAAAAAAGTTTTCATTAGAAATAATAAAACTTGTAGAATTGATACCAAATACAAAAGTTGGACATACTATTGCAAATCAAATAGTTCGTTCAGCAACTTCTGTTGGAGCTAACTACAGAGCAACTTGTAGAGCAAAATCAGACAGAGATTTCTTGTACAAAATACAAATAGTTGAAGAAGAAGCCGATGAAACACTTTTTTGGTTAGAATTATTAAAAGAAAGAAAAATGTTAAACGAAAATTTATTGGATAACCTTATTAAAGAATGTGATGAACTTGTTGCAATATTTACTGCTACAGCGAAAACAGTAAGAAATAAAATAAATGCTAAAAACAAAAAAAATGAAAATATTGAAGATTGTGAATGGGAATAATAAAGATGGTAGATTTTGGATTTTGCAAAGCAGAATTTATTAAAATCTCAAATCAAAAATCATAAATCTCAAATCGTAAATCAAAAATCGTTAATCATGCATCAATCAAAACAAAATAAACCAATGAACTTTTTAAATCCTTTTCATTTCATATCAGTTCTTAATAGAAAAAAGAATGACCCAAAAGAATATATTTTTACGGGAAATTTAAAAATTAACGAATTAGATATTCAATTATTTAAGTATAACAAGGAAGAATGTGAGGAAATTAAAAACATCTTACCAAAAGACATAAATAAATTTGAAAAAGATGAAAATAATTACTGGCTAAATATTTATGGATTAAGCGAAACAAACAAAATAGTTTCAATTTGTGAAAAACAAGGCATACATAGTTTAGTAATTCAAGATATTCTTGATGTTAACCAAAGACCTAAATTTCAAGAATTTGAAAATTTTTCATTTCTCACTCTAAAATCTATTGTTCCTTCTGAAAATGAGATGATTACAGAACAAATAAGTTTTGTTTTTGGCACAAATTATTTAATCTCTTTTCAAGAAAGAAGAGCAGACTTTTTTGAACACCTAAGAGTTAGACTAAGAGAAAATAAAGGTATTTTAAGAGAATCAAGTATGGATTACCTGCTTTATACAATGCTTGAAGCAATTCTTGATAATTATTTTAAAACTCTTACAAAATTAGATGAAGATACTGAAAAGTTTAATTTTACTAATACTAAAAAAGAACCTTCACCAAATGCACTCGAAATTATAGAAAATAATAAAAAGCTGATTAATTTTATTAAAAAATCTATTCTGCCAATAAAAGAATTTACTCAATTAGTCGAACGCAGCGAATGTCAAGCTGTTCAAGAAAAAAATTTAAAATATTTTGCCGAAATAAAAGATTTATGCCTAACCCTTATCGATAATTGCGATATGATTCTTTCATCATTAGAAAGTAAATCAAATTTGTTTTTTTCAGTGCAAGGACATAGAATGAACCAAGTAATGAAAACACTTACAATAGTTTCAACTATATTTATTCCTTTAACTTTTATTGCAGGCATTTATGGAATGAATTTTTCAAATATGCCAGAACTTAAATGGAAATATGGCTACTTTGCAATATGGATAATTATTATCATCGTTTTCTTTACAATGATTATGTATTTCCGTAGAAAAAAATGGTTTTAATAAATTCATTCCCAAATTACTCTCTCAAAACATTTTTTTTACTATTTTTGTTAAATAAAATAAAGAAATGACAAAAATTAGATTAACAAAAATATTTGAATTTGAAGCAGCACACGCCTTGTACAATTACGATGGCTTATGCCGTAATATTCACGGACATTCGTACAAACTTGCTGTTACAGTTATTGGAAAACAAAATACAGAACCTAACTCGCCTAAACTCGGTATGGTTATGGATTTTGGCATATTAAAAAATATTATAAAAGAAAATATAGTTGACAAATTCGACCATAGTATTTTATTAAATAAAATGGAAAATATAAATTCATTTAAAAATGAAAATCCAATGTTTGATAGAATACATGTATTTGATTTTCAACCTACTGCCGAAAATATGATTTTACATTTTGTTGAAATTATTAAAAAATTATTACCAGAAAATATAAAACTACATAGCTTAAAACTTCACGAAACAGCAAGTTCATACGCAGAATGGTATGCTGATGACCAAATTTAAAAAATGATTAAATCTTTTTTATTTTCAATAATATTTTGTACTACGCTTTTATCATTTACTAAAGTTGATGATAATCGAGATAATACACCTCAAAACAGTAAATTAAACTCATATTCGTATATTGATAAAAATTATCTTCTTGGTAAAGTAAAACCCGAAGAAGACAGCATTTTAGTAAAAATTCCAAGAAAATGTTGCTTGCAAAGAACTGAGTATATTCATAAAGAAGCTCTTAAACCTTATCTTGCAATGTATTTTAAAGCAGAAAAACAAGGAATTAACCTAAAAATAGTTTCTGCTTTCAGAAGTTTCAATAATCAAAGGCATATTTGGAATAGACAATTTCATGAAAATTCAGATAAAATTACAGTAATTAATTCAATACTTAGATATTCTTCAATGCCTGGAACTTCGCGACATCACTGGGGAACAGATATAGATTTATTAAGTGTACATTTAAGATATTTTGAAACAGAAGAGGGCAAAAAAGCTTACCAATGGTTATGTGAAAATGCTCACAAATTTGGATTTTATCAAGTTTATACAAATAAACCATATATAGGATACAACGAAGAAAAATGGCATTGGACATATTTACCAGTTTCTAAAATTTATTTGGAAGAATATAAAAAACAAATTTCTTACGAAGATATCACAGGATTTAATGGATGCGAATTTGCAGAAAAACTAAATATTTTCGAAAATTATGTATTTGCTATTGATAGTGTATTATTACGATAATTTATTCTAAAAATTCTATTTCTTTAAAATAAAACTTTTCAATTTTACCAGCTACTTCAACAAGCAAATAACCATAATTATCAACACCTCGAATTATTCCCTCAAACTCTTGAGATTCTGATTTAAATCTTGATTTTTCTTGATACTTATACAAATTACTCAAATATAAATCTCTAAGAAAATTAAAATCTTTAAACTTATATTTTTCAAAATTTGCTACAATTGTATTTGCTAATAATTGAATTTCATCATCAATATTATATTCGATATTTGTTACATTTTTTAAAGAAATAGGATTTGGTAAATCTTGCGGAAATTCGTCTTGATTCAAATTTAAACCTATTCCAATTATAGAATTAGTAATAATATTACCTGTAATTGTATTTTCGATAAGTATTCCAGCAAGTTTTTTGTTTTTTAGATAAATATCATTGGGCCATTTTATTTTGCTTAAAACACCCTTTAAACTCAAATAATTAAAAATACTTAAAGAAACTATTATGCTAATATTAAAATGTTCGTCTGCTTTAAAATTATCAAATAACAACAAAGAAAAAGTTAAATTTTTATAATCATCAGAAAACCAGGTATTTTTACCCATTCCTCGTCCTTCTGACTGAGAATTTGTGTAAATTAAAGTATTTTCAAAAACAAGTTCTTTGCTTAATAATTCTTTAGCATACAAATTTGTTGAATTTACTTTTTCTAATTTTATAATTTTCATTATAGGTGATTAAACCCGAATATTGAAAAAGATACTTATAAAATACTTTCTTTTTTAATTAAAATTCATAAATCAATCCTGCTTTTAGTCCAAGATATAAAGGATTTGTTTTAAATGTTTTAGTTTCTTTTTCTGTAACCCAAAATTTAGTATCTTTAGTATAACCTAAAGCATTAACTCCTTCTAAATCGGTAATAATAAAATTACATCTTAAACCAAGATTAAATTTTAAAGCATCTTCAATTAAGTTAATATTTGCACCAAAACCTACAACAGCTCCAATACCTAAATCTTTAAATGCATATTTTACATCTAAATTTTCTACATTCTTAAAATCATTATATAAAGGTATATCTTTATAGATACCTATACGATAACTATAATCTTCTTCAAATGTTTTGTTATAAATTGCTTTATTTACAAGTGAAAAAATTCCACCTATTTCGAAATATACAAGTTTTCCAAGTTTTAATAATATTGGAAAATCTATAGTATTTAAAACAAGTGAAGAATTATAATAAGCCCTTTCATCACTATTAGTTATACTAATAAGTTTAAAATCACCTATATATTTTTGTGTTACTTTATTTACATTCATATTCAACTCTAAACCAACTACATCACCAGAAAAATAATATCCTGCAATAAGTCCATAATAATTTCCAAATGAGGCTGCAACATCCATTTCGGGACCTTCTGCAAAAACTTGTTTATTTAATAGCCAAGTATTATTATATGCAAATTGCCCACCTAAATAAAATTGGCTATATCCTTTAAAAATAAAACAAATAAAAAGACTTGCTAAAAATATTTTTTTCATAACTTAAATTTTAAAATTAATATAATTATAAACTTAAAAATGCAAATATAACTATTTTATATTTAACTTTTTAGAAATTTCCAACATTTTTATAATTGACTTTTCTGCTTTTTGTCTAAGTTCTTCATCTATGTTAATTTCTGGAAGCTCATATTTCAAACAATTATACAATTTTTCCATTGTATTAAGTTTCATAAAATTACAATCATTAAAAGCATTTTTAGAACTGGGAGGAGCAATAAAAATTTTATTTGGACTAGCTTTTTGCATTTGATGTAAAATTCCAGGTTCTGTTGCTATAATAAATTTTTTAGCACTATCTGCTTGTGTAAATTTCAATAAACTTGACGTACTTCCAATATGTTCGGAAATATTAAGTATAGAAGTTTCACACTCAGGATGTGCAATAATTTTAGCATCAGGATTTTCTGACTTTAATTTTAAAATTGCTTCTAAATCAAATTGTTTATGAACATGACAAGCTCCATTCCACAAAAGCATTTTTCTGCCTGTTACATTGTTTATATAAGCACCTAAATTTTTATCGGGACCAAAAATAATTTTTTCATCTTTAGGTAAACTGTCAACAATTTGTTTTGCATTAGAAGAAGTTACAATTATATCTGTTAATGCTTTTATTGCGGCTGTTGTATTTACATATGAAATAACAGTATGTCCGGGATTATCTTTAATAAATTTTGCAAAATCTTTTTCCATACAAGATTCGGCTAAAGAACAACTTGCTTTTAAGTCAGGAATTAAAACTTTTTTGCTTGGCGACAAAATTTTTGCAGTCTCTGCCATAAAATGAACACCGAGAAAAACAATAATATCAGCATCTGTTTCAGCAGCTTGTTGCGACAATTGTAAACTATCACCAACATAATCAGATATATCTTGTAAGTCGCCACTAATGTAGTAATGTCCTAAAATTACAGCATTTTTCTCTTTTTTAAATTTTTTAATTTCTTCAGCATTATCAATGCTTTTAGGAATTTCAATTTTTAAAAACCCAAAATTTTCCAAGTCTGATTTATTCATAATAATATTAATTTTTATTAATTAATTTAAAATATGATTATTATTATTAGTTGTTAATATTGTTTAAAAATAATTAATATTTATTTTAATTCGTTTGCAAATATCACTTATTAAATTTTATAAACAATAAAATTTTCAAACTTTCTTTGATTTTCAATATTTTAATTTTTTTATTCACACTTGTTAATAGTTTTTATTAAAAGCATTTTTAACAGTTATTTTTCATATTATCGTGTATAAAATTGTTAATTGTTTTGTAAAAATTTGTGCTAAGTATTTTTGAATTTTCAAAATTTTTTATATCTAAGTTTTGTTTGAAATAAAAAAATTAATTTATTAAAACTTATCGACAAAATATTTATTGTTTTATATAAGTTGTTAATATTTTACAAGATTGTAAATCAAGCATTTAAAAATTTTCGATTTTTTAATTGTTTATGTAACAGTAAATTAACAGGTTTGTAATATTGTTGATAAAAAAATACGGTTAAGTAAAAAAAAATTAAAAATAAATCGTATAAAATAAAAAGTTTGCACGTAATGTTTGGTTTATATGATAATGGTTCAAAATATGAAACCATAAAATATTTTTATTTTGGAATGCGTTACTATTACATCATAATTAATTTTAATGCGGAAGTAAAAATTAACATAAGTATTTAATTCACAGCGTTTTACATAGTATATTATCAGTTGTTTTTTAATTATCTTCAATTATAGTTAAATATTTTTTATATAATTCTATAAAAATATTATCTATCAAAACTAATATCGCAAACCATAAAAAGTAATTTTCATATTTATAATTTTCATCTAAAAGTGTTTTTAGCGTAGGTAAGTTTTGCTGATAAGAATGCGTGTTATGAGCTATTTTGTTTCTATGTTTATATAGGTGATTCTTATAAATTATTTTCAAAGAAATACCATTTGTAATTTCTGGAAATAAACTTTGATTATCGGTTACAAAATGTTTGACTTCAATTTTTCTCCAGATATTTTTAAAATTATTAAAAGCCACTTGACTCCAACTAACAAAGTTCGTATTTGAGAACATTTTATCGATCTTTAAGGTAGTAAGAATTTTCTTTTTGTCTATGGTTGTAGCATTAAAGTTACAATCATAATTACATATCTGTTCAACTAATCTTTTATATATTTTAGTCTTGTCTTCATATGAAGAACATTCTCCTAATCTATCTTCATTCGATAATAGTATTCTTCTATAATCATAATCATTTGATGCTAATTCCCAGCAAATGCATTTCATTTTTTGCTCTTGAAAACCAGTCATTTTTAAAAACAATGATTGCGAAATGTAATCATATAAAGGGTACGTCTCGATACCACAGCCTATTCCAAGACAAGCATTTACGCCTTCATTCAAAACATTAACAATTGGCTTTAGTATAAATTCATTATGGTTACTCATACGGCATAACATTTATAAATATTTATTGAATCTTCTAATCTAGACCTCAAGTGTTTTAATGCACTTGGAGTTTTCTTATGCGAATAATCATCTTTATAAATACTTATTTTGTTCTCAATTTTTTGTTTGAGTTCATTTTTCTTTGCCTTATTAATTCTTTTATCATTAAAAACAGTTTCATAAATCAATCCAAATAGATACATATCTGCATCAATTATGGATGGAAATGTATTAATCTCTAAATATTTTATACTTTGCTTTAATTGTTCATATCGTGGATTATAGTTTTTATCAGGAAACATCTCTGTAAAATCATTAAACATATTAGAATTATTCTCGCCTGCAACCGAATAAATATATTCTTCATAGTATTCTTCCAATTTTCTTCCATAATATTTAGCCACATTATTTGCTCTATTGTCTTTGTAATACTGAGATAATAAAGATAAATATCTGACAAAATCTATTTTTATATTATTTATTGTAAGCGTTTTACTAAAATCAGGGTCAAAGAATTGAGCTAAACTGCTATCCAAAAAGTATAATGATTTTCTACTTTCTTGTACCAGTAGCTTTTCTCCTTTTATATTGATATTACGAAAAACAGTAGAATAGTATTTTTGTTGTGCAGCATCTGTGGTATTTGCTGGAACTAAATAAGAAAAACCTAAAAATGTATTATTTAGAAAATCATTATCAATATCAGTTAAATTTAATTTGTGATAATGACCATTTCTCCCTTCATTCTTTTCTTCAATATATGTTTTAAAAGTCCACTCTATAATATCAAGTTGTTCATCATCATCATCATCATTTTCGTTGGCTATCTGATTTATCGGGTTATTGTATTCATCTCTTTCTGGAAACAAATCTAAATATGCTAATAATATACTTGTCAGTCTTTGTTGTCCGTCAAGAATAAGATTTTGAAGTTTGTTGTCTATATTTAATGCTCCTATTGTGACTGGCGGAATGAATTGTTTATTCTTCAACGCTTTAACAAAATCCCGCACTGCATCTTCTTTCCACACAAAATGACGTTGATAGTCAGGTAGAATGATATTCTTTTTCAACATTAAATCAATCCAATGTTTTAGGGAATATTCTCCATAATATACTTTATTTTCCATAATTAAAAGAATCTATATTTATTTTAAAATGATTCTATATAGTTTTTCACACTTATCGCTACCATCACATTTGTTACACACTTTCGATTTTTAACTTTTTACACTTCAACTACGTTCAGTGTATCACTTTTAACAGAGTTTTTTACCAAACTTTAAAATCATTCATTAAATTTTCTTGTCGTGAAGTAGGTTGTTGTTTACCATTGCTAAGTTCTTTAACACCGTTAAAAATATAATTTCTTAATTCGGAAACGCTTATAATTTTGTCTTTATTGGTGTCGGCTTTTCCTTTTTTAATACCATTAATTAAGCAATATGTAAAAATACCATTTTCAATTTTTTCGATTTCTAAAGCATAGCCACTCCCCGAAGCAGCTGAGATAACAACAGTTCCAGTTCCTTTTTTCAAATCAGCAAATAATAAACGCATTAATTCAAATGAATTTTTCAAACCTGTTTTTGGTTTATTTTTGTTTTTATTTGTAAACATTGTTACACCTCTAGTATCATCTTCGCTATTTTTTTCGTCGGTAGCAAAATCATCATCTTTATCAACTTCGCCTGAGTGGCAAGCGTCCATTAATAATAATTTATTTCGTGCAGGAATACCATCTAAAATACTTTCTATTTCGTCATATTTTAGACCATTTTTAGCTGGATCATCAAAATCTATATCAACAGTTGCAAAATAAAAATCTAATTCATCATCTAATAAGCCATGTCCTGCAATGTGTACATAAACATAATCATCTACCTTACTTTTCATTAATTCATCTTTTAATGCCAAAACATTGTCTTTTGTACATTCTTGATTATGAAGTGAATAAACATTTATATTATTAAAAGATTTATTATTTTGGAAAAGTTTCATAAAACCATCACCGTCATTTATTGTATATCTTAAATTATATTGTGATTGTTCATATTCAGAAACAGCTAATGAAATTAAATATAAATTAGGTTTTTCTTTAATGGCTTTATCATAAAAAATCTTTATTTCTTGTTTTAAAGACTCTACACCTTTAGAATTTAGACAAGAAATATAAATATAATTATCGCCATCTGACAAAGGAATTTCTATTTCTTTAGTTATAGATTTTGAATTTTCTTCTAATAAAGATAATCCTTTTGTACCATAGATAGGAATATCGTTTACATATATATTTAGTCTATCTAAAACATAATTATGGTCGAGCATTTCTAAATTTAACTTACAAATATTTTGAGTTGTTTTTAAGCTAATATCTGCAGCATTAGCAATTTTTATTTCTGGTAAATCAATTTTGCCGTCCAACATTTTTTCGGTAAAACCAAGTTTTGCTAAACGTTTTTGATATGCTTTATGGTAAACATCAATAATATCTTCGTCAAAATATCCAAAAGACTCTAAAATATAGTCTGGACGATTAAATTTAAGGTCGAATTGTTCGGCAGGGAATACTTTTCCGTCAAAATTAAATCCCATTCCTGTTAGTGCATCACCAGTTGCCATGTAGTAATTGTCGGGGGTAATAAAAATTAATTTACCCATATCAACAACATAAATACTTAGCAACATTTCTCCTGTTGATAAATTCCATATGTTCATTGAAGCATCTTCTGCAGCACTAATTAAATAATCTTTACCTTTTAATATTTGAAAATCATTAATAGGTCCTCTATGTCCTTTAAAAGTTATTGTTTTACCATTATGTTGTCTTGAAATTTCAAAACCATTGCAAGTATAAATATCGCCATTACTATAGTCTTTTTTAATAATATAATCATAAGAATCAGGTGATTTTTCTTTTTCAATTTCTGTAATTAAAAGATTATTAGGATTTTCTTTATTTAATAAATTACTAGTGCTATTACGTTCTTTTTGTTTATAGCCAGTAATATTCATATTAAATATAATTCCACGATTTTCCTCTTCGCCTAATCCGATAAAATCTTTATTATCAGTAAAAATTATTTGTTTAAAAATATGTTTATTGTCTTTTGAGCCTAAACCCAAATTTACTCTTTTTGATTTTCTTTGTTCTTTAGGCAAATTAATTTTTAAACCAGATATTGATGATACTTTCAAAACAGGATTTGATAAACCCCATTTTCCGCCAGAATAGGCAATGTTTTTACCATCTGGGCTAATTGCAACTGAATAGACATTTTCATCAAACCAATTTTTACGGGTTTTTTCATCGCTACTAGCTCTTGCTTGTATTCCTTTAATATTTAAAGTTTGTTTTGCTTTTGTTGATTTAGGATGCAAGATAAAATATTGTAAAACTTTTTTATTTTCAAAATCCACTACCGCAGCTCTATTGTCGCCTCCTGCAGTGCCAATTACATTTGAATTTGGCGAGAAACAAATATCGTTTATTTTACCATTATGTGCATTAACTCCTTCGCAAGTAATTTTGTCTTCTTCAAATTTTAGTAAATAAACAAAGCCAAGTTCGTCTCCAAAAGCAATTAAATTATCATCTTTAAAACTTTCTAAACTTGAAATATTAAAACTACGTGGAATAATTCGTTTTTCTAAATTATAACTTGGAATTTGCCAAACAGATATTGACCTGTCTGCCGAACCTACTGCTATATATTTATTATTTGGCGAAAAAGCAATATGGTTAATTCTTGCATAGTGTGATTTAGTAAATTTTTTAACTTTTAACTTATTATTACAAAAATACAAACCGCCTTTTTCGTCTCCAGCAACAATAATATTTTCATCGTTAGATGTTGTTGAATAACTAAAATCAGTATATGTATCACGATTATATAGTTTAGACATGCCTTTACTAACTACAGCTCCTTTCATTTTCAACACATTGGCATGAGGTCTAGAAGAATATGAACCAAAAGATTTTTCTAATTTTAAATTCAACATATCAAAGTGGTAAACTTCTATTTGACCATAAACATATAAATCTCTTTCGCTTTTAAAGTTTAAAGCAACTAGATTATCGTAAGTTTGAATTTTTGTTGAATAAAATACTTTCCCAGATATTAAGTCGTTGATTACTAATTCGTTATTAGAATCAATACTTGCTACATATCTAGATGTTGGATCCCATTCAACAAATAAAACACTGCCTGTGTGTCCTGCTTGAACAACAGGAACAATTGTTTGAGAGCTTAAATAAAAAGTATTAAGCAATAATAAAAATAATATGTAAATTGATTTTTTCATAGCGTTTATTATTTTTTATAGAATTGTAAAATTTTTGACTCGTTTTCTCTTTTAAAAGGAACTAAATAACTTATACCAAAACCAGCATAACCTCTTAAATCAGGTGTTTTTGCAAATGTTGTTAATGGCGAAAAACTCACAAACAAATGAGTTACTAAAAATTTTGTTGGATAAATATCGAATCCAAATTTTGGACATATTTGAAAACCAATATTACTAAGACTGTTAAACATGCTGTTTTTTGGAAAAATGATTTTATCACTACTTTTCTTATCTAAACTTGGATATGTTAAAAATGGTGAACCATTATGATCATTTATAGTAATTGCATTGCTAACAGTATATTTAAAATCTGCACCAATACTTAAAGCCAAATGAAATTTAAAAACATAAAAATGTAATTTATACATAGCACCTACAAAGGGATTTATCATTAAAGATGCTAATTTTAAACTATCGCTATTATTACCAAAAACTGGAATATCTGGATCAATATTCAAATTATAATAAGCCATCGAAATATCTAGCCCTGGAGTTAATGTTAGTCTATGTCTTTTATATCCAAAATCAAAAGGAAAACCAAAACTTATATTATGTCCAGTAGCGTTGCGTGGTGTAGCTATATATGAAGTATCTTCATAATTTATTTCAAAATTATCAGCATAACTTAATAAACCATAAGAATAAAAAACACTGTAACCTCTAACTACTTGTTGCGAAAAACAAAGGCTTGTTGTTAAGATGAAAAACAAAAAAAGTATTTTTTTCATATGCTAAATTTTAATTTAAACATGTAAATTTAATAAAAATAAGATTTTAAACAACAAAAGTATAATATTTATTTGATATAAAAGTAAATTTTGTAGCAAAATAAGAAAAAAATATTTAATTTTTAATGTACATACAATATTTATGCCATTAAAAAACAAATCATTTTTCAGCCCGCTTGGATTTTTTTAACACTTCCAACACTCGGATTACAACCGAAGTCCGCAGGACGTGCTAAGCGAAGCAAAATCCGAGCGAGCATCATGGGTATTTGAGCGAGCTAGTTAGACTTTCAAAAGCTTTGCCCGTAAGGGCAACACAATGCTTTTAACTAAATTATCAATTTAATAATATTCTTCAGGAATAATTCCATTAATTTTTTTCGCATATTCTTCTATTGTTGATAAACCAAGTTCTGCACGGCGTTTATTCAAATTTTTAAAATCTTCAACTTCATTTAAAATAAACTCTGTTTGCTCAGGTGTTTTTGAAAACTGTGTTCCAAAAATTTGTTTTTTATTATTTTGAACAAGGTAACGGTCTGTTAGTAAGGCATAAAACTCAGGATTATAATCTCCTTTTTCGTATGCTTTTTTTGCCATTGTGTAGTATTTATTTTCAATCAAAGAATGTTGCAGAATGTAGAAAGCAAACATACTTGCTGATTTTCCAACAAGAGATGGAGTTGGAAATCCATATTTTCTTACTAATTTTTTGTATTTTTTCTTTATATCTCTTTGATTTTTAATATCTTGCTTAAATGAAATTGTTTTGTCATCTTTAAATATACTAGCAAAAGAATATTTTGATTCTTCTATCGCTAAATGAAATAATTTTAAAGCAAACTCTTTATTATGACCAGAATCTAATTCCATTAAGAAAAAATTATTAATCTTTTCTTCTATTATTTGCCATTTTTCTTTGTATTGCCTTAATATTTGAAAATCTGGTTCAACAAACACAGAGCGATAATCTTTAGGAATATCTATATATTTTTCAAGAAAATAAAAGGCAGAATCTATCATTTTTAATTGAGCATAATCTTGTGCTATTACATAATTGTGTGGATTAACAACATTTCCTAAGGAATCAACTTGTATCAAATTAAATTTAATTGATGCAACAAAATCATTTTTCAAATAAAAACTGTCTTGTTTTGGAATAACAACATAAGAATATTTGTAATATTTAAAATCTTTTGGTTGCGAATATGTTATGTTACACAAGAAAATAGCTATTGTTATTAGTATTAAATATTTACAATTAATCATAAAAAGCGTTTATGTATTTTTTAATATATTCCTCAAAAATACAAAAAAATCCACATTATACATTTATAAAAAGCATTAAAAAATCCGAGCAAGCATCAGAAAAAGTTACATTTAATCCACAGAATAATAAGATTATAAAAAATTTGAATTTAATCATATTAATTTCTTTTAAATTTACCAATGACTTGGTATTTGACTGTTACAAAGGCATTTAAAATTAGCTTTCCTTTTAAATCTACTAATCTTTTTTCCTTTTTTAATTGAACTAGGTGTATTTGGATGAAACTCATTATTAGCCTCAATTTCACACATAGGTTCTAAATATTCAGATAAACCTAATTCTGCAATATCTTCCTCTGTTAATACCGTTTGATTGTGTATCCACCTTAATAGTACGTTATTCTCGCTGATATTTGGTACAGGACCTTTTCCATCTCCTATATAGAAAAATTCAATATCAAAGCCTTTTTGTCGTAAATCTTTAATGTCTCCTAAAGTGTCTATTGTTATAGATACTTTTTTTATATGAAAAGCTTTTACTTGCCCATTTTTAAGTTTTTTCTTTTGTTTAAAAAGTTGATGATAACTGTCGTAATTGCTTCTGTGAAGCGATACTTTTAAGTTCCAATCAATACAATCTGGATTATCACATTCTTTAGGTAAATAGTACTTGGGAATCTTAGAAAAGAAAAAACTTGTATAATTAAATAGCCTTGTATGATAATGACGATGTGGGATTTTAACTTCTGATGATTTTTTTATATAATCTACCACTATCAACCGACTAAATTCAAAAAATGTTTATAGCATTTTCTAAGTCATTGA
>ERZ795049.2189-NODE-2189-length-23299-cov-33.245268_pt1 | contig 23299 bp, 22 predicted proteins | sample MGYA00375133_ERZ795049 | MGnify/ENA primary metagenome ERZ795049 (study PRJEB30178, sample SAMN05720147) | activated sludge metagenome | isolation source: anaerobic digester from wastewater treatment plant | place: Japan | collected 2015-04-20 ... | reverse complement strand
GAAGTGAATGGGATGTGAATAAGATGGGGCAAAGGAGGAGTCAGGCTCAATTAATAGTGGGCAGCAAATGGGTATACGTCACGGAAAAACGCGGGAAAAGAGAATGGGTCAGGGATAAATCGGATTCCGAACCTATGTCATCCCAAGGTTGGAATGACGTGGTTTTTTTGGGGCGGCGCTTCGGTGAGCGCCGCTACATGTGTAGAGGCGGTCGCTGTACCGCCTTTTTCCTTTTTTGCAAGGCGTTGTATGGTTGAGCCGAATATACGTCATCCCGGACGTCACCGAGCCCACGAGGTGACTTTGATCCGGGATCTATGAAGGGATATACATTGGATTCCGGGTCGAGCCCGGAATGACGTGGCGGGCTGGCATTGATGCCGTGCCATCAGCCATGCTCTAGTGCGGATCAAAGCCGGCCGGATGAATGAAGTCCGCCCCTCTGTGGCTTTTTTTCCTCTCCGAAACCAAACATGTCTTTGCCTCTACCTTCTTTTCTGAAAAGGCTTTCAGCCTTATATCCCAAACCCAGGCCATCCCCGCCAGATTATAAAAAAAGCAGACTCCCGCTAAAATCAGCGTTTTTCCACTTGACAGCAATTTGTCGATTGATATTCTAAACGGAATAGCAATTTGCCCCCTTTAGTTTCGGGGGCGGTTCACAAAGAAAAACACACAAGCCTGTCTTGAAAAGGAGGAAACATGAACAAACTGACAAGGCTAACGCCAATCCTGTTGATCGCTTTGCTATTATTACTGGGAGCCTGTGCCTGGCTCCAACCCAAGGATGACGAAAACCCGGTCATTCAAATCTCAACACCCACCAACTATTTCTCCTACGCCACCACCCAGGAAACGATAGACCTGGCTGGCACGGCTTTCGACAACAGGGATATCAAATCCGTCACAGTCAAAGTCAACAACTCTTCTCCCGTAACGGCCACTGGAACAACCAACTGGAGCTTGAAAGACATCGCCCTGGCCAAGGGTGACAACATCATCGTCTGCGAAGCCAAGGACAAGAAGGGAAATTCCGGTACCGCCACCATCATTGTCACGCGGAACACGGACATCGATTTCACCGGCCATCCCACCTTCAGCCAGAGCAGCTTTTTCGTGAGCCAGGCCGGCTACAGCGTGGTGAGGCAAACCCTTACACCCGTCAACTGCGGGGTCTCAGAGGTCCAAGTCGCCCGGGTGGATTCCAATTTCGAAGTAATAAATGAAATCGGCCAAATCTATGACGACGGCGATCTTTACGACCATCACGACGAAATTCTCGGCGACGGCACCTATTCCAACAAACTCAGCATCCTCGAGAACTACGCCGGCCAGTATTACTACAGGATCGTGGCCTATTCCGACGCCAAGGTCGCGAACTATTCGCCCCTCTACAAAATCACCGTCCACGAGGCGATCACCCAGGACGACATTAACAAGATGCTCGACAACCATGCTGGAATCGCCGCCGCCCTCAACGCCTCCGATGCCACAAATTTGGAGCAGGGCGCCGAGGAGTTGAAAACCTGGTTTGAAGGCCGGCCCGGAGTTTCCAAAGCGGAACTGGTGGACGGCAGCCTCGAAGTCACCTACGACACCGGCATCAAAGGAGGCGTGATCTTCTGCGAGACCGACGAAAACGGCTATATCACCACCAAAGGCGGCTCCGCCACGCCCACGCGCCCCAACGCCAACATCCCCCTGCGCAAGCAGACCAGAGGGCAAAACGCCCTCGAAAACGCCATCGCCAACCTGAACTGGAACACGGCCAAGGTGGATGACGCCGACAAAATCCAGGACAAGGACGTGCTGATCTGGGCCCCCTATGAGGGTGTCTTCGATATCGACATGCGCCCCAGCCTGCAAACCATATTCGAAAACAGCGACCTCGGCCTCAATGTGGTCTCGCTCAGGAACCAGCAATGCACCGTCGCCTCCCTGGCCAACCTTGCCGAATACGGCACCGTGATATTAGACACCCACGGCGCCAGCGGCGAACACATCCTGACCGGTGAACTGATGAACGTCGTCAATATCTGGAGCCACATCTTCCAGATCCTCAACAACGAGGTTGGCTTCTTCGAGAGGGTCACCTATTCCACGGTAGGAGGCTTTGCCCAAAAGGGCACCGTTTACAGTGTCCGCAGCGCCTATATCGCCAACCTGGGCGGAACCATGCCGAACAGCCTGATCTTCAACGGCTCCTGCGAAAGCTCCCAAACCGCCAACCTCTCCAACGCCTTCCTCGGCAAGGGGGCAAAGGCCTATTTCGGTTTCTCAAAGATCGTCAGCACCAGCTTCTGCAAGGCCAAAGCCGACGAAATCTTCCAGAAAATGGCCGTTGAACTCAAAAACAACGGCAAGGCCTTCGTCGCCGGACAACAAGACCCCTTTTTCAGCCACGCCACCTTCACCATGAACGCCACCACAAACGAACTCCACTATTCCTTCGACCTCATCAACGGCAATTTCGAGTTCGGAAACCTCAGCGGCTGGTTCCGTGAGGGAGATGGTCGCGTGATCACCCAACTCGGAGACCAGCAACCGACCGAGGGCAACTTCATGGGCATCATCTCCACCGGCCTGGGCTACACCGAAAGCAGCGGTTCCATCTCCCAGCCCTTCCGGGTGCCCGATTCGGTGGAAACCCTCAGCATCAGATGGAACTTCATCTCCGAGGAATTCATGGAATACGTGGGCAGCCAATATCAGGATTATCTCACCATTTCCATCACCGACAGCACCGGGGCCGTGCACGTCATCTTCCACGAAACCATCGACTCTTTTGTCGATTACGGCCTCGTCTGCTGCACTCCGCCCATTTCCTTTGACCAAGGGGACTGCTACATGACCGGCTGGCGCCAGTTGGTGCACGACATCAGCGCCTTCCAGGGCCAGGTGGTGCGCCTGCGCATAGCCTGTGGTGATGTGGGCGACAGCATCTACGACTCCGCCTGCCTTCTGGACGAGATCACCATCTATTGAGGAAAGTGTGAATCGCCTTATGGCTTTGGTCGGAATGATTGCCCTGCTCGCCGGCTGCTGCGTGGCCAAAACTGACAGGGCGGGCGTGAAAGCCCTGCTCTGGAGCGATGGCGAAGCCCTGCCCTGCGAACAGGCGGATTCCCTGGCCCAGAGCGCCCTGGAACTGCTCCAAAGCGCCGATGAAGAGGCCCGCCTGATCGTGAGCCCCGACCTCATCGATTCCATCAGGTCCTCAGGAACGGCCCTGGAGATCATCTGGCCAGAAACCCTTGCGTTCAACCTGCCCTCCGGCGCCAAAGACATCCTCGGGCGCGTAATTATCCCCCTCAAAGGCGAATACGCATCCGACGGGGCCGGCGCCCTCATCTTCTTCGGGACCAAAAGCTACGGAACCCCCGCCCTGCTCAACCACGCGGCAGCGGAAAAACTTGCCCGGATAGAAGCGCTGCTGGAAAATGAAAACATGAACTGACCCTCCTCCGGAAACGCCGCCAAAAAACCCCGGTTCAAGGCGCTTTCCTGGTGGATAAACCATTACGGGCGGATCAGAAAAGGTCCGCCCGCTCTTTTTCCCTGTTCAATTCCTTGCCTGTCCGTCCTTAGCCCCTGATAATTCACATCCACTTCGCCTCTCCTACACCTTTCGCATGAAAGGCGGGAATTTGGCGGGAGGCGAAAAAGAGGCACTTCGGAAAGGGCAAAGGACGGATAGACGGGGAGGCTAAAGGGATGAAGCCAACGCTTTGTGAGCCTTATAGATAGAATGCCGATACTCCTGAATCTTATTTTGTTTGGCTGCCAGGATTATCAGGCAAAGCCGCGGATGCGCTTCAGCACGGCGCTCTGCACCTGGGCGGGGCTGATTTCGTATTTACGGAATTCCAGGCTGTAAGTCGCCCGGCCCTGGCTGAGGGAGCGAATCCTGGTGGTATAGCCAACCAGTTCGGAAAGGGGAACTTCCGCCACGATTTCCTGCTGAAACTCGTTGTGCCTGCGCAGCACGCTGATTTGGCCGCGCTTGGCGTTGATGTCGGCGATGATGTCGCCCACGAAGGCATCCGGGGAGATAACCGAAAGCTGCATAAGGGGTTCCATTATTACCGGGACGGCTTCACGCAGGCCTTTGGAGATGGCCATCGAGGTGGCGATGCGGAAGGCCAACTCGTTGGAATCCACGGGGTTGAAATCGCCGTCGATGAGTTCGACCCTCACCCGTTCGAGGTTTCCGCTGATCAAGGGCCCGTCGTTGAGGGCGTTGAGCGCTGCTTCTTCGATCGGTTTGTGATACTCGCCGGGGATTTTATCGGTGCCAACGCTGCTCTGGAAGAGGTTTTTCGCCCCTTCAGGCAGTTCTTCCTCCGAAAGTGGGGAAAGGCGGAATTTCACCTTGGCATAGTTGCCTTTTCCGTTCATGTCGCGGATAAAGGTTTCCTCACATTCCACTGCGCGGGTGATGGTTTCCTTGTAGGATACCTGCGGATTGCCGACGTTGGCGGAAACGTTGAATTCGCGGCGCAGGCGGTCCACTATGATTTCCAGGTGCAGCTCGCCCATCCCGGAAATGAGGGTCTGGCCGGTTTCCTTGTCCGTAGTCACGCGGAAGGTGGGATCCTCTTCCTCGAGGCGGGCCAGGGCGTCGCTCAGGTTTTCCTGATCAGCCTTGGTGCGGGGTTCGATGGCGATGGAGATCACGCTGTCCGGAAAATGCATGCGGCTGAGCTGCACATCCAGCTCGCCGTCCGTGATGGTGTCGCCAGTGCTCAGGAAGCGGCAGCCGACAAAGGCGCCGATGTCGCCGGCGTGGAGTTCGTTCAGGTCGTTCTTACGGTTGCTCATCATCTGCAAAATGCGTGACACCCGCTCGCGTTTGCCGTTGCTCTGGTTGTAGAACGAAGCCCCTTTTTTCAGGGTGCCGGAATAGACGCGCACATAGACCAGCTTGCCCACATATTTGTCCGTTTGCACCTTGAAAGCCATGCCCACAAAGGGCGCGCGGGGATCAGACTCGAGGGTGACGGGGGCTTTGGTTTCGGGGTTGAAACCTTCGCAAGGCGGCACTTCCAGCGGGGAGGGCAGAAAGTCGCAGATGCCGTCCAGCAGCAGTTGCACGCCTTTGTTTTTCAGCGATGAGCCGCAGAAAACGGGGATGATGTTGCCTCCGATGGTGGCAACGCGGATGGCCCGGCGAAGCAGATTTTCCGGGATTTCCAGCCCTTCCAGGTAGGCATGCAGCAGTTCGTCATCAAATTCCGCCACGCTTTCCAGCAGGATGTCGCGCTGCTTGGTGGCCTGCTCCAGCAGTTCTGGAGGAATATCCTTCAGATGCACTTCGTTGCCTTTGGTGAGGGGGTCGAAGAGCCAGGCCTTCATCGTGATGAGGTCGATAACTCCTTCAAAGCTGTCCTCGCGGCCGATGGGGATGTTCACAGCCCGGGCCAGCGGGGTCAGGCGCTCGTGGATCATGCCGATAACCCTGTCGTAATCGGCGCCGGGACGGTCCATCTTGTTCACATAGGCGATGCGCGGGACCTTGTAACGGTCGGCCTGATGCCAAACAGTCTCCGATTGCGGCTCCACTCCAGCCACGGCACAAAAGACGCCCACCGCGCCATCCAGGATGCGCAGGCTGCGCTCCACCTCGGCGGTGAAATCCACGTGTCCGGGGGTGTCTATGATGTTGATGTGGTTGTCTTTCCAGACACAGGTCACCGTGGCGGAGGTAATGGTGATCCCGCGTTCACGCTCCTGTTCCATCCAGTCGGTGAAAGCGTTGCCGTCATGCACCTCGCCCATCCTGTGCAAAAATCCCGTGTAAAACAGGATCCGCTCCGTGGTCGTGGTTTTGCCGGCATCAATGTGGGCCATGATGCCGATGTTCCTGATCCTGCGTAGCGGACTGTCGGAGTCGCTGTTCATAATCTGCTTCCTAAACTCACCTTTCAATGTGTATTGTTGAAAAATCCAAGAAATACGAGGCGGAAACTTTGTCCACTAAAAAGTTCCCGACACCGGCGAGGCCGCAGCTTTACCACAACTCATTCCGGCCCCGCGTCACAGTGAATTGGAGCTGCGGATGCCGGGGTGAAATAATGATTGACAAGCAGGCTTGTTTGGAAAGAAGAGTATCGTTGATATGGGAATCCGAATGAAAAAACTGCTGGCGCTGTGCCTCATCCTGGCCGGACTGAGTTCCGCTTTCGCCCAGGCAAAGCGGGTGCCGACCCGCGCGGTGCTTTATTCCGCGGCCTTTCCGGGCGGGGGACAGCTTTACAACCGGGCCTGGCTGAAGGCGGGCCTGGTGATGGGCGTGCAGGGGTTTTTCATCGGTTCCGCCATCTACCATGGCGGCGAACGAAATTACTGGCGTGACCTGGCGGAAAACACTCCGGACCCCTTTCTGCAGGAGCAATACCTGGCCCGCAGCCGCGATTTCGGCAACGAACTGAAGAACGATATCTGGTGGCTCGGCATCACGGCAGGGCTTTCCATGCTGGATGCCTATGTGGACGCGCATCTTTCTGATTTCGAAAGCGAGAAGGAAAAAATACGGCTGCGCTTCTCCGGGGACGCTTTGCTTTTGCAATACAATTTCTGAGCTGCTTATGAAGGGGATTTACCTTGGTTTGCTGTTGCTGCTGCCGCTGGCCGGCCTGGGAGCTGATACCCTAAGCCCGGGCGAGTTCGCGAGGCAGATCCATGCCGAAATCAACGCCATCCGGGGCAGGAACGGCCTTCCGGAACTGATCTGGAGGGACGATCTGGCCGGTTTAGCCCTGCGCCACAGCCAAAACATGGGGAAACAGGATTTCTTCAACCATGTGGACCCCGAAGGCCTGCAGGTCTCGCAGCGGCTGAGGAAACACCTGCCGGAACTGCTGGTGGCGGGGGTTGGCGAGAACCTGTATTTCATCGAAAACAGCCGCCTGGTCTTCGACCCCAGGGAAATCGCCCTTGGCTGGCTGAATTCGACAGGCCACAAGGCCAACATCCTCAGCCAGGATTTCACCCATGAGGGGATCGCCGTGCATTTGGAAGGCAACCGGCTTTACACCACCCAGGTGCTCGCCCTGCCCATCCTGAAAAGGATTTCCGCCCTGCCCCCGGCTTTTTCTGCCGGTCGCAGCTACGCTTTGGAATTCGAGTATGTTTCCGTGGAGCCGCGCGAGGACTTCAACTGCCAACTGAGCATCCCGGACCCCAACACCAGGGTCCAGATCGATCTGCTGACCTACACCCTGGGCTCAATGCCCCTAAGCATTGAATGGAAGAGCGAAAACCGGCTCATCCTGCCCCTGGAGTTCAAATACGGCAAGGGCCGCTACTCCCTCCAGCTCGGCTGGGACGGCTATTACTACCAGGATATGCTGGAATTCAGGGCAGACTGATCCTCAGGGTAACCGGGCAGTGGTCTGAACCCATGATGTCGTCGCGGATGTCGGCATCAAGCACGCGGTCCCGAGCCTCGGCATTCACAAAGAAATAATCAATCCTCCAGCCCACGTTCCGGGGCCGGGCTCCGGCGCGGTAGCTCCACCAGGAATAGCGTTTCGGCTCCGGATGGAAGAGGCGGAAAGTGTCCACCCAGCCCGCGGCGACGATCTTGTCCAGCCAAGCCCTTTCTATTGGTAAGAATCCGCTGGTCTTTTCGTTTTCCTTGGGATTGGCGAGGTCGATTTCTTGGTGGGCGGTGTTGTAATCGCCGGTGACGATCACCATTTTGCCGCCTGCTCGGTCGGCTTCCATGCGTTCGAAACAGGCATCGTAGAAACGGAGCTTGTAATCCAGGCGCTCGTCGTTCATCTGTCCGTTCGGGAAATAGATGTTATAGATGATGAAGCTGTCATAATCGCAGCGGATGATGCGGCCTTCGTTGTCGAATTCCGGCAGGCCGAAGCCGTAGCTCAGTTCCAGGGGCTCGATCTTGCTCAGCACCGCCGTGCCGGAATAGCCCTTGCGCTCGGCGTGGGACCAGTAAAAGCGGTAACCCTTGAGCTCTTCCAGCTCCGGCGGGATCTGGTGCTGCTGCAGCTTTGTTTCCTGCAGACCAAGCCAGTCCGGCTGCTCACGCCTGATGGTGGCAGCGAAATCCTTGTTCATTACGGCCCGCAGGCCATTCACGTTCCAGGACCAGAGATTGAGATGCAAATCCATCCTCCGCCTCGGGGCGATATTTCCACTTGGGACAAGAGGTTACCGAGGCGGTTCAAGGCTTTTTGGCGGGGCTGAATCTGTCAAGTGAAAGGGCGCGGGGGAGGGTGACGTTTTTTGCGCTTGACACTTAAAGAGAACTGAAAAAAATGGTTTATTCAATGAAAATGCCATACATTTTAAGGAGTTAGATAAATGAAAAGGACTTATCAGCCTTCCAAACGTTCCCGCAAGAACACCCACGGCTTCAGGAGCCGCATGGCCACCCGCAATGGCCGCAAAGTACTTGCCAGCCGCCGCGCCAAAGGGAGAAAAACCCTCTGCGTATGAGCCATGCTTCGTAGGATCACGAAGCACAGTGAATACCGGGAGTTCAGCTCCCCCGACCTGTTTCTGAGGAGCGATCATTTCTATGCTGCGGTGCTGTTTGACCCACACGAATCCGCCCTGGGCATCACCATTGGAAAAAAGATCGGCAAAGCGCACACGCGCAACCTTCTCAAACGCAGGATCAAAGCATGGGCGCGCCTGCGTTGCCGCGACTTTCCCCAGGGCTTCAAACTCAACCTCATCGCCCGGCCCGGCGCCGGCGAACTAAGCTGGAACGAGCTTTGCGCGGAACTGGACAAACTGAGCGCCCAGCTTTGGGAAAGATGCTGACAGCGCTTCTGCGCCTGCCGAATCTTTCCTTCATCGGGCTGATAACCTTCTACCGAAAGGCCATCTCGCCGTTGCTGCCCAGCGTCTGCCGTTTTCAACCCTCCTGCAGCCAGTACAGCCTGCAGGCTTTCCGCAAATACAATTTTTTCAAAGCCCTCGGCCTCTCAGCCTGGCGCGTTTTGCGCTGCAATCCCTTTTGCAAGGGCGGTTACGATCCGCTTCCCTAAGGAGAAAATGTGGATAAACGCACTTTCATAGCCCTCTTTGTGGTGGTCATTCTCTTTTTCGTCTGGTCAACCTATTTTGCTCCCAAGCACCAGCCCGCCACCCCGCAAACCGCTGATTCGCTTGCCGCGGACAGCATCAAGGCTCCGACGGTGGCCGAAGAACCCCAAATCGCACTTCCGGACAGCCTGATCAAAGGCGCCGACAGCCTGAGGACCCTCACCCTGGCCAATGATAACTTCACGGTTAGCTTCAGCAACCTCGGCGCCAGCATCACCTCCATCAAGCTAAAGAAATACAACTGGGCGGACAAGAAAACCAACACACCCGTGGACTTGGTTCCGCAAGGCAGGGACCTCGCCGGCATCTCGCTGCTTCAGCACAAAGCTTCCCCGCCGAAAGACCTGAAAATGCTTTACTGGCAAAGCGCGCAGAGCGACACGGCGGGAATAGTTTTCTGGCTGGGCGAGCAAAGCTCCCCGCTGGTGACCAAAAGCTACCGTCTGGACGACAAATACGGCATCCTGATGGATGTGAAGGTCAACAGCCCGGATGCCGTGTATGGCATTGAATACGACTTCAGCGCCGGCATCGCCGACAGCGAAGTGGTCAAGCCCCGCGCCAAAGACCAGGATTACAAGGTGCTGCTTTTCGCGGACAACGTTCCGGTGAAGCTCACCCTGCCCAAGATAAAGAAAGAAGCGCAGTCCTCGCCGGTATCGTCTTTCAAGTGGGCCGCTTTGCGCAGCAAATACTTCAGCATCGCCATCCACGAAACCGGCAACGCCCTCACCAGCAACTACCATCCCGGCATCGCCAAAGATACCGGAAATCCAAGCCTGATTCTGGATTCACGGGATGACCGCCCTTCCCAAACCTGGGCTCAAAGCTTCCTTATCTATGCCGGGCCGGCGGATTACGACCTGATGAAAAGCTACGAGGACACCAAGCTGGAGCTGATCCCGGACCGCGGTCCCGGCTGGTTGCGCTGGCTGGCCAACGCCATCGCCTGGCTGCTAAAATTCCTGCACAGCTTCATCCCCAACTATGGCATCGTTATCATCATTTTCTCCTTCATCCTCAAGCTGATTTTGCACCCCCTCACCAAGAAAAGCATGGACGCCAACCTGAAAATGCAGAGCATCCAGCCCCAATTGCAGGAAATCCAAACCAAATACAAGAACGACCCGCAGAGGATGCAGCAGGAAATCGCCAAAGCATACAAGGAGGCCGGCACCAGTCCAATGTCGGGCTGCCTGCCGATACTGCTGCAGATGCCGATTTTCATCGCTCTTTACAACGTTCTGCGCTACGCCATGGCAATGCGCAACGTGAGTTTTCTGGGGCTGAATCTCTCCGAGCCGGACCCCTGGATCCTGCCCGCCATCATGGCCGGATTCATGATTTTGCAAAGCCTGATGACCCGGCCCTCCAAGGAAGCCATGGCCAAGATGGACGAGAAACAGCAGGCCATGCAGCAGAGTTCCAGGATGATGACCTGGATCATGCCTGTGATGCTGTTCTTCATCTTCCGCGGCCTCCCCTCCGGCCTGGTGCTTTACTACACTGTTTTCAACATGCTCAGCGTGGCCCATCAGTATTACACGCAAAAACGTCTTAAACAAAAGGAAACTATTTCATGACCTCAATCGAGAAAACCGGAACCAGCATCGAAGCAATCATCGCCGCCTTCCGCGGCGAACACCGGATCAGGGACTGGGAACTGAACTACAAGATTGTGAAAAAACCCTCCAAAGGTCTGTTTGGCCTGTTTGGCAGAAAGCAAGCCGTGGTGCGTTTCGAGCTGCCCAGCCTGGGCGAACGCGCCGGCAACCTGCTCAGCCAGCTGCTGGGCAAGATGGGCATCCCTTTCAGCCGCGTTACCACCAAAACCGAAGGCAAATCCATCCATCTGGAGATCAAAGACAGCCAGGACACAGGACTGCTCATCGGCAAAAACGGCTATATGCTGGAAACCCTGCAATATTTTGTGAACCGCGTTTTCGAAAACGAACACGATATCGACCGCATCTACATTGACGTGGACGGCTACCGCGAACGCCGCGAAGCCCAGTTCCTGAAGAAATTCCAACCCATCATGAAGAAGGTGCGCGAACAGGGCAAACCCCAAACCCTGGAACCCATGAGCTCAACCGACCGGAGGATAATCCACCGTTACGTGGAGCGCGAACGCGGCCTCCGCACCCTCACCATCGGCGAGGGCGAACAGAAACGCATCGTCATCTTTTCCGCCAGGCAAAAGGAGAGTGAGGCGCTCTCCCAGGCCCAGGACAGCAAGGACAAAAAGCCCCGCAGCCTCAGGCGCGAACGCGGCGGACGCCCCAAACTCAACACCAGACCGGAGCACAGCCTGAAACGGGAACAGAACCTGAAGCCGGAGCAAAATCCCAAACCCGGGCAAAGGCCCCGCCCCAACCGCCGTCCCCGGCCCAAGGGCAAAACCTCCGCCAAGGCATGAAACCGGATATCAGCCTGCACAAAATCGACGCGGGAAATTACTGGACCGACGGCGGCGCCATGCTGGGCGTTTTGCCCCGCGCCATCTGGGGAAAAAGCGTCCAGACCGACGAGCGGCACCGTAAAAACCTGGCTCTGAACCTGCTGCTGATCAAAATGGCGGACCGCGTTATCCTGGTGGATACAGGGCTTGGCAATCGGCTTTCGGAAAAGCAGCGCGACATCTACCGCCCCTCGGCCTTCCTGCTGCCGGTGTCCCTGGCTGAACTGGGAATCCGCGATGCCGACGTCACCGACGTGGTGCTCACCCATCTGCATTTTGACCACGCCGGAGGCATCATTACAGGTTTTGGCGACCACGACGCCCTCACCTTTCCCAAAGCCCGGCACTGGATCCAGTGCCAGGAATGGGAAACCGCCAAAAATCCCGACGGCCTCAACCGCGCGTCTTACGATTTTCCGCGGCAACTGGCCCTGCTGGAAGAGCGGGGAAGGCAGCAACTCATCGATGGCAGCGAGGAAATCGCGCCAGGAGTGACCCTGGTGAAAACCGGCGGGCACACCTGCGGCAGCCAGATTGTCGAGATCAATTCCGCGCATGGATACTTCATCTACGCCGGGGACATCATGCCCACCCTGTTCCACGTTTCGCCGGCCGTCACCTCCGCCTACGACGTTTGCCGCGAGGATACCTTCAAGGCCAAGCAGTATATTTCCGCCCGGCTCAAAGAAAAAAACGGCACCCTGCTGCTGAACCACGACCCACGGCACTGGGAATTGCCGGCCTCCGCCCTGAAATAATAAGTTCAGTCCCCCGCCCGGCTCCAGTGTCCGCCCTGGGGATGCGGTCTGGCCGTTAAGGCCTTGTCCCGTGTTTGGGATAAGCCTCCTGTATAATGCCCGCATTCGGTGCGGGGATTATGAGGGTGGCGTAAGAGGGGGATGGACTCGGGCGTTAAGGGTGTGGCTGGGCAGGATAGCACGATAGATAAGCATTTTCTGGCGCTCTTTACGCTCTTTTTCCGAAGGCCGGTCCGGGATGGGTTTCCCGCGCGCAAGGCAGAGATTTCTGTTGCCATAATCCCGCGCCTGAAAATCTTGGTTTTTAATATAATCAAAGAAAAAGGAGGTTGCCATGATCCAGTATTTCAAGGTCAGAGAGCAGCGTTTCGAGCCGGCTCTGGCGCACAGCGAGGCGTTTTGGATACATCTGGAAAGCCCCACGGCGGACGAGATCAAGGCGCTGATCGAAGAATTCGATTTGCCCGAAGACTTCATCACGGACCTCCAGGACGCGGATGAAACCAGCCGCATGGAATATGAGGATAACGCCGTCCTCGTGATCATGCGCGTGCCGCTCTATTACAGGCACCGTTCGGCCAGTTTAGCATTCACTACGGCGCCTTTGGGCGTGATCGCGGTGCAGGATAAGCTCATCACAGTGTCTTTCTTTGACAACGAAGTGCTCAACGTCTTTCTGGACTGCAAGCACAAGCCTTTCCGGATCACCCAGCAGAGTTTCCTGCTGCAGATCGCCCTGCGCATCTCGCTCTATTTCCTGCGCTTCCTGAAAGAGATAAACCGCCGCACCAACAAGATCGAAAGCGAACTAAGCCAAAGCCTGCGCAACCAGGAGCTCTTCCGCCTGCTGCGGCTGGAAAAGAGCCTGGTCTATTTCTCAACTTCGCTAAAATCGAACGAGATCATCCTGGAAAGGCTGCAGCGTTCGCGCTGGCTGAATCAGGACCCGGAATCCGAGGACCTGGTGGAGGACGTGATCATCGACAACACGCAGGCCATCGAGATGGCGAACATCCACAGCAGCATCCTGAGCGGAATGATGGATGCCTTCGCCTCCATCATTTCCAACAACCTGAACGTGGTGATGAAGTTCCTCACCTCCGTCACCATCATCCTTTCCGTTCCCACGCTCATTGCCAGCCTCTACGGCATGAACGTGAGACTGCCTCTGGAGGGGAATCCCCACGCCTTTTGGGCGGTGATCGGGATTTCTGTGCTGGCTTCGCTGGTGCTGGTCTTGATCTTCATCCGCAAAAAGTATTTTTAAGGGACCGATATGTATAAACTTAGCGTTACCGATTCCTTCAGCGCCGCCCACCGCCTCTGCGGCTATGAAGGCGCCTGCAGCAACCTGCACGGGCACAACTGGACCGTGCGGGTGGCCCTGGAAGCCGAGCGGCTCGACAATATCGGCATGGCCATGGATTTCGGCCATATCAAGGCTCTGCTCAAAGAAATCACTGACGGGCTGGACCACACCTATCTGAATGACCTCCCGGCCTTCGCAGAACAGAACCCCACCTCCGAAAACCTCGCCCGCCACATCTTTGAACGCATGGCGGAGACGCTGGCCGGAAAACCGGTCCGGGTCGCCGAGGTGGAGGTGCGCGAATCAGAGCGTTCCAGCGTGACTTATAGCCATGCTTAGGTTTGTTGAATCCTTTTTCGTAAAGAGCGCGGTGGAGCCGAAGGATTATCCCGCCAGTGCCTATCCTGAATTCGCTGTGGCGGGACGCAGCAACGTGGGCAAATCCACCCTCATCAACCTGCTCACGGAAAGGCGCAAACTGGCCAAAACCAGTTCCCACCCCGGCAAGACCCGCCTGCTCAACTTTTTCCTCATCCGCTGGAAGGACGATGACGCCGGAAAAGAGGGCTGTTTGCAGCTTACCGACCTTCCCGGCTACGGCTTCGCGGAAGTGAGCCAGGCGGAACAGGAAAAGTGGCGCAGGATGATCCATCACTATTTCAGCGAGCGCCAGCAACTGCGCGGAATCATCGTGCTGGTGGACATTCGCCACGAAGCCGACCCCAAGGACGTCCAACTGCTGGAATTGCTGCGCCTGCGCGAGATCGACCACTGCGTTGTGGCCACCAAGGCGGACAAGATTCCCAAAACCAAAGTGGCCAGGACCTTGGATTTGCTGGGCAAAGGGCTGGGCCTGCAAGGAATGCCGCTGTTCCCGGTCTCGGCCCTCAAAAACACCGGGCTGGCTCCGCTTTACTCCTGGCTTGGCAGGCATCTGAACTAAGGCCATGCCCCCCAGCTTCGATGTGATCGTGGTCGGCGGAGGCCACGCCGGGGTCGAGGCGGCCCTGGCCGCGGCGCGCAGGGGGGCGAAAACAGCGCTCTTTATCCTCAAGCTCGAATCCCTCGCCCGCTTGAGCTGCAATCCCTCACTCGGCGGTCCCGCCAAAGGCCATCTGGCCAGGGAAATAGACGCTCTGGGCGGTGAATTGGGCTATGTGGCCGACCTTTCCGGCATCCATTTCCGCATGCTCAACCGCGGCAAAGGCCCCGCTGTTTGGGCCCCGCGTAGCCAGAACGACCGCCAGCTCTATTCCCGGCTGATGCTCCGGCACGCGGAGGCGCAGGACGGGCTGCTGCTGATCGAGGCGGACGTGGCGGAAATCCTGGTGGAGCGGGGACGCGCGCTGGGAGTCAGAACCGTTGTCGGCACCGAATACCGGGCTCCACAGGTGATTCTCGCCACCGGCACCTTTTTGCGCGGCCTCATCCACGTGGGCAAGGTTTCCATCCCCGGCGGACGCAGCGGCGAACCCTCTTCCGAAGCGCTTTCGGGGTCATTGGACAGACTGGGCTTCCGGCTGGCACGCTTCAAGACGGGCACTCCGCCCCGGGTGGACATGCGCAGCCTGGACTATTCCTGCCTGGAGGAACAGCCCGGCGATCCCGAACCAGAGGGATTTTCCTGGTACCGAGACGTGAACCTTTCCAACCAGGTGAGCTGTTACCTGACCCGCACAACCCCGGAAACGCACAGAATTATCCGGGAAAACCTGCAGCTTTCGTCGCTTTACAGCGGCATCATCAAGGGCATCGGGCCCCGCTACTGCCCCTCCATCGAGGACAAGATCGTCAAATTTCCCCAGCGCGAAAGCCACCAGATCTTCATCGAACCGGAGGGCCTGAACACCTTTGAGGGTTATGTGAATGGCGTTTCCACCTCCCTGCCGCCCGAAGTGCAGGAAGCCGTGGTCCACAGCATCCCGGGGCTGGAACAAGCCCGGATCATGCGCCACGCCTATGCCATCGAATACGATTTCATCGAGCCCTCGGAACTCAGCCCCAGCCTGGAAAGCAGGCGCGTCAAGGGGCTTTGGCTGGCAGGGCAGATAAACGGCACCTCGGGATACGAAGAGGCTGCCGCACAGGGCATTATGGCCGGCATCAACGCCACCCTCGCCCTGGAGGGCCAACCTCCGCTCACGCTCAGCCGCGGCGAAGCCTACATTGGCGTTCTGATTGACGATTTGGTCACCTGCGGCACCAACGAGCCCTACCGGATGTTCACCTCCCGGGCTGAATACCGCCTGTTGCTGCGCCAGGACAATTGCGACGAACGCCTGATGCCCCTGGGTTACAAATTGGGTTTGGTTTCTGACCAGCGCTGGCGGCGCTTCCAAAGGATGCTGGAGCTGAAGGAAAGGGAATTGGAGCGCCTGCGGAGTGAAAAATCCTCATCCCATCCCGAACTGCGCGAACCCCAGAAATTCGCCGCCCTGCTCAAGCGTCCGGATACAAACTGGGCTAGGCTGGCGGAATTCGGCTACACCCCCTCGCCGGAGGTCACGCCGGACATCCTGCGGCGCTGCGAGCTGGAAATCAAATATGAGGGCTACCTCAAGCGGGCGGAAGAGGAAATGCGGCGCTTTCAGGCCTCTGAGGAACTGGCTTTGGACGAGGACATCGACTACCGAGCCATCGAAACCATCGCCTGGGAGGCCCGCGAAAAGCTGCAGCGCGTGAAACCCCGCAGCCTGGGCCAGGCCAACCGCATTCCCGGGGTGAATTACACCGACACGGCGGCCCTGCTGGTCTGGCTGCGCAAAAGACAGAAAACTGCTCCGGACGGATAACCCGGCCGCTCAGAAAGTCACGCTAAGCTTGGCGTAGGCGGTGTGGAGGTTCCGTTGGAATTCCCCGGTCGGATTGTTCCAGGTGGAAGCTTCGGTCTGCGTTTGGGCGGATTTGATGCCGACGAAGGCGAACCATTCCGGCCGGAATTCGTAGCGCAGGTTTCCATAGTAGTTCAGGGTCGCGCTGCTCCCAGCCAATTCATAGCTGCTGAACCCGCTGCCCAGGGTGACCTTGAAAACGGCTGTGGGCGTGTATTCCAGGGTGGCGTTGGCGATTATGTATTCATCGTCCAGCCGCACCTGCCCGGTATCGGGATCGGTCAGTTTGTCGTAACCGAACTTGTTCCAGCTTCCCACAAGGCTCAGGGACATGTTTTTCAGGGGGGCGGCCCAGGCGTTGATGTTCACACCGTGCTGGGGATATGTGCCGCTGAGCTGGTACACCAGGTTGTTTCCATACATATAGCCGGCATAGATCACGAGGTTGCTCAGTCTGGCCCAGGTGCAGCCCAGCATGCCGTTGTAAACGTCGTAAAGGTTGTCCGCGAGGTCGGGGATCCGGGCCAAACTTGCGTTCGCCAGTAAAACGAAGCGGGAATCCAGGTGAAGTCTGGAGAAAAACCCTGATTCATAGACGTAGTATGGTTCCAGGCTCAAATCTTTGAGATAACCGTAATACCAGCCGCTGAGGGAGGCGTTGCGGACCTTTTTATCCGCGTAGCCTTTGCTCCAGCTTATGGTTCCGCCCATAGCCGCATTGTCTTTTTCATACAGGTAACCGGCATCGTAGGCCAAATCCCTGGTCTTGAGCTCAAGTCCCGCCGAAATATCAAAATCACCGGGATCAGCCCGTAATCCGAAACCGACCTGGCAGCCCTGCTGAGGCTCCGTCAATTCTTCGGCTTCGCTGTCCCGGATCGAAAGGTTTACAGCCGAGTTCACATAGAAATGGGGCAGGTACTCCCATTCCATCGAACCGCTGTAAACGTGATTGTAATAACCTTTGTTCACCCGGCTTACGAAACCGTTGCTCATATTGAACCTTCGCCAGTTGGGGTTTATTGCCAGGGCCAGGAAATAGTCGCCGGGCTCGATCAGTTCCTCGCTATACCGGATATCTTTGTCATGGGCCCCCACCACGCCCCAGTTCAGGGCTTTGGTATTGCCGGTGGCTTTGAAGGCCAGGCGCGGCTGCACGATGTTGCGGGTGTTCAGCACGTCGTAGTCAAGCCCGAAGGCGTCGATGTCCTCGGTGAAAAAGAAACGGTTTTCTTCATAGTAGGGAGGTTTTATGGTGTTGTAATCGTCCTGGACCCTGTCCATGGGAACGTCTGAATAATCGGGGTTCAGCGCAAGTTTTATCCGGGTTCGCCGGCCGGGGTTGAAGGCGATGTCCAGCCCCACGTGTTCCGGGTCCCAGCTTGAGGTCCGGTCGATGAGGTTGTAGCTTTTCACGAAATAGGGCTTGAACGTGATGTCCAGCTTGTGGCGCACCGGGGTGCTCAATTCAATGTCCTGCGCTTTGAGGAAGTAATCCTTGCCCATTTTGGCAACGGCATAGGGTTGTGAGTGGTACTCCCTGTTCTGATAGCTGTAGCGCCCGAGGATGATTTTCCAGCGGTAAGGCTGCTCCTGCCTGAAGCGCAGTTCGCCCAGGGGGATGCGCATGGTTACGGTCCAGGTGTCGGAACTGATGTAGCTTTCGTAGCTGTAGTGGCTGTCCCAGGCAAAATCGACGTTGTGCTTTTCGTCCCGCACCCCGTCTGCCAGGTTTCCCAGGGGATAGGCTTCGTAATAATAGGCGTAGTAAGCATCCGGAATGGTGATGAGCTGCACCCGCAGGTAATCGGCAAGGGTGCCCTCGTCTTTCACGGAGATGGAGCCCCGGGTGAAGCTGGAGTCGATCGCGGCCTCGAAACGCACCATCAGGTCGTCTCCCTCCTGCCAGAGCCAGGCTTTGGTGGGCAGGGTTTCCGGTTTTTTGTCGTCGGGATCGATCCGCACGAAGCCTGTCAGCAAATTCGCGTCGGAAAGGACCGGTTCGGCGGAATCCGGCAGGGCCATCGCTCCGCAGCAGATCGCGAGCGAGGCCATGATCATGCTTAGCCAGGTTTTCATAAGTCATACCTCTTTAGCGTTATTCAGATTCGGGACACTGCGAAAGATTCTTTTACCTGTTGAGTATTTGTCAACTGTTTTTTCCATTCTCACTCGTTATGGCTTTCCAGACCCGCCTCCCGCTGGCGTCGAGCGCAGCATAGACGGCAGTAAATGATCCTGTAACCCCAAACCCACGTCGTTCCGGCTTGACCCGGAATCCAGTCCTTATCCCGTTATGGATCCCGGATCGATGTCACCTCACGGGCTCGCTGACGTCCGGGATGACGTGTCCTGGAGCCTGGCGTCCAGCGAACGCAGAGAGCATGGACGGCAGGAAATACTACTGTCGCCGATACTCTTCCTCGCTCTACGCCAGCCCACCACGTAATTTCAGGCTTGCCTCGGAATCCAGACCAGGCGGAATAGCCCATAAACCACCACCCTACCCCAAACCTACGTCATTCCGGGCTTGACCCGGAATCCAGTCCTTATCCCGTCATGGATCCCGGATCAAAGTCACCTCGCGGCCTCGGTGACGTCCGGGATGACGTATGTTCGGCTCTTCCGTCCAAGATGTTGCACGTCATTCCGGGCTTGACCCGGAATCCAGTCCTTATCCCGTCATGGATCCCGGATCAAAGTCACCTCGCGGCCTCGGTGACGTCCGGGATGACGTGCCCTGGAGCCTGGCGTCCAGCGAACGCAGAGAGCATCGACGCCAGCAATGAACGATTTTTCTGATGCTTCCTGTCGTCCATGCTCACTACATTCGCTGTACGCCAGGCTCAAAGGAAAAAGGCGGTACAGCGACCGCCTCTACACATGTAGCGGCGCTCACCGAAGCGCCGCCCCCCAAAAACAACCACGTCATTCCAACCTTTGGGATGACATAGGTTCGGAATCCTATTTATCCCTGACCCATTCTCTTTTTCCGCGTTTTTCCGTGACGAATACCCATTTGCTGCCCACTATTAATTGAGCCTGACTCCTCCTTTGCCCCATCTCATTCACATCCCATTCACTTCCCGCTTAGTTCCCGCCCGTCAAACGGGAACTCAACGGGAGGCAGACAAGAGGCAAATGTGAAAGGGCAAATGGATAAACAACTCCCCCAGATTCAGGAAAAAGAGAAAAAGATAAGGCTTATGTTCAATTAGAGTGGTCGGAGTTCCTTCATCTCACCAAAAGCTGAGATATAGCATGACTTTTAACGATATTAACGTTATCAGTATCATTTGGTTATGAAAGAATGGATTCCAACCTTCTCTGTAATGACGTTAAAGTGGGGATCAGTCTTATCTACAATAATTAAGCTGAAGCCATATTGTATAATTGGCTTTCTTTAGAACTATCATCAGACTTAGGATTTAAAATCCGATATAGTCATTATGTGGTAATTATCAATACAATTCAGCAGATAATTATGCAGTTAGCATATCAACGCTTACTTTATTGCCTTTAGATTTTTTAGTTACACGGTTATGTTTATAGTTGATATCATCGATCTTATAACATTTGCTAGTGTAGCAACGTGCAATGCTCGGGTCAAAAAGTGCTATATTAGTACCTCCAGTCATCGAACTTGCATAGGCAATCCCCTGAACACCTTTCGATTTAAAATACTCACAAATATATTGAGTTGGAATATATTCTAAAGCGGATATATTTGGATCAATTGGTTGACTTAGTTTCCCAGAGATTAGAGAAAAGAATTCACGAATCGATAATACGTCAATATCTGAGATTTGACCTATTTCATAACTGATGATCACATCCATTAAATCAAGGAGTTTAAATCTCAAAATACTTACCGGAGTGTCAATTATGAAGGACCCAATAGACAGTGTTTGGCCAATTTGCGGACGGCATTCAGCTATTGCAGTTACTTCGTTGTCGGCTAAGTATAGATAAGGTATCCATTGAGGATTGGCTCTACCTCCGGGTGTGTTTTGTTTGGGTGGAGCGTATAAACTTTTTGTATAATACCTTTTTCTAGGCAGATTTATTCTACCTCTATATAGCTTGACTTCGGGATTAATTCGATATTGTATTTCTGATGTTTCGGCTCTCAATAGGTTAAAAGCCGCTTCTAAATAATCCTTTAAATTTGTTTGGGTAAAAAACCTATTCCCGTGTTTAAGAGATTCAGTAAACTCATCCCATTCTTCATCTAATGATGGTGCAGGTTTCAAAGAGTATTGTTCACTTTGGATTTTATTCCATTCTTCTTTTCCGTACACTTCATTCAGTATTCTATTCGCCTCATTTTCTCCGTGGGAAAAAAGATTTAAATCTCTTTGAATTGACTCGAAAAATGAGGCCCCATTAGAATCTATGGTATAAACAGATTTTATTCTGGAGAATATCTCCTCGAGACTACTTAATTCCAACACCTTAGATGCTTTTTTGCAGGTTTCACAGTAATTCTTAATTCCATATACTTCAATATAACGTTGTAAATGCTTATTACTAAAACAATCTTGACAGACAGTCATAATCAAATTCCTGAGATTACTTTGTTACATAATTCCATATGATGAAAAAGCGATAATTTCTTAACAAACCCTAAACCTGGATAGTGTTCTTTATTAAATAGATTTATAAATTCTTTAATTGATAATGTGTTAAGATGTTGACGTTCGTGATTATTTGCCCAGTCAACCAGTTTTTCAAGCGCTTCGAAAAACTTTCCTGCAGGGTCATCAAATCCAGTTATTCTATCAGATACAAAGTGTTTAATCCTCAATTCCTTGTTTTTTTTATCCTCAATTACGATATGTATAGCGACAGCTACTGCTGGTCCTCCAGATTCGCTAAATTCGGACCCAATCATTGAATAATCGCTAAAGCCATATCGACCCTCACTTTTGAAAAAGAATATTTCGTCTGAAAATGAGTTTTCGATTGGGTACTTTTTATTCTGATCTTCTTTGGGAAAGCAATCTTTAAGAATGGCTTTATCAAAATCCTTACCAATGACTTCATTTATATAGTTCCTTGATAGTCCATGAAAAAAGACATGCAAATCTTCTTTGTTGCGCTTATTAATGATCTTTACAATGCTATTTTCTTCTACTTTGTTATTGGCGGCAACCTTATCAAGGTGTATAAAACAAAGTTTATTATTATATGAATTAACCAGAGAATTGATTTCAGCTTTACTTGTGTTTGAGTCTAAATAGTAGGCTGGCTTCACATATTTATAATCACCCATCGTTAAGCCAGTGGCTAAATCTTTGTGTTTGTCTGAATCTGTGAAATATCCCACTATCGGATTCGTAATCACAAATAGATTCAATTTTTTTTCTTCATATACATCCATGCACTTTCTTATCGATAGAAGATTGTCTCTAACTGGCTCAATGATAGGCGTAACATGTTGATTACCATTCAATACCACAACAAGTTCGCGAATGGCTAACAATTCAAACTGCTTGCCTCTTAGCAATGGTAAATACATTATAACCCCCTATTACAAGATATATTTTTAACCAGTTGTTCTGTTATGCTTTTAGAAAAGTTATAAATTAAAACCGGATATACTATGGAATTGGGAATCTTAGCCAGACTCTCGACTAGGTAACTCTGATTTTTGGCGCGTTTCTTTAATTGTTCAACAAACATTTCATGTGCATCCTCAGGCGACAATAGGTTAAACAACTTATTACATTCAGCATAAATTTTTGTGTTTGGTACTGAAGGTAGTTTTCCGTAATGACTATGAATAATAGAAAGATACTCAGGTTTTCGTAAGGTTTTAAAAATTACTCTTGGGTTAACGTTTCTTTTATTACTTCTTGCTGGTTTCAGCATTATAAGGTCATTTTGATTGTTAACAGTGTAGATTCCAACCCGATCATCCAAATTTATTACTTTTTTGATGTGCTTTTCTCCGAAGACAACGTACACCTGATCAAAAACTAGCAAATAGTCAGATAACTGATCTGATAGCCGTTTTAGATTGTCAACATCCGACTTAATTTCATAGACTGTTGAAGATTCATTCAAAACGACCAAATCTACTATTGAATTGCCAGCCCGCACCTCACTTAGAAGGTATGACGCTCCAGACACATAATTAGACAGAAAGATTTTCTGCGTTATCAAATGTCGGAAATAGAGATCATTTCTATAATACAAACCAAGATGGTTTATAGTGCAATCGTACAAATCTAACAAGCTGCGATGATTTAATTCGCTATTAAATCTATCAGCAAGGGGACAATGCTTTCCCTTAGCAATTGAAAGGAGGATATCCTTACTATACAATTTTGATCTTTCATTCAGATCAGTCATCACGTATCTCTCTTGTTTTATTTAGATTAGCTCCTGAGTGATGTTTTCTTTGCGTGACTTCCTTGGTCATCGCCACTTGATGCACATTTCAAAGTTCATTAAGTAAAATCATGCTCCTCTGTTCATGTTATCTGTCAAGCTTTATTTCAATCATGTTCACATCCCCCCCCGTTTTTTAAAAAAGGCAAGATCAGTAGTTGCTTTTCCAGCCAGACTCCGTTGAACGGATTGATTTTGTACCGGGTTACCATACTGAAGCAGACTTCAACCAGCAGGGTCAGCCAATAATAGACGAAGTCATGGATCTTTCTCCACGTTTTGTTGGTATAGGACATAATGCTGGGAAATGCCTGCAGATAGTGGATAGGCAAACTTTTTCAGAGAGTATAGGAAACACATTGCCAGCAGCAGGATCTGGTTCAAGTTTTGCAGTCGCGTGTAGGAGGCAAATTGGATCTTTTCCCAGCCATAGGATTGTTTGAAATGGCGGTGCACCTCTTCTATC
>ERZ795049.2187-NODE-2187-length-23306-cov-7.241538_pt1 | contig 23306 bp, 16 predicted proteins | sample MGYA00375133_ERZ795049 | MGnify/ENA primary metagenome ERZ795049 (study PRJEB30178, sample SAMN05720147) | activated sludge metagenome | isolation source: anaerobic digester from wastewater treatment plant | place: Japan | collected 2015-04-20 ... | reverse complement strand
TCTTCCGATCTACCTTCGAGATCACACCCTTGTTGCCGTGGCGCCCGGCCATCTTGTCGCCCTCGGTGATCTTGCGCCGCTGTGCCACCGACACGCGCACCAGCCGGTCCACGCCCGCCGGCATGTCGCGGTGGTCGTCGCGCGAGAACTCGCGGACCTCCACCACCTTGCCCTTCTCGCCGTGGGGCAGGCGCAGCGATGAGTCCTTGACCTCGCGCGCCTTCTCGCCAAAGATGGCCCGCAGCAGCTTCTCTTCCGGCGTCAGCTCGGTCTCGCCCTTGGGCGTAATCTTGCCCACCAGGATGTCGCCCGGGCCGACTTCGGCGCCGATGTAGATCACGCCGCTCTCGTCGAGGTTGCGCAGCGCGTCCTCGCCGACGTTGGGGATGTCGCGCGTGATCTCTTCCGGCCCCAGCTTGGTGTCGCGCGCCTCGATCTCGTGCTTCTCGATGTGGATCGAGGTGAACTTGTCCCGGCGCAACATGTTCTCGCTGATGAGGATGGCGTCCTCATAGTTGCCGCCCTCCCAGCTCATAAACGCCACCAACACATTCTGGCCCAGCGCCAGCTCGCCCATTTCCGTCGACGAGCTGTCGGCCAGCACCTGCCCCGCGGTCACCCGGTCGCCCTTGTCGACGACCGGCCGCTGGTCGATGCACGTGCTCTGGTTCGAGCGGTTGAAGCGGCGCAGCACGTACACATGCTGCCGGCCCTCGTCATCCTGCACAATGATGCGCCTGCCGGTGACGCTCATCACATCGCCATCGACCTTGGCAACGATCACCTGGCCCGAGTCGACCGCGGCCTGATACTCCATACCCGTGCCGACCACAGGCGCCTCGGGCGAAACCAGCGGCACCGCCTGGCGCTGCATGTTCGACCCCATCAGGGCGCGGTTGGCGTCGTCGTGCTCCAGGAACGGGATCAGCGCCGCCGAGATGCCCACAATCTGCTTGGGCGACACGTCCATGTACGAGACGCGCTCCGTGTTCTCCATCAGAAACCTGTCGAAGAAGCGCGCCGACACGCGGCCATCTGCAAAGTGGCCATCTTGCATCAGGGGCGCATTCGCCTGGGCAATGGTATAGCGGTCTTCCTCGTCGGCGGCGAGATACGAGACCTCGTTCGTGACCATGGGCACGACCTTGATCTCCTCCACGGGCACGCTCGCCAGCCGGTTTGCCAGGGCCTGGTCGACCACAGCGCCGGCCTCGGCCACGATCTCGCCCGAATCGGGGTTCACCACGCGCTCGCGCAGCGTGTGGCCCAGCGTCGCCCCGGGCGTGTTCTTGACCGTACGCACCACCCGGCGGTACGGCGTCTCGATAAAGCCATACTCGTTGATGCGACCATAGGTCGCCAGGCGGCCGATCAGACCGATGTTCGGGCCCTCAGGCGTCTCCACCGGACAGATGCGGCCATAGTGGCTAAAGTGCACGTCGCGCACGTCAAACCCGGCGCGCTCGCGGCGCAGGCCGCCCGGGCCCAGGGCCGAGAGCGTGCGCTTGTGGGTCAGCTCAGCCAGCGGGTTGGTCTGGTCCATGAACTGCGAGAGCTGGCTGCCGCCGTAGAACTCGCGGATGACGGCCACCACAGGGCGGATATTGATCAGCGCAATCGGCGTCAGTTGCTCCGGGTCGCGGATGCTCATGCGCTCACGCACCACGCGCTCCATGCGCAGCAGGCCCACACGCAACTGGTTCTGGATCAGCTCGCCCACCGTCTTTACGCGGCGGTTGCCCAGGTGGTCGATGTCGTCGGCCTCTTCCACGCCGTTGTTGATCTGGATCTGGCGCGCCACGATGGCCACCAGGTCTCGCTTCGTCAACGTGCGATGGCTCGGGGCCACATCCAGACCCAGCCGCCGGTTCACCTTGTAGCGGCCGACGCGCCCCAGGTCGTAGCGCCGCGGGTTGAACAACAGCGAGTCGAGATAGCCCTTGGCATTGTCAAAAGTCGCCGGATCGCCCGGACGCATCCTCTTGTAGAACTCTTCCAGCGCCGAGGCGGCATCGTGGCTCGGGTCGCGCTCGAGCGTCCGCTCGATATAGGTGTGATCGCTTCCCTCTTCCACACCCGCAAAGAGCGCCAGAATCTCCTCAGCCGTCCCCTCGGCCACGGTGAGGTCGCCGGGGATCTGCGGGATCACGCCCAGCGCACGCAGCAGCACCGTCACCGGGATCTTGCGCTTGCGGTCCACCTTGACGGAGAGCACGTCTCGCTTCGATGTCTCGAATTCCAGCCAGGCCCCCCGGTTGGGGATCAGCTTGGCCTGGCACAGCAGGCGCCCGGTGGGCCGGTCCTCCTCCACGGTGAAATAGGCGCCCGGCGAACGAATAAGCTGGCTGACGACCACGCGCTCGGCCCCGTTGATGATAAAGGTGCCATTCTCGGTCATCAGCGGAAAGTCGCCCATGTAGACGTCCTGCACCAGACGCTGGTCCGTCTCCTTGTTGTGGAGCATCACTTTGACGTACAGCGACGACGCGTAGCTCATGTCGCGCTCGCGGCACGTGGCCTCATCGTACTTGGGCTCCTCAAAGTGGTAGCTCAGGCCCCAGGTCTGGTTGAACTCCTCGTTCGTCCCAGGGAAATGCAGCTCCAGGTTGCCATTGAAGCTGCTAATGGGTGACACCTCATCGAAGAGCTCCTTGAGCCCCTCCTCGAGGAACCACCGGTAAGAATCGATCTGAATCTCAATCAGATTCGGAATAGGATGGATGTCACGGATGCGGGCATATGACTTGCGACGATGACTGTCCAAACCACTGACCGAGACCGGCGTCACGATATTCGCAATTGCCACTCAATCCCTCCTCCGCACACAACGTCCGCCTCGCCCCAGCCGCTTCTGGCGTAAATGAACCTCGCCCAACCGATGGGCGAGGCACCAGAGACAAATCCCATGATTTCCCTGAATATGACAAACCAGAGAGTCAAGTCCGTTGCAGGCCCCCGTCGTGCGCACCTTTCGCAAACTGCCAGTATACACTCAAGAGTCAATTCTGTCAAACGGCAACGACCTGTCATTGCGAGCGCAGCGAAGCAATCTCCACGTCGGGCATTGGAGACTGCTTCGTTGGCTGCGGCCTCCTCGCAATGACAGGCCAAGGTTCTGAGGTCTCCGGAGACCTGTCAGGTGTCTCGCCGACACCGCTCTCCGGCACTACCAGCATGTCGCCGCGACGATCACGAGGTGCGCCCAAACACCATCATGGTACGCCGTTGCACGGGCAAGAGCTTTCAACTGCACTGCGAATAGCCACACGAGCGGCAGACGGCGCAGCCCTCGGCAAACTCGACCATCGCGCCGCATTCCGGGCATTCGGGGCACATGTCGGGCAGCCCTCTGCCGCTCGTGCTGTGATGCCTGGGCGCCTTGGCTGCCCCATCGCTGCTCTCCGGCTGGCCTACGGTGGCCGGGGCGTCATCGCCCGCCATAAAGTGCTCCAGCGCCTTGGCCACAGCGTCGGGGCAGGAGAGCGTCGTCCCCCCGTTGTGCCACGACGGCGAGGGGCAGCGGATGCCGCGCAACTGCTTGATGATCGCTGAGGTCTCGATGCCCGAGCGCAGCGCCAACGACACGAGCCGCCCGAGCGCATCGCTGTGCGCCGCCGTACAGCCGCCCGCCTTGCCCATCTGCAGAAAGGCCTCGCACAGCCCCTGGTCATCGGTGTTGATGGTGACGTACAGCGTTCGCCCACAGCCCAGGATGATCTTCTCTGTCGAGCCGTGCGTGACGATAGGCCGCGGGCGCGGCGCGCGGACGCTGGCGGTGACCTCTGCCGGCCGCTCGCGCACGCCCACGTTGAGCACCTGCGCCTCGCGGCTGCCGTCGCGGTAGATAGTCAGGCCCTTGCAGCCGAGGCGGTAGGCCTCGAGGAACGCCTGACGCACATCCTCGCGCGTGGCATCGTGCGCAAAGTTGATCGTCTTCGAGACGGCATTGTCGGTGTAGCGCTGGAAGGCCGCCTGCATGCGCACGTGCCAGGCCGGCGCCACGTCGTGGGCGGTCACAAACACCGCGCGCACATCGGGCGGGATTTCGTCGATATGCCGGCAACCGCCCTGCCGCGCCACCTCGGCCAGCAACTGCGGGGTGAAGAACCCTTGGGCCTGGGCCACCTCGGCGAAGAGAGGGTTGACCTCGGGCAGCTCTTCGGCATCGAGCACATGCTTGCGGGTGTAGGCCAGCGCAAAGAGCGGCTCGACACCGCTGGAGCAGCCGGCGATGATGCTGATGGTGCCCGTGGGCGCGATGGTCGTGGTGGTCGCGTTGCGTATGCCCACTGTGCCGATACGCTGCAAGAGCCACCGCCAGTCGAGCGGCGGTCGGTCGGCCAGGCATGGCGTGCTGCCGTCGCCCCCCTCCGCGGCCTGCAGCGCCGGCCCTGGCAACGTGCCGGCAGCCCAGCACGAGCCCGCAAAAGCCGGGAAGGCACCCCGGCCCGCAGCCAGCTCGCACGAGGCCTCCTTGCTCCAATAGCTGATGGCCTCCATCACCTTGGCCGCGATGGTCTCGGCCTGCACCGAGTCGTAGGGCACACCCAGCGCCACCAACAGGTCCGCAAAACCCATCACGCCCAGGCCGATCTTGCGCGTCCTCAGCGTAGCCTCTTCGATCTGCGGCAGCGGCCAGCGGTTGATGGTGATGACATTGTCCATCATATGCACCGCGATGCGCACCGTGCGCCGCAGCCGCTCCCAATCGACCGTGCGCTCGGGCGTCACCATACGCGCCAGGTTGATCGAGCCCAGATTGCAGCTCTCCCAGGGCAGGAGTACCTGCTCGCCGCAGTTGTGCGCCATCAGCCCATTGGCGTCGAAGGCGTTCACGCCGGGGACCTGCGCATCGAACACTTCTTCGCTGCCCTCGGCCACAATCTCGGCGATGCTGACCACAAAGCGCTCGCGGTTCAACTGCCGCCGATAGCCGCCCAGCGCAGCCGCCAGTGCGGCCGCCTTGTCACCATCGCTGAACCCGATGCGCTCGGCAAAGGCAGCCAGGTTGTCGTTGGCGATCACGAGCTCGTGTTGCGCCAGCACATGGTAGTCGCGGCTGCCGCCTCGCCCGTCGGGGAACCTGCCCGTCGCGTCCATGCGCCGGTAGTCATAGATCGTCGACGCGATGCCCAGCCGCAGCAGCATGCGCTGCACCGCCCGCAGCAACTCGAGGCTGCTCTGCGCCAGGCGCACGCTCACGCCCTTTTCCTGCGAGCCCTGCACCGATGCATCGCTGTCGAACAGCCCCCGCAAGAGACCCCGGCCAAAGCCCGACGATGCCCGCTCCATCTCGGGCGTTATGGCCTTGGCCCCGGCAATCCCAAGCTCGCCGGCCAGGCCGCTCAGCGCTGTGCTCGTGAGCCGATACTCGTCGCGGCCGCGCACCGCGCTCCAACCGCCAACATCGCTGCGATGCGGCATGGCCATCGCATGTTCTTGGGCCAGCTGGCGCACCGCCAGCGCGCCTTCAGCCTCGCCCCAGGAGGAGAGGGTTGCCTTCCCATTGCTGAGTGTGCCGTCGCCCAGCAGCAGGCCGATGAGGTAGCCGTCTGCCTCGCTGTAGGCGCCCGCCCACCCCTTGGCCTCGCGGTGGTTGTGGATGAGTATACGATCGCCGGGCTGCAGGGCTGCAAGCTCTGTCCATTCCATCTGCAGGCAGCCGCGGCTACACTGCATCACCTTGGCCAAACGATGCTCGGCCGTCAGCCTCAGCGAGTAGCCCTCGCTCGTCGTCAGCCTGTACACCAGTTTGCGGCCGGTGCAGAAAAAGCCCGGGCTCGCCCATGCGGCGCCGTTCACCAACGCAGTGAAAGGTGTGCCCACCAGGTCGCGCGCCTGCCGCGCCCCATCGCTCGTCAGGATCCAGGTGTCGCCGGTCACACACGGGTTCGTCGCCTCGTACGCCCCCAGGTGCGGCGTGGGGTTGCCGGCGTTCATGCGGTCAATGAATACCACGCCCGGTTCGCCGTTGCGCCAGGCCCCCTCCACGATGCGCTCAAAGACCTCCTGCGCCGGCAAACGCCGCTCCATTCTGCCTGTGCGCGGGTTGACCAGGTCATAGTCCTCACCCCTGGCCAACGCCTCCATAAAGTCGTCGCTGACCGCTACCGAGATGTTGAAATTGGCAAAGGCGCCTTCCTGCTCCTTGCAGGCAATAAAGCTGAGGATATCGGGATGGTCCACACGCAGCATGCCCATGTTCGCGCCGCGCCGCCGGCCTCCCTGCTTGATCACATCGGTCGCCGTGTCGAACACACGCATGAACGACACCGGCCCCGACGCGATGCCGCCCGTGGAGCCGACGATATCGCCCGCCGGCCGCAGGCGCGAGAAAGAAAAGCCGGTGCCGCCACCCGACTGATGGATCAGCGCCGTGGCCTTGACCGCATCAAAGATGCGGTCCATCGAATCCTCCACCGGCAGCACGAAACAGGCAGAGAGCTGCCCGACCGACGTGCCCGCGTTCATCAGCGTCGGCGAATTGGGCAAAAAGTCGAGCCTGGCCATGACCGCATAGAACTCGGCAGCAGTGGCGGCAGTGTCGCTGCCGGCATCATACTGCGCATCGGCGGCTGCCAGGGCCTGCGCCACGCGATGCAAAAGTGCCTCGGGGGTCTCCTTGACCCGGCCCTCGCCGTCCTTGGCCAGGTAGCGGCGTTCCAGAACCGTGATGGCATTGTCGGCGAGAATCAAGGTTTCGACGCCCATAGCGATCTCCTACAATCGACTGCTGAAGCGGGTAAGGAGGATACGAAATGGCGACTGACCTGCCGGAGCGCAGGCAGCGACCAAGCACACCTGTTCTGTTTGTTGCAGCCACCCGGGCGCGCTGTAGCCCGTGCCGGGGCAGACGAGATCCGTCGCCCCGAGACAGGCAGAGAGACTAACCTGAAAGGGGAAACTGCTGCCGTGTAGTGCTTGACAGGAGTCTGGCCCAGCCCGTGGACGGCCGGCTGGGCCACCGGGCTCGGCCAAGAGGCACGGCGCGCATACCTCCATGGGGCTCAAGGGGGCGCGTCACGAGTCTCTCCCAAGCAGGCCATCGACTTCGCGCCGATAGTCCTCGACGTCGGCAAACGAGCGGTACACTGAGGCAAAGCGGACGTAGGCCACGCTATCCAACGCTCTGAGCGCTTCCATCACCATCTCGCCGATGGTCCGGCTGGGCACTTCGCTCTGGCCCAGGCTACAGAGCCGATTCTCGATCTGATCCACAAACTGGTCGAGCGCTTCGGTAGAGATGGGCCGCTTGGCGCAGGCCCGACGGACCCCTTCGTACAGCTTTTCGCGGTCGAACGCCTCCCGGCGGCCATCGCGCTTGACGACCATGATGCTCGCCTTCGCCACCCGTTCGTAGGTGGTGAAACGCTGGTGGCAGCGCCCGCACTCGCGCCGGCGGCGGATGGCATCGCCCACCTGCCGCGTATCGACAACCCGCGAATCCTCGGCCCCACAGAAGGGACAGGGCATCGTATCCTCCAGACAGGACTGCCACAACATGTAGTAGAGACCCCTGTGATTCGTACTAGATGTTGTGGCGCGGACAGGCCCTATACTAGCACATTTGGGCCGGAGGTGCAAGAGCTATAGAGGCTGCACACCTTAAAAGTGAGGTTAAAATCGGCTGAGGGTTGCATTTGGAGCTCAGGAAACCTGACAGGTCTTCGGAGACCTGTCAGGTTTCCTGCAGTCGGCTCTCCGCCGCAAGCACACGAGCAGCTCTATCCCTGCCGCCTCAGAAAAGCCGGGATGTCGAGGTCGTCAGAGTCGAAGGTGCGTACCGGAAAGTCGATCACCGCCCGTGCTGGCGTGGGCCGCGAGGTGCCTTCCTGCACCGGCTTGGCGGCCACCCGACCCTGGTTGAAACCGGTAGCGATGACCGTGATCTGAATCTCGTTGCCCATCTCTTCGTCGATGACGGCGCCAAAGATGATGTTGGCCTCGGGATGCGTCGTGCGCTTGATGATCTCGGCCGCCTCGGTCACCTCATAGAGCGTGAGGTTGGCGCCGCCGCGCACGTTAAAGAGCACGCCGCGCGCGCCGTCGATGGTCACATCGAGCAGCGCGTTAGAGATGGCTCGCTCGGCCGCCTCGGTGGCACGGCTCTCGCCCTCGGCCCGGCCGATCGACATCAGCGCCGAGCCGCCCTGCGACATGATGGCGCGCACATCGGCAAAGTCGAGGTTGATCAGCCCAGGCACGGTGATGAGCTCCGAAATGCCCTGAATGCCCTGACGCAGCACATCATCGGCCAGGCGGAAAGCGTCGCGGACCGAAGCCTTGCGATCCACAATCTGCAGCAGGCGGTCGTTGGGGATAACGATCAGCGTATCCACTTCCTGCCGCAATGCTGCCAGCCCCTGGTCGGCCGACTGGGCGCGCCGTGAGCCCTCGAAGCTGAAGGGCTTGGTTACCACGCCCACAGTCAGCGCCCCAGTCTCTTTGGCGATGCGCGCAATGACCGGCGCCGCCCCGCTGCCGGTGCCGCCACCCATGCCGCCGGTGATAAAGATCATATCGGCCCCGCCCAGCGCCTGCACGAGCTCATCGCTCGACTCCTCCGCCGCCTTGCCGCCCACCGAGGGGTCGCCGCCGGCCCCAAGCCCCTTGGTGAGCTTGTCGCCGATGCGCACGCGCACCGGCGCGCGCGACAGCATGAGCGCCTGGGCGTCGGTGTTCACCGAAATGAACTCGACCCCCCGCAGCCCGGCATCGATCATGCGGTTCACCGCATTGGAGCCGCCGCCCCCCACGCCAACCACCTTGATGTGCGCAAAGCTCTCGCCCGCCTGAACACCATCCAACATGGCCGCACCCTCCTCCAGGCCTGCCACGACCGCTACACCACTCCCGCCACTCCCTCCAGGCTGTGTTTGCAAACCCGTAGTCTGGCCCCCCTTGGCCGCCGTAGGCGGCTTCGTGGGCGTTGTTGGCGGCCAATCTGGCGCCGTGGCGACGCGAAACGGGCACAAGGCCCTAGGCTACGCGGGTCTGCAAACACAACCTAGTCAAGGTCCGAAGCGCCGTTCCGTGTCTCGCAGGCAGCGCTAACGAGGGAGGAACTCCCTCAGCCAACCCAGGAACCTGTCGTGCCGGCCCCCAGAGCCGCCGCGGCCCGGTCGCCGGCCCCGATCGGGCTCGCTGTCGTGGTGAATGCCCCACAGCAACATGCCCACACTGGTCGAATAGGCCGGCCCTTCAATCGACTCCACCAGCCCGTCGATATCGGTGGGCGCGCCCACCCGCACCGGCAGGTTCAGCACGCGCTGGCCCAGATCCACCAGCCCTGCCAGCCGCGCCGTGCCCCCGGTGAGCACCACGCCGGCCGGCAGCAGCCCATCGTAGCCCGAGCGCTTGATCTCGCGCAGGATCATCTCAAACATCTCTTCGGCCCGGGCCTCGATGATGGTTGCCAGCTCGCGCTTGGCGACCACCCGCCCCGGCCCGTGGCCATAGCTGCGGATATCGACCACCTCGTCGGGGTCCACCGCCTCGGGCAGGGCATGCCCGTGCTGGAGCTTGAGCTCTTCGGCCAGGTCGAAGGGGATGCGCAGCCCAATGGCGATGTCGTTGGTGATGTGGTTGCCGCCCACCGGCAACACCAGGCTGTGCCAGATGCTCCCCTCGATGAAAATGGCCACATCGATCGTGCCGCCGCCCGCGTCGACCAATACCACGCCCATCTCTCGCTCGTCGGGACGGAGGACGGCCTCGGCCGAGGCCAGGGGCTGCAGCACCATCGCGGTGATGCCTACCCCCGCATTCTGAACGCAGCTCGCCAGGTTGCGCAGCGACGTGATGGCGCCGGTGACGATGTGTGCTTCGACCTCGAGGCGGTAGCCCATCAGGCCGATAGGGTTGCGCACCCCTTCCTGGTCGTCGAGAGAAAAGCCGCGCGGAATCGCATGGATGATCTGCCGGTTGTGGGGCACGGCCACCGCCTGCGCCGCCTCCATCGCCCGGTCCACATCCTCCTGCATGATCGGCCGGTCGCCGCGGCCGATGGCCACCACCCCGCGGGTGTTGAGCGAGGCGATGTGGCTGCCCGCCACGCCGACGTAGGCATTCTCGATCTTGTAGCCCGAGATGCGCTCGGCCTTTTGGATCGACGCGGCAATCGCCGCGGCTGCCTCGTCGACGCTAACAATGACCCCTTTGCGCAGGCCCCGCGAGGGTACCACCCCCACACCGACGATGCGCAACTGGTCGGCGTTGTCCACCTCGCCCACGAGGGTGCACATCTTGGTGGTGCCCACATCGATGCCAACGACGGTGCCGCCCAATTGCGTTCCTCCCCACTAAAGGAAGCGACGACGAATGATCGCGAGGTTGTTGAACAGGCGGACGCCAAAGGCGACGATGGCCGCAAGGTGCAACTCCACCCCCAGGCGGTCGCCCAGGTAGGTCAGCAGGGCCGCCAAGAGTGCGTTGGTGATAAAGCCGCTCAGGAAGACCCTGCTGCGATACGTCCCTTCCAGCTCCGCACGCACCGCCCCAAGCACCGAGTCCATCGCCGCCAGAATGCCGACGGCAGCATAGCGGGAGTATTCGATCGGCACCGAGAGGGAAAGCATCGACCCGACAAGCAGGCCCGCGAGCAGCCCAAGGGCCGGCAGCCAGACCATCCCGCTCCGCAAATCGCGCCGCACGTTGTGCTCCTTCATCGATAAAAAGGCCGCCCGGGCACGCTGACGTCGAGGAACTGTGGCCTGAGGCCCTGGCGCTTGATGTCGGCCATCACAGCGCGCATCGCGGCCACCAACTGGTTTGGGTCGCCGCCCACGCCAAAGTAGACCGGCCAGCCCTGTTCCGTGCGCCATCCGATGCCCTGGCGCGGCGAATACTCAAACGAGCGCGCCCCGCCGAGGAGATCGCTCAGGCCGAGCGCCGTCTCCAGCACGGCCCTGTCGAGGGCCTGCCCAGTCGCCGGCGGCGCTCCTTCGATCGCGCGAATGTGCAAGGCCTCGGGCCCCGCAGACCCGGCGCCGATGATCACACCCTGCTCATCGGCCAGCAGGCTCTGCTCGCCCGCCTCCCACACGATGCTCGCCTGCTTCTCGACCACTGCGATATGCAGGCGCGCCGGCAAGCCCAGCGCCACCCGTACATCCTCGAGCCCCGGCAGCGCCTCGAGCAGGCGCACCTCGATGGCCCGCGGCGCGAGGAAGAAGACGCTGCTCATGTCGACCGCTGAGGTCTGATACACTTGGTCGGCCGACAGGCGCTGCGTCCCTGTCACGTCAGCCTTGTAGACATAGAACTGCGGGCTGGCGAACAGGTACACGAGCATCGCCAGCGCCGTGAGCGCCAGTGCCAGCCCTGGCACACGCTGCGCGTTCGTCGCCGTCCACGCGGCCCCCTCGTTCAGCACCGCCACAACGCTGGGGCGTTCCATCTCAAAGCGCCGCACGCGCCTCGCCTGCACGGGGCGCCGCTTCACCGCCATCGCCCGCCGGGGCATCACCCGCTCCTTGCGCCTGGATACTCGCTCCGCAGACGCCTGCGCTCCTCGTGCCGCTCAATGGCCAGCTCAATCAGCCGGTCGATCAGCCTGGGGTATGGCAGGCCGCTCGCCTCCCACAGCTTGGGATACATGCTGATCGAGGTAAAGCCCGGGATCGTGTTCAACTCGCTGATGTAGAGCCGCCCTGTGCGGCGGCACAGCAAAAAGTCGGCCCGCGCCATGCCGGCGCAATCGAGCGCCTGAAAAGCGCGCACGGCCAGCTCGCGAACCGCGCGCGTCTGCTCCTCCGAAAGCGGCGCCGGGATGAGCAACTGCGACTCGCCGTCCAGGTACTTGGCCGCATAGTCGTAGAATTCGTTGCAGGGCACGACCTCGCCGGGCAGCGAGGCTTCCGGCTCGTCGTTGCCCAAGACGCTGACTTCGATCTCGCGGGCGTCGATCCCCTGCTCCACCACCAGGCGCCGGTCGTAGACAGCCGCCTCGTCGAGCCCACGCACCAGCTCCTCCCGGTTGTGGGCCTTGCTGATGCCGACGCTCGAGCCCAGGTTCGCCGGCTTGACAAAGCACGGGTAGCCGAGCCTCCCCTCGATCGCCGCCGCCCAGCGCGCCGGGTCGGCACGCCACTCGCGGGCGCTCAGGGCCACATAATCGACCACCGGCAGCCCGCGGGCGACGAACACATCCTTCATGGCGATCTTGTCCATGCCCAGCGCCGACCCCAGCACCCCGGCGCCCACATAGGCCATGTCGGCCATCTCCAACAGGCCCTGGATCGTCCCGTCTTCGCCGTAGGTGCCGTGCAGCACCGGGAAGACCACATCCACTTCGGGAAAGCCCGCCTCCCTCGTCCCCGGTACCAGCTCGCGCCCCGCCAGTGGCCCAGGTACCCCCGCCTGCGCAGGTAGCTCAGGCATCCCCGCCTGCGCAGGTGGCGCAGGCGTCCCCGCTTGCGCAGGCAAGGAGGCCGCCTCGCCCTGCCCCGACTGCAACGTCAGCATAGGGTCGCCCGCAGTCAGCCAGCGGCCGCCGCGCGTAATGCCTACCGGGTAGACCTCATAGCGGCCCTTATCCAGCGCCCGCATGACCGACGCCGCCGACACGAGCGATACCTCGTGCTCGCCCGAGCGCCCGCCAAAAACGACGGCTACGCGCAGCTTGCCCTTCCCATGGCCCTCGCCGCCCATTACCAGTCTCCTACTAGCTCGATCTCGAGCTCCAGGCCCAGCCCAAAGCGCGCCGCGACCGTCTCCCGAATCTCCTCGACCAGCGCCTTGACGTCGCTGGCGGTCGCATCGCCGGTGTTGACCACAAAGTTGGCATGCTGCGGCGATACCTGCGCGCCGCCCAGCCGCTTACCCTTGAGCCCCGCCTGCTCGATCAAAAAACCCGCCGGGTACTGCGTCGTCCGCTTGAACACCGAGCCGGCACTCGGCTGCTGGGGCTGGCGATCGGCCCGCCACTGCAGCAGGTCGCTCATCCGCTGCCGCAGTGCGCGGGCATCTTCGGGCCGCAAGCCGAAAGCCGCCTCGAGGATGATCGGGCGGCCGTTGCAGTTGGGCATCGTCTTCAGCATGCTAGTGCGGTAGCCCAGGCCGAGCTCGTCGCGTGTCAGCCCTCGCACCTGGCCGTGATCCAACACGGTGATCCCCGTCAGCACATCGCCCACATACCCGCCGTGTGCGCCCGCATTGCCGACAATCGCCCCGCCGACCGAGCCGGGGATGCCCACAGCCCATTCCAGGCCGGCCCAGCCGGCGGCGCCGGTACGCTCGGCCACCTCGGTCAACGGCATGCCGCTCGCGACCGTCAGTGTGCCCGATGGGCTGATCTCCCAGCCGATGCAGCGGTTGAGCACGACCAGGCCGCGCACACCACGATCGGATACCAGCACGTTGGAGCCGCGCCCCAGCACGAGGCAGGCGACCTCGCACTCATGCGCCAGTTGCCAGGCTTGCTGCAACTCGGCGCTATTCGTCGCCTCCACCACGAGGTCCGCCGCGCCGCCGATGCGAAAAGTGGTATAGGGGGCCAGGGGCGCCTGCGCACTCAGCCGGCCTAGCCATCCGGCTGCCCGCAGCTGTTCAGCCAAGCATTCAACCGCCGGCTTCATTTCACCCTCTCCCGCAAAAGTGAGAGCACACCTTCGCCCACACGGTACGAGTCGCCGGCCCCCATTGTCACGAGAACGTCGCCGGCCTTGAGATTGCGAACGAGCACCTCCGTCGCGGACCTCAGGTCGCTCACACAGCGCATATCTTCATGGTCCGCATCGCGCACCAGGTCAGCGCTCGAAACGCGGTCGTTGTCGCGCTCGCGAGCGGCATAGATCGGCGTAATCAACACGTGGTCGGCATCGGCGAAACTGCGCCGATAGTCTGCAAGCAAAGCCTCGGTGCGGCTAAAGGTGTGCGGCTGGAAAACTGCCCAGATCGTATGCCCGGGGAAACACTCTCGGGCGGCCGCCAGGGTTGCCCGGATCTTGGTTGGGTGGTGCGCATAGTCGTCGATGACCGTGACCCCGGCCACCTCGCCGATGAGCTCGAAGCGCCGCGCCACCCCGCGGTAATCGGCCAGCGCCCGGCGCGTCGCCCCGATGGGTATGCCGAGCGCATGCGCCACAGCACAGGCAGCCAGAGCGTTGCGCACATTGTGCAGGCCCGGCACGCGCAGCGTCAGCCGCCCCAGGCACTCGCCAGCCACGACCAAGTCCAGGTCGTGCCCCATGCCCCTGCGCACCACGCCGGCTGCGCGCACATCACAGCGCTCGCCCACCCCATAGCTCAGCCAGCGGCTGCCGGCCGGGCGGCCTACCGCCAGGGCGCACGCGCCGGGGTCATCGCCACAGGCGACCAGCGAGCCGCCTGGCCGCAGCCCGGCCACAAATGCCGCAAACGCGGCCTGCACGTCGGCATAGGTCGGGTAGCAGTCGGGATGGTCCCACTCCACATTGGTCACGACGGCGATCCGTGGCTTCAGGGCCAGGAAGGTGCGGTCGTACTCATCGGCCTCAATCACAAAATGCGCGCCCCGCCCGGCGTGGGCGTTGCTGCCGTTGCCGGGCAGCATGCCTCCGATGACGAAGGAAGGGTCGAGCCCGGCCGCCTGCAGCAACTGGGCAATGATGGCCGTCGTCGTCGTCTTGCCGGCGGTGCCGGCCACGGCGATAGTCTCGTGCCCCTGGGTGAGCCATCCGAGCAGCTCCGGCCGCCTGACGACCGGGATGCCCGCCGCCCGCGCCGCGCGCACCTCGACGTTGTCAGCCGGGACCGCCGACGACACAACGACCACATCGGCGCCACCGATCTGCGCCGCCCGGTGCCCGTCGTAGACTGTGGCGCCCAGCTCGGCCAGCGCCTGGCCCGCAGGCGACAAGCTGCGATCCGAACCCGACACGCGATACCCGCCGCGCTCGAGCAGGACGCGCGCGATGGCCGACATGCCGCTGCCGCCGATACCCACAACGTGAATGTGGGCCCCGGCCGCGAGCTGCGGCATTTCTGCATAATCATCGCTGCGCACGTTCATCTCGCTTTGCATTCCAATCGTGTCGGCTAGGTCGTATTCGCAAACCCGTAGCAGGACGGGCACAAGGCCCTAGGCCACGGCGGTTTGCGAACACGCCCTAGTACTACGACCGTACTTGGCGCTGCCACCGCTGGCCATCCGGATAGTTGCCGGCTGACACGCTCCGCAGCCTCCCCTTGGGCGCGGGCAAACCTACGCAGGCACATGCCCTCGTGCGCCCGGCCCTGGCCCGGAAGGGGTCTTTTTGGCGGGTTGGCCAGAGCCGTGGCCGCCCGCGGGCGGCCACGGCTCTGGCCAACCCGCCAAAAAGACCCCCCAAAGGGCTCCGTTCCGGCTCTGCGCGAAGCGTTGTGCCCGGATCGCGAGCCTTCCCAGACAAGTACGGTTGTAGTACTAGCGCACCACGCGCAAGATCACCAGGGCCACGCCCACGTAGAGCAGGTACGGCGCCAGCAGTTGCGGCGCCATCATCGGCACGAGTGCCTTGGCCAGTGGCGAAAGCGTGGCCTGGCTGATGCCCAGCAAGGGATAGCCCAGCCGGTCCAGGTAATACCAGATGCTCCCGGCGATCAGATAGCCGTTGGCCAGCCCCGAGATCAGGTTGAAAAAGAACCCCAGAAGCCCTTGACCGGCGTCCCCTCGAACGCCAGGGTCTGCCCATGATACGACACAAAGGCCGTGAAGGTGATGGCCACCACCCAGAACCCCGCCTGCAGCGCGGCCGCATCGTTGGGCGCCACCTGCACGGCCACCTTGGTCAAGAGCGGTGTGATCTTGCTCTCGAAAAAAGTCACCGCAAAGAGCATCACGACCATGATCGTCGTGACACCCAGCTCTTTCAGGAAGCCGCGTACGACTCCGATCAAACCAAAGAGAATCACGATGATCAGCCAGACGAGTTCGATCGGGATCACGCTCTACCCCTGGGCGCTTACTTTTTCTGCGCCCGTTGCAGGGCCAGGACCACAATGGCCATAAAGGCCACGACGAGCACCGCCGCCGTCTGCGCCTGGAAGAGCTGCGCCACGCTGCCCATAGGCACCTGCACGGTGACAAACTGCGTGGGCCAGACCCGGTCGACCAGGATGCGCACCAGCAGATACCCGTTGACCGTCGCCATCACCGCACCCAGCAGCCGCGTGATGCGGTCGCCCGCGCCGGGCACCTTCCACTGCCCCAGGGCGTACCCCAGCGCGATGATGACCAGGAACAGGATGATGCCAAAGCGCATCATGTCGTCCGGCGTGCAGATCAGCGGCTGGACCTGGCGGACCTTCTCCATGACCGCCCCAAAGTCGTCGGTGGCCAAGCCACCGAAGCGGGCGAACAGGAACAGCCGGTAGAAACGGTTGGCCCACGGCGTGAGCACCTGCCCCAGCCACGGGGCGAGCACTGGCGCCAGCAGTATGCCCGGGGTGGCCACCAACTCTCGCAGAATGCCCCGTCGGTAGCCCAGCAGGGCAAAGATGGCCACCACGACGACGGCCAGGGTGAGCTGGTCGAGACGGATCACCTGCGACACCCGCGCTACCTCCGGCCGCTGCGGCCCCTCCCCTGCGCTGCGCGCTGCAGCTCGGCCACAATCGCGCGGCTCGCCTGCGGGTTGGCCAATCGCCGGGCGGCTGCCGCCATGCTCGCCAGGCGCTGCGGGTCTTGCAGCAGCTCACGCACCGTAGGCAAGAGCTGCTCGGCCAGGTCGTCGTCGGCAACCATCACCGAGGCGCCATGATCCCGAAGATAGGTCGCGTTCGGCGTCTGGTGTCCTCCGGCAAAGCTGCCGGGCACCACGACGCTGGGCACGCCTACCGCGGGGAACTCGCCCAGCGTGGCCGCGCCGGCCCGCGCCACCACAAGATCTGCAGCCCGCAGAAGGTCTGCCATTTCCCCTTCAACATACGAGTATATCCTGTATCGCCCATCCGCACAAGTGCCGTGCAGGGGCGATTCGGGCAGGGCAGCCTCCGCCGCCTGGCGCACCCGCTCACAATCGAGGTTGCCAGTGATGTGCCACACGCTGGCCATCTGCAGCAGTTCGGGCAGGCAGCCAAGCACAGCATTGTTGATGTTGCGCGCGCCGCTCGAGCCGCCCATGATCACGAGCAACCGCTCCTCGGGCGCAATGCCCAGCCGCTGCCGCGCCGTCGTCCGGTCGCCCTCACAGAAGGCCCGCCGCACCGGATAGCCGGTGACCACCGTCTTCCCCTGTGGCAGCGCCCCCTGCACTTCTGGGCATGAGACGGTCACGCGATCGGCCAGCCGCGCCAGAAAGCGCACCGCCATGCCCGGCTCCATGTCGGGCAGGCACACCACGAGCGGCCGCCGCAACAGCCAGGCCGCCAGCGCCGCCGGCACCGAGACGTAGCCTCCGGTCACCAGCACCGCGTCGGGCGCAAAGCGGCGCATGGCCGCCAGAGCCTGCCCCACGCCCGCCGTCACTCTGCCCAGGTTGGCCACCACCCGCCATGGCGCCATGCCGCGCACTGCCGCCGCAGGCATCGGGCCAAAGGGCACGTTGTGTTTCGCCGCCAGGCGCTCTTCCACGCTGCCACGGCGCCCCAGGTAGAGCACGTCGCTCCCCTGTGGCAACGCCTCCAGCACGGCCAGCAACGGGTAGACGTGCCCGCCCGTGCCGCCACCGGCCAACATCAGCCGTCTCATCGTACACGCCCCGCCTGCACGCCGCGCGACACGCTGAGCAGCAGCCCCACGCCGGCGAGCGACGCGACCAGCGACGAGCCGCCAAAGCTCAAGAAGGGCAGCGTAATGCCGGTGAACGGCACCGTAGCTGTCACCACACCCATGTGCAGCAGCGCCTGGAACATCAGCCAGCTCGTGACGCCGGTAGCCAGGAGCGCGCCAAAGGGATCGCTGCAGCGCATGGCGATGCGCAGGCCACGGTAGGCGACGATGGCGTACAGCGCAATGATAAACATGGTGCCGATCAGGCCCAGCTCCTCGCCGATGATGGCAAAGATGGCATCGGTATGCGCCGCATACAGCGCGCCCATCTTCTGCGCGCTGTTCCCCAAGCCCACGCCAAAGAACCCGCCGGCCTGCAGCGCATAGACCGACTGGGCCGTCTGATAGCCGTGGCCCAGCGGGTCGCGCAGCGGGTCGTTGATGAACGTCGTCACACGGTTCCAGGCGTAGCCCGACATGCGCACAAGCCCGCCCAGCGAGGCGCCACCCACGAGCCCGCCGATCAAGAGCTGCCGGATATCGGCGCCCGCGACGAAGAACATCGCCACCGCCGTGCAGACGATGATCAGCGCCGTCGAAAAGTTGGGCTGCAGCACGATCAGCCCGGTGATCACGCCAAGCAGAATGGCGAACGGCACCATGCCGTAGGTCAACTGGCGAATCTTCTCACCCTTGGATGCCAACCAGTCGGCGACATAGATGATCACCGCCAGCTTGACGATCTCGCTCGGCTGCACCGAGTTGCCCAGGAGCCAGCGCTGCGCCGTCGGTTGCTCACCCTGCGCATCGCCACCGCCACGCACAAAGAGCAGTACGATCAAGATCACGAGCGCCGCCGCCATGATCGGAATCGACCAACGCCGCCAGGTCTGATAATCGATGAGCGCCATCACCAGCAGCGCCAGCGCACCAATGGCCGCCCACTCGGCCTGGCGCACCAGAAACGTCGTCGTCGGCCGGCCCTCCTCGGCCATGTTCAGCCCAAACGACGCACTGTAGACCATGACCAGCCCCAACACGAGCAGCACGGCCACAGTCAACAGCAAGGGATAGTCGATGCCTCTCAGGCTCAGCGCCCGAAGTCGAGCCAACATGCCGTTCCCCTTGCGAAGACGTACTGCGTAATGCGTACTGCGTATAACGTAATGCGTGACGCGTGACGCGTGATACGTGATGCGCCGGCGTGCAAGGGCACTGCCGCGACGCACCACTTACGCATTACGCAGTACGTAGTACACATCACGCCTCACGCCTCACGCCTTACGCCCCAGCCCCCTCACCGCGACCCGAAACGCCTCGCCCCGGGCCACAAAGTCCTGGTAGGCGTCAAAGCTCGTGCCCCCTGGCGAGAGCAGCACCACGTCACCCGGCCGGGCCACCCGAGCGGCCAGCGCCACCGCCTCGCTCAGGCTGCCGCAGGCATGCACCCGCGGGCCGCCTGCGCCCGCCCCGTCAACCTGTGCCAGCGCCCGTTCCAGGAGCGGCGCCATCTCGCCAAAGCAGATGACCTCGCGCACGCGCTCGTGCACCAACCTGGCCCACGCTGCCCAGGGCAGATGCTTGTCGCGCCCGCCCGCCAGAAGCACCAGCGGCTCGCTGAACGACTGCACCGCCGCGATAGCCCGCTCCGGCGATGTCGCTATAGAGTCGTTGTAGTAGGCCACCCCATCGAGGGCACGCACCAGCTCCAAACGGTGCTCGACCCCGGCAAAGGTCGTGGCGACCTGGCGCATCGCCGCCGCCGTCGCCCCAGCCGCGCCGCTGATGGCGACCGCCGCCAGGGCGTTGGCAATGTTATGTCGTCCGCGCAGCTTGAGCTCGGCCGTCGCGCAGATGGGCACAGCCTGCCCCGGCTGCGGCGCCCACGTGATCGTCTCACCATCCAGGTAGGCGCCCACCGCCACCGGCCCCAGCATGCTGAACTCGATCGTGCGCCCGGCGTAGCACTCGCCGCAGGTGCGTGTGACCTCGTCGTCGGCGTTCAGCACCACCCAATCGTCGGGCCGCTGGTAGCGCAGGATGTTGGCCTTCGCCGCAATGTAGGCCTCCATCGTCGGGTGCCGGTCCAGGTGGTTGGGCGTGATGTTCAGGATCGCCGCCCCCGGCGGACTCCAGCCGCCTGCCGGGAAGGCGCGCTCCGGCGGCGCCGCCGGGCCAAAGCCCTCGAGCTGAAAGCTAGAGAGCTCCATGACCACGGCATCACCGGCGTCGATCTCGTGCAGCCGGCCGATGAGCGGCTGGCCGATGTTCCCACCCACAAAGGTGTGCCGGCCCGAAGCCTCGAGCATCCTGCCCACCAGCGTGGTCGTCGTCGTCTTGCCGCTCGACCCGGTGATGCCGACGATGGCCGCCGGGCACAGCCGGGTGAAAAGCCGCGTCTCGCTGCTCAGCGCCACGCCGCGCTGCCGCGCCTGCACCACGATCGGCGCCTCGGCCGGCACGCCCGGGCTCAGGAACAGCACGTCGGCCGCCAGGATCCACTCTGGGTGGCCACCCAGGGCGTAGTGGACGTCGAGGTCGCCAAGCTGGGCGATGGCTTCGTTTAGCGCGTCCGGCCCCTTGGCATCGCTCACCGTGACCCTGGCGCCATGCGCGGCCAGGAAGCGCGCCAGCGCCATCCCCTCGCGCCCCAGCCCGATGATCGTCGCCCTCAGACCGTCCAGCCCGGCCATCTGCTCGGCTGTTCGCTCTATCATCGTCAGTGCCCTGATCTCACGACGGATTGCACCGCAGAGACGCGGAGGACGCAGAGGTCTCTTTGGCCAATCCCCTCCGCGTTCTCTGCGCCTCTGCGGTGACCCTGGTTTTCTCGCGCGATGGTGGATGTCACACTCATCGATGTCTTGTCCATCGCCCCCATCGTTCGCACACGATGTTGCACTATCGCATGATGGCCAGCGCCACGCCGAGCACTCCGAGCAGGATGGCCACGATCCACGAGCGCAGCACGATCTGCGTCTCGGGCCAGCCGCAGAGCTCGAAATGGCAGTGCAGTGGCGCCATGCGAAGGATGCGCCGGCCGTGCGTCAACTTGAAATAGCCCACCTGCAGAATGACCGAGACCACTTCCAGCACGAACAGCGCGCCCACGAGCGGCAGCAGCAGCCACTGCTCAGTCATCAGGGCCACTGCGGCCAGCCCCGCCCCCAGCGCCAGCGCCCCCAGGTCGCCCATGATCATCCGCGCCGGATGCACGTTGTACCACAGAAAGGCCAGGATGCCGCCCACAAAGACCGCGCACAAGAGCCCCAGCGGCACGTCGCTCCGAGCGCCGGTCAGCACCATGGCGCCAAAGGCCGCAAAGGCGGCCGCACTCGTCCCGCCGGCCAGCCCATCCAGGCCATCGTTCAAGTTGACGGCGTTGGCCATGGAGACAATGACAAAAGCCGCGGCCGGGATGTAGCCCAAGCCCAGGTTCACCCGCCAGCCGGCAAAGGGCACGAGCACGGTGCTCGGCGCGCCGGCCAGGTAGAGCAGCGCCCCCCCGGCCAGCCCCAGCAGCACCTGCCAGGGGAACTTCCAACGCGCCAGCCAGCCGACGCCCTGCACATCACGCAGGCCGCGCAGGTCATCCACCGCCCCTAGCATCCCGAAAGCCAGGGTCACCGCCAGTGGCGCCCACAGCCGCGGCGTGCGCCAGGCAAGCAGGCTGCCAAAGATCAGCACCGGCGCCAGGAACAGCGCCCCGCCCATGGTCGGCGTGCCGCGCTTCACCTGGTGACCCGGCGGTCCGTCGACCCGGATCTGCTTGCCGATCTTGTGCGATTGCAGCCAGCCGACAAGGCCCTGGCCCCAGGGCACCGTGGCCAGAAAAGTCGCAACAGCCAGGCACAGGGCAGTGATCATGCGCCCTCCTCACAGAGAAGCGCAACGACCTCATCGAGCGCCATGCTGCGCGAGCCCTTGACCAGCACATAGTCACCCGCACGCAGGTGCGACCGCAGCCATCCCGCGGCCTCGTGCCGCTCCTGCCAGGTCATCACTACCAGCGCCGGGTTGGCGCGCTGCGCCTCCTCGGCGATCCAGCGCGCCCGCGGCCCCACCGTAGCCAGCACGTCGAGCACCTCGGCGGCGCGGCGCCCCACCTCGCGGTGCCCCTCCTCCTCATAGCCCCCCAGCTCCAGCATATCGCCCAAAAGGGCCAAACGCCGCCCGCAAAGCTCGGCCAGGAGGTCCAGGTCGGCCAGCATCGAGGCGGGGCTGGCGTTGTAAGCATCGTTCAGGATGGTGGCGCCGGTACGCCCCGGCAGCACCGCCAGCCGCCCCAGCGCGCTGCCCTCGGCGAGGCCAGCCGTGATCTCGGGCCACGAGAGCCCCTCGGCCAACCCAACCGCAGCAGCGGCCAGGGCAGTGTAGACGTTGTGCCGCCCCAGCCAGGGCAGGCGCACCGGGTGGGCCTCGCCCTGGTGATGCAGCACCGCCTCCAGGCCCTGCAAGCCGTGGCTGGCCACATCGCTCGCGCGCAGGTCACAGCCCGCCCCCAGGCCGTAGGTAATCGTCGTCGTCGCGGCGGTCAGCCCCGCCATGGCCAGCACCCGCCCATCGTCGCCATTGAGGATGGCGACTCCATCGCGGGGCAGGCCCTGCGGCAGCTCGGCCTTGGCCAGCGCAATCGCCTCCATCGAGCCCAGTCGCTCCAGGTGCACCGGGCCCACATTGGTCACCACGCCCACCTCGGGGGCAGCAATCTCCACCAGGCGCGCGATCTCGCCCAGCCCGTACATGCCCATCTCCAAGATGGCGCGTTCGTGCTCCGCAGCCAGCCGCAGCAGGGTCAGGGGCAGCCCGATCTCGTTGTTCAGGTTCCCCTCACTCTTCAGCACGCGATGGCGCCGCGACAGCACCGCGGCAATCGCTTCCTTGGTACTGGTCTTGCCCACCGAGCCGGTCACCGCAATCACCCGGCAGCCCGCGTGGCCCCGCCGCCAGGCCGCCGCCACATCCTGCAGCGCCCGCAGCACATCGGGCACCTGCAGGCACAGCGGCCCCTGCGCTGTCGTCTCGGGCCAGTCGCCGCGCACCGGCCAGGTGAGTGCGCAGCCCGACACCGGCCGGCTCACCAGCGCCGCCACCGCGCCGCGCCGAAAAGCATCAGCGACATAATCGTGGCCATCCTGCCGCTCACCGTGCAGGGCCACGAAGATGCTCCCCGGCGTCGCCTGCCGAGAGTCGATCACAAAATCGGTCAACTCGCGCACGGCCAGGGCGCCCTGCCCCGCTGCCCCGCCGCTCAACGCGCTCCACAACGCTCCCAGCGAAAGCACTCGGCATCCTCCTCACAGGGCTCACTGCCAAGATGCCGATTATACCACCTTCGGACCGGACTCCCCAACTTGTTGGGGCGGCCCAGAACAAGTTCGGGACTCCGACCGCTCGGCCCCGACTCCCCAACTTGTTGGGGACGGCCCCGAACAGGTTCGGGACTCCGACCGCTCTGCCCCGACTCCCCGACTTGTTGGGGCGGCTCCGAACAAGTTCGGGACTCCGACCGCTCGGACCGGACTCCCCAACTTGTTGGGGCGGCCCCGAACAGGTTCGGGACTCCGACCGCTCGGACCGGACTCCCCAACTTGTTGGGGCGGCCCCGAACAGGTTCGGGACTCCGACCGCTCGG
>ERZ795049.2170-NODE-2170-length-23431-cov-29.352883_pt1 | contig 23431 bp, 17 predicted proteins | sample MGYA00375133_ERZ795049 | MGnify/ENA primary metagenome ERZ795049 (study PRJEB30178, sample SAMN05720147) | activated sludge metagenome | isolation source: anaerobic digester from wastewater treatment plant | place: Japan | collected 2015-04-20 ... | reverse complement strand
GCTGACGAAGCTGACGGCGATGCCGCTCTCGCCGGCGCGGCCGGTGCGGCCGATGCGGTGCGTGTAGTCGGTGGGCGAGCGCGGGAGATCGTAGTTCACGACCACCGGGAGCAGGGCGATGTCGATGCCGCGCGAGGCGACGTCGGTGGCGATGAGGATCTGGATCTTGCCCTCCTTGAAATCGGCGAGGCGCTGTGTGCGCGTGCTCTGCCCCATCTCGCCGTGAAATGCCTCTGCGTTGATGCCGGCTTTGCGGAGCTTCTCGGCGACGTGCTCGGTGGCGTAGGTGGTGGCGACGAAGACGAGCGCGCGCGTCCATTTCTCCTCCTGGATGAGGTGGCGGAGGAGCTGGGTGCGGCGGATCTGGTCGACCTCGATGGCGCGTTGCACGATGGCGGCGGGAGCGGGCGCGGCGGGCACGAGCTCGATGCGCACTGGGTCGCGGAGGAGGGCTTCGGCGAGGGCGTTGACCTCCGTGGGGAAGGTCGCGGAAAAGAGCAGGTTTTGCCGTTTCTCGGGCAGGAGCGCGAGGACGCGGGCGAGTTCGTCGGCAAAGCCGAGCGCGAAGAGCCGGTCGGCTTCGTCGAGCACGAGGGACGCGACCTGGTCGAGCGTGACGGCCTTGCGCTCGACGAGATCGAGCAGGCGTCCGGGCGTGGCGATGAGGATGTCGGAGCCGCCGCGCAGGGCGAGCATCTGGGCGTTGATGGAGACGCCGCCGTACACGACGCTGACGCGGAGCTGCTCGGGGAGGAAATCGCCGTAGGCCCGGAAGGAGTCGCCGATCTGCGCGGCGAGTTCGCGGGTGGGCACGAGCACGAGGGTGCGAACGCGGTGGCCGCCGCCGGAGCGGCGTTCGTGGAGGCGTTGCAGGAGCGGGAGGGCAAACGCGGCGGTTTTGCCGGAGCCGGTTTCGGCGGCGGCGCGCATATCGCGGCCGGCGAGCACGGCGGGAATCGCGGCGGCCTGGACGGGCGTGGGCTCGGTGTAGTTGCGCGCGGCGGCGGCTTGTTGAAGCGGCAGCGAAAGGCCGAGGGAAACGAAGGACATGGTTTTAAAAGTGGGTGCCACGAAGGCGCGGCGGCGGGTTATTTGCGCGAGGGGCGGAAGCCGGACTGTGGCGTCTCCGAGATGAGGCGGATGCCGGTCGGTCCGATGACGATCCGCTTTTCGCGGAAGAGGCCGCCGATGGCCTGCTTGAAGGCCTTTTTGCTCGTGCCGACGGTGGCGCGGATGTCCTCGGGCGAGCTGTTGTCGTGCAGCGGGAGGAATCCGTCGTGCTCCTTGAGTAGATCGACGATCTGGTCGGCGAGCGGGGCGATGCGGCGGAAGCCGGCGGGGTCGAGCCCGAGGTCGAGTTTGCCGTCGGGGCGGACGCTGCGTACGAAGCCGTCGAGCGACTGGCCGACGGTGAGCGGCGCGGCGAGTTCGCCACGATAAAGGAGGCCGGTGTGCGCGTGGTTGACGACGGCGAGAAAGCCGAGGGGCGTTTGGCGCACGATGAGCAGTTTGACCTTCTGGCCGACGGTGTAGTCGGCGGGGGTGCGGTCGAGCCAGCGTTTGAGGCGGGCACTGGCGACGACGCGGTCGGTGGATTCGTCGCGGTAAACGTACACGACGACCCAGTCGCCCTGTTTGATCGGGTCGGCGAGTTCGCGCGGGGGCAGGAGCAGATCTTTTTCGAGGCCCCAGTCGAGGAAGACGCCGATGCGCGGGTTGCTGCCGACGGCGCGGAGGAAGGCGAACTGGCCGACCTCGGCGTAGGGCGTCTCGGTGGTGGCGACGATGCGATCCTCGGAGTCGCGATAGACGAAGACGTCGATCTTGTGGCCCGGGAGGGCGCCGGCCGGAATGTAGCGGCCGGGGAGCAGGATGTCGCCATGCGCGCCGCCGTCGAGATAGAGTCCGGGCACGGAGGCGCGGACGATGGTAAGCGTGTTACGTTGGCCAATGAGCGCCATGTCGCGGACCATGGACAGGCTCGCGGCGATTGGGGAGTTTATTCGCCGCAGATGATTTTTCGCCGGGTTTTCCCTTGTCGCGGGACGGGTGTGGGGCAAAGGTCGCGCCGCCATCGCGAACTTGTCCGGCACCCCCAAACCCCGCCGGGTAAGACGGCCTCCTCCTACTTTGGAACTGGGCCTGCGCAATGGCTAATGAGAGATACGCTCTACTCAAAAACATATGAACGAATACATTGCAGAAGTTCTCGAAGTCATGGCGCGCCGCAATGCCGGCGAGCCTGAGTTCCTCCAAGCCGCACGTGAAGTGCTCGAAACGCTGGGCCCCGTGGTCGAGCGTCACAAGAAGTACAAGGATCACCGCATCCTTGAACGCGTCGTCGAACCGGAGCGCCAGATCATGTTCCGCGTGGCCTGGACCGACGATAAAGGTCGGGTGCAGGTGAACCGTGGTTTCCGCGTCCAATTCAACAGCGCCATCGGCCCGTACAAGGGCGGCATCCGCTTCCACCCCAGCGTCAATATCGGCATCCTGAAGTTCCTCGGCTTCGAGCAGATCTTCAAAAACTCGCTCACCACGCTCCCGATGGGCGGCGGCAAGGGCGGCTCCGACTTTGACCCGAAGGGCAAGAGCGACGCCGAAGTCATGCGTTTCTGCCAGAGCTTCATGCTCGAGCTCTCGCGCCACATCGGCGCCGACTGCGACGTGCCCGCCGGTGACATCGGCGTGGGCGGCCGCGAAATCGGTTACATGTTTGGCCAGTACAAGCGCGTGCGCAACGAGTTCACCGGCGTGCTCACCGGCAAGGGCCTGAAGTGGGGCGGCTCGCTCATCCGCCCGGAGGCCACCGGCTACGGCAACGTCTATTTCGCGCAGGAGATGCTCAAGACCCGCGGCGAGGATTTCCGCGGAAAGATCTGCGCGGTGTCCGGCTCCGGCAATGTCGCCCAGTACACGGTTGAGAAACTCAACCAGCTCGGCGGCAAGGTCGTCACCCTCTCCGACTCCAATGGCACCATCTACGATCCGGCCGGCATCAACGCCGAGAAGCTCGCGTTCGTGATGGAGCTGAAGAACATCAAGCGCGGCCGCATCAAGGAATACGCCGACAAGTTCAAGGGCGCCCAGTACCTCGACGGTCAGCGCCCCTGGGGCATCGCCTGCGATTGCGCCTTCCCGAGCGCGACGCAAAACGAGGTCACCGGCGAAGAGGCCAAGACGCTCCTGAAGAACGGCTGCGAGCTCGTCTCCGAAGGCGCCAACATGCCCTCCACCCCGGAGGCCATCGAGGCCTACCTCGGCGCGAAGATCCTCTACGGTCCGGGCAAGGCAGCCAACGCCGGCGGTGTCGCCACCTCCGGCCTTGAGATGTCGCAAAACTCCATGCGCCTCGGCTGGAGCCGCGAGGAAGTCGACCAGCGCCTCCACAGCATCATGGTCAACATCCACAGCAACTGCGCCAACACCGCCAAGGAGTATGGCCAGGAAGGCAACTACGTGCTCGGCGCCAATATCGCCGGCTTCACGAAAGTTGCCGATGCGATGATCGATCAGGGCGTGCTGTAAGCTTCGTCCCCGTTTCAGTCTCCAGACCGCGCCCCGCCCGGGCGCGGTCTTTTTCGCCCGCTTTTGTTTCTCCAGTTTTGCCCCCTGCTCCGCCCGCCCGTTATTTTGCCGCCATGCCGAAACACACCGCTGCATTTTCCACCGGCCTGCCTGGGCTCGACAAGGTCCTCCACGGCATCGAGCCGGGTGACAACGTCGTCTGGGAGGTCGACGACATCGAGGAGTACGGCGAACTCATCGTCCCCTATGTGCAGGCCGCCAAGGCCGACGGACGCCGGCTCATCTATTTCCGTTTCGCCCCCCACGCTGCGCTCGTGCCCGAGTCTGCCGGGGCTGAGATGCACCATGTAGATCCAGCCAGCGGCTTCGAAAATTTCGTGCGCGATGTGCATGCGGTCATCGAGCGTGCCGGCCGCGGCGCCGTCTATGTCTTCGACTGCCTGTCCCACCTCGCAGATACCTGGAAGGCCGATCAGAGCCTGGGCAATTTTTTCATGCTCACCTGCCCGCGTCTCTTCGACTTGGAGACGGTGACGTATTTCGGTCTCTATCGGGACAAGCACTCGAGCTACGCCCTCGATCCGATCCGCAGCACCACCCAGTTCATGCTCGATCTCTTCCGTCTGGACGAGCGGCTCTACGTGCGCCCGGTCAAGGTCCAGCATCGCTCCCGCGAGGTGATGAACACCATTCACGTCCGCCAGGGCGAGGCGTTCCTGCCTGTGAAGGAGAGCGCGGTGCTCGCCCAGATCCTCTCGCGCACCCAGTGGCCGCGCCTGCAGAGCGACCGTCGCTCTGGCTACTGGCGCAAACTTTTCGCCGAGGCTCAGGTCGTCTCCGATGATTTCATGGCCGGCCGCTGCACGCGCGACCAATACGACGCCATGCTCCGGCAGATCCGGTGGGCCATGCGTGTCCATCGCTCGGGCATCGCCCCGCTGGTCGAGGAGTATCTCACGCTGGAGGACTTCCTTGTCATCCGCGACCGCATGATTGGCATCGGGTCGGTCGGCGGCAAAACCCTCGGCATGCTTGTGGCGCGCGCGATTCTGCGCGAGCGCGAGCCCGAGCTCGCGGCCAAGCTCGAAGCCCACGACTCGTTCTTCGTCGGCGCCGAGGTGTTCATCACCTTCCTCGTGCAGAACAAGGTCTGGTGGTTGCGCGAACAGCAGAAAAACGACGAGACCTTCCTGCAGGGCCTTGAGGAAGGCCGCCGTCGCATCACGCTCGGACGCTTCCCCAACAACATCATGGAGCAGTTCCAGGGCATGATCGATTACTTCGGCGAGTCGCCGTACATCGTCCGCTCCAGCTCCATCCTTGAAGACGCCCGGGGCAACGCCTTTTCCGGCAAGTACGAGAGCGTTTTCGTCGTCAACCGCGGTTCGCGCGAGCAGCGCATGACCGAGCTGCTGAAGGCTGTCCGCACCGTGTACGCCAGCGTGCTCGACGAGGAGGCGCTGCGCTACCGCAAGCGCCGCGGCCTGCTCCACAGCGAGGAGCGCATGGCGCTGCTCATCATGCGCGTGTCGGGCTCGCCGCAGGGCCGCTACTACTACCCGCAGGCCGCCGGTGTCGGCCTCTCGTACAACCCCTTTGCCTGGCATCCCGACATCGACCCGCAGGCCGGCGTCGTGCGCCTGGTTTTCGGGCTCGGCACCCGCGCGGTGGACCGTAGTGACGACGACTACACCCGCCTCGTTGCCCTCAACGCCCCCTCCAGGCGCCCCGAGGCCAGTTTTGATGACGCCCGCGAGCACTGCCAGCGCCGGATGGACTGCCTCGACCTCAAGGACGGCCAGTTCGTCTCTCTCGACTTCCCCGAGGTGATCCAGGAGACGCCCGATTTTCCGCTCGATCTCTACCTCACCTACACCGCTGAGAACTATCCCTGGATCACCTTCGACCGCCTGCTCACCGAGACCACCGTCGCGCCCGACCTGCGGCGTATGCTCTCGATCCTTGAGGAGGCCTACGAGCACCCGGTGGATGTCGAGTTCACCCTGAACTTCCTCTCCGACGGTTCGTATCGTATCCACCTGCTTCAGTGCCGCACCTTCCAGATCCAGCGCGAGACGGGCATGCTCATGCCCTCCGAGCAGGTCGAACGCCAGCGCCTGCTCACGGCCAACGGCGCGGTGATCGGTGTCAGCCGTGAGCAGCCTCTTACCCGCATCATCTACATCGTCACCGAGACCTACGCGGCGCTCTCCGACCACGACCGCTACGCTGTCGCACGCCTCATCGGACGCCTGAATCGGAAGCATCCCGAGGATGACCGCGGGCTGATGCTGATCGGTCCCGGACGTTGGGGCACGCACAGCCCGTCGCTCGGCATTCCGGTGGCGTTTGGCGAGATCAGCCGTGCATCGGTCGTGTGTGAGATGGTCGAGATGCACGCGCGATTGATTCCAGACGTCTCGCTCGGCACGCATTTCTTCAACGACATCGTCGAGCACGACATGCTTTATCTGGCTTATTTCCCGAGAAACTCGGGGAACTACATCGACACGGCGTGGTTCCGCGCGGCGCGGAACCGGCTGCTTGAGCTGGAGCCGGATGCGGGCCGGTTTGCCGAGATCGTCCGCGTGATCGATTGCGCGGATGTGCCGGGCTACATCTGGCTGCGCGCCGACGCGACGGCGCAGGAGTCGCTGGTGTTTTGCACGGAGTAGCACGCGGGGACGGCGCGGAGTTCGGCGTTGTGCCGGCGCGCGGGGCCTCCGTAGGTTTTTTGCGTGGATCATCAGCACATCACCAAGATCGGCAGCCGCGTGTGTATGGCGGCGGCTGTGGCGTTCTTCTGTTGGGCGATCTCGCTCTGCTACATCCCGCAAAAAGGGTTTAGCGGCCTGGTGCAGTTTGGAGATTCGTTTGTGGAGCGGCAGCTCTCCGAGGTGCGCGCACTCAACCCCTACGTGATGGAGCATTCGATGGGCTACGACGGGCAGTTCTATGCGCAGCTGGCCGTGCGCCCCGATCCCGCCGATCCGGAGGTCCAGCGGGCTCTGGATACCCCTGCGTACCGGGCGCGGCGGATGCTGTTGCCCTGGGTGGCCCATCTGCTCGGTGCCGGACGCCCGGCCTGGGTCCTGCAGGTGTATGCCTTGCTAAACGTGGCATCGTGGCTGGCGCTTGCGGCCCTGTTGTGGCGCTGGTTTCCGCCGGTCGGCGCGGAGCGGACGCTCCGCTGGCTTGGCGTGCTTTTTTCGGCCGGGCTTCTGGCAAGCGTGCGCAACGCGCTCGCCGACGGGCCCAGCTTGCTGCTTCTGGCCGCGGGCATGAGGTGGCTCGAATTGCGGCGGCCGTGGCTGGCGGCGGCGACCCTCGGTCTGGCGGGGCTGGCGCGCGAAACGTCGGTACTCGCCGGGGTGGCGTTCCTCGATGGACTGCGGAAGAGTTGGCGCGACTGGGGCCGTACGTGTGTGCAGGGAGTGCTGGTGGTGTTGCCCGTGGCGCTCTGGCTTTTCTATCTCCGCCATGTGCTGCCGCAGGAGGGCGGTGCTGGCGCCGGCAATTTTGCGTTGCCGTTCTCCGGCGTGTGCAATCGTGCCGTCTCGTTGTGGACAGTGCTCCGGGGGGCGGACCACGTGCCCTTCTACACGTGGTACAGTCTGGCGCTCCTCGTGTCGCTAGTCGTGCAGGCGTGTTTCTTCCTGTTGAGGCCGCGCTGGTCCGACCCGTGGTGGCGCGTGGGGGCGATTCACGCGGTGCTTCTGGTGTTTCTCGGCGATGCCTCTGGACGGGATATCCGGGGGCGGCCGGACGTGTGCTGCTGCCGATGCTTCTGGCTTTCAACGTGGCGCTCCCATACGGGCGCCGTTGGTGGGCGGTGTGTCTGCTGGGAAATCTCTCGGTGGTCTCGGCCATCGATACGCTCCGCCCCGTGGGCGGCTATGACGAGGTGCGTGTCGTTTCCGACCAGATCGGAGGAGGGGCGCAGGTGTCGGTTTCGTTCTCCGGGCCATGGTTTCAAATGGAGCGCTCGTACTGGGGGCGTTCGCGGTGGAGCGGCGGGCCGGCGGAGGTTTGTGTCGAGAATCCCCATGGCCGGCCTTTGGTCGCGGAGTGGAGTTTTGGGATCAACAGCCACACGCCCCGGGAGGCGTTTCTATACGTTGGCGAGGCATTGGTCTGGCGCGGCCAGCTCGAATGGAACCAGCGGAATTTCCGGACCGGGCCGGTGCGCCTGCCTCCCGGAGAAAGCCGGTGGCGGTTTTGTACGGATCCGGCGGAGCCGGATGCGCCCACGGAGACGGACCCGCGTGCACTGGCGTTTCGTGTGTACGATTTGAAGCTTGAGGTATCCGAGCCGCCGGCGCCCTGAGTGGCGTACACGAAAAAGCCCCGCGGGGAAACCGCGGGGCGTGGATGAAAAACAGGAAACAGGGCGCGAGTTATTTCTTCGGCGTGAGGCGGAAGAACACGACGTCATGCGAGGCGACCTTGGCCTTATAAGGCGTCTCGGTCGTGCCGGCGGGTTTCTTGGCCCAGATGTCGTACAGGTCGTACTTGTTGCCCTTGAAGACCCAGCCGAAGTAGCCCCAGTCGAGTGTGAGCTCGGCCTCCTGAGTGGAGGTGTTGAGGGCGGCGGCGGCCCAGGCGCCGTTGCTCAGCTCTTTCACCCAGACTTCGATGTTTTTGGCGGGTTCGGCGAGGACGCGGAAACCCTGTTTGCCGAGCGCGTCCTGGTTGACGGCGAGGGCGTCCTTGTCGGTGAGCACGGCGCAGATCTCGGGCGTCATGTGGCGGAGGTCGTTGCCGGCCATGAGGGGGGCGGCGAGGATGCACCAGAAGGTGAAGTGTGCGCGGGACTCGGCAAACGTGAGCCCGTGGCTGCCGACTTCCATCATGTCGGGGTCGTTCCAGTGATCGGGGCCGGCGTACTTGGCGAGGCCGTCGGAGCCTTGCGAGTTGGTGACGAGGTCATACTGCAGATCGAGGATCTTCTTCCATCCCATCTCCCAGCCCTTCTTGCCGTCGTAGGAGTCGTAGATGTCGCCGGTGGTGCGCCAGAGGTGGCCGACGTCGGCGGCCCATTCCCAGGGTTTGGAGCCGCCCCATTCGCAGATGCTCAGGATCATCGGGCGGCCGGCGGCGTGGATGCCGTCGCGGATGCGCTTGTAGGCGTCCTGCGGGTTGGCGGTGCCGGAGCTGCACCAGTCGTATTTGAGGTAGTCGATGCCCCAGGACGCAAAGGTGCGGGCATCCTGGAACTCGTTGCCCCAGCTGCCGGGATAGCCGCCGCAGGTGAGCGTGCCGGCGCACGAGTAGATGCCGAGCTTGAAGCCATTGGCATGGAGGTAATCGGCGAGGGCTTTCATGCCGCTCGGAAACTTGGCGGGATCGGCGACGAGGTTGCCCTGCGCGTCGCGCTGCTTGAGCGACCAGGTGTCGTCGATGACGAGGTAGTTGTAGCCGGCGTCGCGCATGCCATTTTTGATCATGGCTTCGGCGGTCTCGCGGACGACGCTCTCGTTGACGTCGCCGGCGAAGGTGTTCCAGCTGTTCCAGCCCATGGGTGGGGTGGGGGCGAGGCCGGTGAACTTCTGGGCCAGGGCGATCGAGGCCAGGCCGAGGAAAAGACAGAGGAGTTTTTTCATGAGGTTGAGGGATGGTGAAAGCGGGGCGTCGGGCAGAGAATGGTCTTTCCGTCCGGTGCGCTCCCGGGATTGGAATGAGAGTTTACCGACTGGGTTATCGGGCGGCAATGGTCCTGATTACTTTATCATGGTCGATTTGTGGCGTGGCTTTCCTTGGGGATTGCATGGGGTGGCGCGGGCATGCGAGGAGTGTCTCACCATGCTGAAACGATGCCGATGGATCGGAGCCTTGCTGGCGGTCACGCTGGCGCACGCGGGTGTGCTGGAGTGGACGCCGTCGGCGCAGACGGTGGTGGCCGAGTGCGGGCAGACCGAGGTGGTCGCGGTGTTTGGGTTTCGCAACCCAGGCGGCAAGCCTGTGCGTATCCTGAGTACGCGTAGTGGTTGCGACTGCCTGGAGATCGGGGCGACTCCGCAGGTGTGCGAGCCGGGTGCGCGTGGCGAGCTGCGCGCCGTGTTCTCTCTCGGCGAGCGCGAGGGCGTGCAGCGGCGCGAGATTCTCGTGCAGACGGATGCCGCAGCATCGCCGGAGAGCGTGGTGCTCACCGTGCAGATTCCGACCTGGGTCGGGTTTTCATCGCGCCTGGTGTGGTGGGAGCGTGATGAGCCGGCGTCTGCGAAACCTGTCGTGGTGCGGCTGGCGGCGCCAAAGGATATCGAGATTCTGTCGGTCGAGGGCGCGGATCCCATGTGGGAAATTCGCCGGGGCGAGCCCGGTGCCGACGGTTCGTTTGAGCTCCTGATCCGCCCGCTGGGGACGCAGAAGGCCAGCCGTGCGGAGTTTGTCGTGAAGGCCCGCCTCGGTGGGCTTAATCGGACTTATCGGTTGTTTGCGTTCGTGAAGTGAGGCGGCGGTCGGTTTAGAACGCATAGAAAAGCTGGCCGGCAACGGTCTCCGCGTAGTCGTGACCGCGGGAGTAGCCGGTGTGCGTGTAGCGGATCGTGGCGGCGAGGCGGTCGGCAAACTGCGCGCGCAGCGCGAAGCTCACGTCGGTCTGCTCCTTTGGCAGATCGCGGCCCGGGGCGAGAAATACCTCGCCGCCGTCAAACGCCGCCGCGAGCCCGCGCGAGTCGGCGGAGAAATCCCGCGACTGGCGCACGCTGGCCTCCGGGATGAGCGCGAACCGGCCCAGGCCAAGCCGCGCCGAGAGGGCGAGGCCGGCGCCGGCGAGGAATGACTTTTCGTGCTGCCTGGGAAACGTGAGCTCCACGCCCGAGTCTCCGGTCTCGGTGTAGGCGCGCTCGTCGAGGCGCACGAATTCGGCATCGAGGAAGGGGCGGAGTGTCAGGGAGCGATACCGGAGCCCGTAGCTCGTGCCGAGCGCGGCGGAGAGGTCGCGGGCGCGGTGCGTGCCCTCGGGAGCTCCATCGATGAAGGCGACTGTGCGCGAGGTCTGGATGCGCGAGGATCCGAGGCCGAGGTGCATGCTGGCAGCCCAGCCGCTCTCGTCGTTGCGCTGGGCCCAGCGTCCGTAGAGGTAGCCGCGGTGGGAGTCGATTCGTGCGTGCGCGGGCGAGTCGAGATCGGTCACGTACTGGCGGGCGTCGGCGTAGGCGGCGCCGAGCGTGAAGCGGTTGCCGGGCGAAAACTCGATGCCGACGAGGGCGCCGTCGGTGTCTTCGCCGGTGGCGCCGAAACCGGTGGTGGCGGCACGTCGTTCGCGTCCGTCGAGGATGCCGAACCAGGCGCTCGCGCCGAAGGCGGCGGGGCGGTCTGCGCGTGGTGTGGTTTGCGCCCGGTGGGTGATTTGTGCGCCGGTGCGGTGCACGCCTTGGACGGCGGCTGCGGTGGTCGCGGCGTTGATGGCCGGTTGCATGTCGGCGAGGGCCTGGCCGATGAATTCGGGAGCATCGGTTGCATCAAGTTCTTCGAGTATCTCGCCGAGGGAGCCGGTGGCCGTGGGCCGGAGGTGATCGAGTGCGACGCCGAGGCCGCCGAGGTCCGTACGGTCCGTGAAGCTGGCGTAGCTGAGGCGGTCGAGGTCGAGGATGAAGCCGCCTGTGCCGGCGGAGATGCTGCCGTCGTACATGATGGGCAGGTCGAAAGGGCCAAACGAGCCGGAGGCCTCGGTGGCGCGGAGGAACGCGTACTCGCCGGCGGGCATGTAGCCGTTGGGCTCAATGTGGATGACGTTGTCGTCGCCGATGTGGGCCTCGCCGGAGACGAGGACCTGGCTGTACCCGTCGGCGCCGATCACGATTTCCATGCCGAGGCCGTCTTTAACGAGGAGGTCGCCGTCGATCTGCAGCTGGCCGATGCCGCGGTCGCCCGGGTAGAGTGCGCAGTGGGTGAGCTCAAGGGTGCCGTTGAACAGGCCATTGCCGTAGACCTCGCTGCCAACGAGCCGGTGCACGCTGCCCTGGATCAGGCCATTGTTGACCACCCGTGCGCCGGTGGCCAGCACGCCGATGGAGGTGCCGTCGTTATTCTCGGCGACGATGCGCGCGCCGGCGTGGTTGCGCAGGGCGCCGTTCTCGAGATAAACCCCGACGCTCGGGCCGGCGGCGCTGTAGGTTTCGATGTCGCCGTAGTTTTCGATGGTGCCGATGTTGCACGCGATGATGCCGGTGGCGCGTGCGGTGCCGTTGGCGTTGATGGTGCCGGTGTTGTTGACGAAGTGGGCATCGTCGACCTGGACGCCGATTGCCCATGCGTTGGAGCCGTCGGCGCGCACGCTGATGTCGCCGCTATTGGTAAATAGGGCGCCTGGGATGAATGCGAAAAGCCGCGCGCCGTAGGCGGTCGCACGTTCGTCGCCAAAGCCGATCACGCGCGTGCTGACGCGGCCGAAGTTGATGAGTTGTGCCCCTTGAAGGCAGAGTCCGTAGGCGGTCGCGAGCCCGGTGTCGGCGATGGCCGCGGAGCGCACGGTGCCGCGGTTCTGGAGGATGGCCCTGATGCCGCCCCAGAGGAAGAGGCCGTGGCTGAAGGCGTCGCCGGTCTCGGCCTCGGCGATGGAGGTCACACGCGCCTCGTTGACGAGGCGGGCTTCGTTACCGCCCCAGGCGTAGAAGCCGTGGGTTTGGGTGATGCCGCCGGCGGTGGTCGGGGTGGCCTCGATCTCCTCGCTCAGCAGGGTGTCGAAGTTGTCGCCGGTCCATCGGTTGTAGAGGAGGTAGGCGGCGTCGGTGGAGATGAGGCTGGAGTGGTAGCCCATGCGGATGTGGCCGGCTTCGCCCCAGTTGGTGCCCCAGGAATTGCGGACGATCCAGACGCCGGCGCCGCCTTCAGCCGGGGCGTCGTCCCACCCGATGATGGCGACGGCGTGGTCGACGACATTGGAACAGTAGTCGAGCAGGCCATCGGTGCAGTTGGGCCCCACGCGGTAGGTGCCGCCCGTGTAGTAGTCGAACTCGCCGCCATCGGGTGTGGAGTCGATGCCGGTGTCGATGGCGCCCCCGGCGAGCAGGGCGCGCTTCATGGTCTCAATGTCGTAGGCCGGGAGGCGGTGCCAGCTGGAGAACCTCACGCGCGGGGCGTCCCAGTGGAGGTTGTCCTCTCCTGGATCGGTCTTTGTGTAGGGGAATTCGGATTCGTCGCAGACCCCGTAACGCACGAGCGCGTCAAGCTCATCGTAGGTGTAGGAGCTTCCGTAGATGCCCCCGCTGAAACCCGCGTACAGCGGCGAGAGGCTCCAGACGAGGAACGACTCGGAGAAGTCCGCCACGGCGCTGTCGTAGCGGCCGGTCGCGCGGTTGTAGGCGCTCTCGGCGCTGGCCAGTGCGCCAAAGGCGTAACAGGTTCCCACCGATCCCTGATGGTGAACGGGCCCGATATAGCTGTGGCCGTCGATGTCGCGGAGGTCGAAGGTGGCGGGGAGCGTCTGGGCGAGGGCGCCGCCGGACAGGGTGAGGCCGGCGATGAGTGCGCAAAGACGCGCGGAGAGAGGCGCTTTCATGGGCTCCACGTTCCGGGCGGTTTGTGGCGGCGTCAACCCGGCGCGCAGTCGCTAGGGGATTTAACTCAGAGACGGGTGGCGTAGACGTCGCCACGCGATCCATCCGAGGAGGGCAACCAGTCCAAGATCGCGGAAAAATGTCACGGCGAGCGAGCTCCCGCCGGTGCCGAAGCAGCCGCAGGCGATGTCGAGTCCGCGTGCCCAGGTGATCCCTACGATGGCGAGAAACGCGAGCGAGAGCGGTAGCAGGAGGAGGAGCGCGCCCCGTCGCCAGAGGCCGAGTGCGAGCGCGCCGCCGGCGAGGATTTCCAGGCAGGGGAGGATGAGTGCGAGCGGGGCGACGAGTGCAGCCGGCACCAGCCGGTAGAGCGCGATGTCGTGCGCGAATTGCGCGGGGTCGAGGGCTTTGAGGGCTCCCGCATAAAGGAACACGCCGCCGGCGACGATCTCGGCCAGTCGCAGTGCGAGGCGCTTCATGGGTGCGCCTCCTGCCAGGCCTGCCAGCCGCCTTCGAGCACATAGAGGGAGTCAATGCCGAGATCGCGCCGGAGCCGCCGTGCGACCTGCTGGCTCGACTGGCATTGGCGGTGGTCGCAATACACGACGACGGTCACCCCGGGCTGCCAGCGCTCGACGACGCCGGGGAGCAGGGTTTCCCAGTGGTCCTCGTTGAGCGGGACGGCGTCGGGGATGTGGGCCGCGGCAAACGCCGCGTCGCTGCGCGCGTCGATCCAGAGCACGGAGCCGGGTAGCGCGGCGAGTCGGGCGAGCGGAAGCTCGGGCGCGAGGGCGTAGGTGCGCGGATCGAAGTCGGGCCGGCGCGGGTGCAGCCATGCGGCGGCCAGCGCGAGTACGAGCGCGAGTCCGAGGATGCCGGCGGCCTCGCGGAGGCCGCGGCGGAGCGGCGGACGGGAGGAGTCGCGGGCGGTGGAGGACATGACGGCACGCTAGGAACGCGTGGCGGGCGGGGGCGAAGTTATTTCGCGGGCCGGGCTGCAAGATTTGCTTTGATCGCCGGTTGCCGTCGCGGTGAGCCTGACGGCACGTATGCCATCCGCCTCCGCAGCGCCGCAGCCCGCCCGTCTCCGCCGCCTCATGCCGTGGGGTATCGCGCTTCTCGGCGCGCTGTACCTCGGGTTTATTGCAACGCATTGCTCGCCCCACGCGGGCGGGTCGGACTCGTCGGGTTACCTGAATGGCGCGCGGCTTTTACTGGAGGGGCGCTGTGCGCTGCCGATCCCGGAGATCGCCGGACTGGATGCGGGCAACTGGGATCCGCTGCTGCAGCAGCCGCTCGGGTTTGTCTATCGCCCGGAGCGGCAGCTGATGATGCCGACCTATCCGGTGGGGCTTTCGCTGCATCTGGCGGTGGCCTCGTGGCTGGTGTCGCTGGACCAGGCGATGATTCCGGTGAGCCTGCTGTGCGCGGCGGCGGCGGCGTTTTTCACCGTGGCGCTCGGGCGCCGTCTGGGCCTTTCGCAGCCCTGGGCGCTGGCCGGCGGGGCGCTCCTGCTCATGAGCCCGCTTTTTCTGCTCATGGTGAACCAGCCGATGAGCGATGTGCCGGCCCTGGTGTGGGTGAGCGCGGCGTGTTATTTCGGTGTGCGGGCGCGAGAGCGCTGGGTCTGGGCTCTGGCTGCGGGGGGGGCGGTGGCGATGGCGGTGCTGGTGCGGCCGACCAATTTGCTGGTGATGCTGCCGCTCGCGGTGGCGCTCGGGCTGCGCTGGCGCGCGTGGCTGGCGCTCGCGGTGGCCGGGGCCCCGGGCGCGGTCTTCCTCGCGTGGTACAATGTGCAGCTCTACGACAAGGCGCTGACGACCGGCTACGGCGACATCGGCGGGTTGTTGAAATCCGCGTACGTGCCGCACAACACCGCGCATTTCGTCCTGTGGCTGGCGGTGCTGCTGAGCCCGCCGGTGGCATTGGCGGCGTACGGACTGCCGTGGCTGCGTAGGCACTCGCCGTTTGCGGTGAGCCTGCTCGTGGTGTGGGTGGCCGCGTTTGCCGGTTTCTATGTCTGGTATTTCTACTCGGGCGAGACGTGGTGGTATCTGCGATTCATCCTCCCGGCGTTTCCGCCGGTGATCATCGCGGGGTTGCTGGTGCTGGAACAGCGTGTGGCGCCGCGGGTGCCCGCGCGCATCGGCCGCCTGGCCTGGCCGCTGGGGCTGCTCGCCTGCCTCCTCTGGCTGGGCTTGTGGGGCTGGCATTTCAACGTGGACCGCGTGCGGCGAGGCGAGGCGAACTACCCGGAGGCGATGGCCTGGCTCAACGCACACGTGCCGGAAAACGCGATCGTGCTCGAATGGCTCCTCAGCGGTGCCTCGACCTACTACTCGCCGCACACGCTGGTGCGCTGGGATGTGGCGAGCCGCGCGCAGATGGACCAGCTCTATGCGGCGGCGGAAAAGAACGGGCGGCCCGTGTATGCGGCCCTCATGGAGTTCGAGATCAAGCAGGCATTTCCCGACGGGATCCCCGGCCGCTGGGAAAAGGTCGGCGAGGTGCGTCGCGTGACCTTCTGGCGACTGGTGGAGGCGGGCGGCGCGCAGCCCGCGCCTTAACGCCAGAGCCAGGTGAGGTCGTCCTGGCGGAGCCAGCCGGTCTGGCCGTCGGCAAACTGGAGCCGCACCCAGCGATCGCCGGGCAGGAATACCTTGTCGGCGATGGCGAGTGTGCCGGCGGCGATGGGCGTGGTCTTCTGCGCGGTGTCGGCGTCGGTCGGGATGGAGCGGAGGATGGTCGCGTTCCAGACGAGGACGGCGCGGGCGTCGGCCGCGGGGCCATAGGCGCGCAACGCGAGCGTGGCCGTGGGGGCGAGGAGGAGGGCGAGGATCAGAAGCGTCCAGGCGGTCCAGAGGAGTGTGCGGGCGCGCAGGCCGTAGGCGCGGAGCAGGCCGCAGGCGCCGCTGAGCGCGGCGAGCACGGCGGCGCCGACGAGGAGGGCCTGCCAGCCGGAGGGCGAAAGGGTGCGCGCGAGGCGTTCGCGCCACGTGGGGTGGGCGAAGGCGCCGAGGGCGTTGGGCGTGTAGCCGGCCTTTTCGTATCCGAAGATCAGGTGCCGGTGCGTGAGGGCATCGGGATGCTGGACGAAGGCGGCGGTCCATTGCGCCGCGGCCTCGGCGTTGTGGTCTTGTTGCGCGAGGGCGAGGGCGAGGTTGTGGCGCAGCTGCCAGTCGGTCGGGGCCTGGACGAGGGCCTCGCGCCAGGCTTTTTCGGCGGCGGCGTAGTTGCCCGCACGGTAGTCGGCGAGCGCATCGGCGCGGGCGCCGGGGGCGGAGACGATGAATGCGAGGGTCAGGGCGAGGAAGGGGAACAGGTTGCCCGGGCGGAAGAGCGAGCTGGGCGCGAAGGGCTGCGGCTGGTGCGCAGTCTGGGCTTTTTCCGCGCGCGCGATCCAGTCGGAGGGCAGGGTGCCGTCGGCGCGGTAGAGCGCGGAGTCGGCCTCGGTCCAGAGCGCGGCGAGAGTGGGTTCGCCGAGCATCTCGGGTGCGGGGGCGGCGTGAGGGAGGCCACGGAGGCGGGCGATGTCGTGCTGCCAGTGGATGAGCAGCGGGCGGCGCTTCGCGGCGTCGGCGGTGGTGCGGAGTTGGGCGAGGGTGGCGGCGAGGCGTTGGTGGGCTTCGCGGCGCGGTTTGAGCGGGTCGGTGGCGCGTGCGCGGCGCAGGGCGAGTGCGAGCCAGCAGGCGACGAGTGCCACGCCGGGCAGCGCGAGCCAGAGTGTGAGCAGGCGGGCCGACCAGGGCTCGCGGGTGCCGGAGGTGGCGGACTGGGTGTCGCCGGGTAGCGCCGCCGGCAGCGCGGTGACGGGGGCGAGCTCGCGGGGGGCCGCGGCGGACGCGGCCGACTGGCCGACGGGGGCGATCGAGATCCCGGACGCGGTGGGGGCGGCCGTGATGGCGAGGCTGACGGCCGGGGTGCTGAGCGTCTGGTAGGTGCCGCTTTCCGGATCGAAGTAGGTGTAGGAGACGGGGCCGAGCCGGTAGTTGCCGGCTTTGGAGGGCATCAGGACGACGTCTTCGGAGAGGGTGACGTCGAAGAGTTTTCCCTCGGCCGGGGTGCGTTTGGCCTGCGGTTGCACAACCTGGAAATCTTTCGAGACGCTGCGCGCCGGGAGGCCGGGGATGTCGGGCCAGTTGCCGGTGCCGGAGAGGGTGAGCGTCCAGGTGACGGGTTCGCCGATCGCGGCGCGTTCGGGGACGACCTTGGATTCGAGTTTAAACTGGCCGACGGCGCCGGCGAAGGAGGCCGGTGCGGGCTGGGGCAGCGGGCGGACGTTGAGGGTGAGCGGCTGGCTGGAGATGGCCTGCTGCTGGACCTCGGGGTTTTGGAAGAGCCCGAAGTTGGAGTAGCCGGTGATGAGGTTGACGAGCTGGGTGGCCGGGGGGAGCTCGATCTGGCCGGCGGCACTGGCGCTGGCGCGTGTGCGGTAGGAGACGAGCACGCGGCGCTCGCGGCCGATGGTGGTCTCTGCCGATTCGGGTTTGGTCCAGTTTTCGAGGGCCAGAGAGACGCCGTTCCAGTCGGGTTGCGCGGCACCGAGGGAGTGGAAGTAGCGGCGGGTGACGGAGAGCGTGTAGGTGAGCGGGAAGACCTGGCCGGCCCAGACGGTGTCGGCCGGGACGGTGAAGTGGGAATCGGCAACCGATTCCAAGGGGACCTCGTTTCTGCCGACGGTGGCTTCGCCCGGCTCGAAATGGGCGGCGGCGACGCGGATCTTGCCCTGGTCGGTCTCGATGTCGAAGGCGGGGATGTCGATGGCCTTGCGCTCGGTGAGGCGGGCGACGAGGGAGAGGGTGACGGTCTTCGACATGGAGAAGTTGACCATCGAGATGCTCTGGGATCGGCCGGTGATGCGCAGGGAGAGGCCGGGGATGGCGGGCAGGGTGGGGTCGCCCTTGGGCTCGCATTGCTCAAACACGAGGGAGAGTTCGGAGGTCTGGCCGACGCCGAGGGTGCCCCCGTTGGGCTCCCAGCGGGCGGTCTGCGCGGCGAGCGTGGCGGCGAGCGCGAGGAAACAGAGGAGGAGGGATACGAGGCGCGAAGTCATCGGACGGTTCACCAGTTCTTGCCCGGGGTGTCCTGCGGGCGCTTTTTTTTGTCATCCATCAGTTGAAAGAGGCGCACGGGGGAATCCTGCTCCTTGACCTGCTCGAGCTTCTGGCGCTGGAGGGCGGTGGCGGGATCGGCCTTCTCGGTCTCGGGCTTTTTTTCGGAGCCGCCGACTTGTTGCATGTCGGAGGACGGCGGCGGGGGGGGCTGCTGCTTTTTTTCCTCGGGCTGCTTCATGTCGCCGAAGGCGGAGTCCTTGTTCTGCGGCTTCTGCTCCTGCGGCTTGGACTCGGACTGTTTTTGCTCCTCCGGCTTCTGCTCCTGCTGTTTCTGCTCCTCCTTTTGTTGGGGGGGCTGCTTTTGCTCCTGTTGCTCCTTTTGATCTTTCTTCTGTTCGTCCTTCTGGGACTGCGGGGGCTCTTCCTTCTTCTGCTGGGGAGGGGTGCGGAGCAACGCTTCGAGATCGCGGCGGAGTTGGTGCCAGTCGGCGGCCTTGGACTGTGGGTCGAGGGCGTCGCCGGCGGTGACGGCGGCGAGGGCGTCGCGTACCGGGCCTTCGGGGACGGGTTTGGCGGCCTGGCCGGCGGAGAGGCGCTGGCCCCAGGCGACGGTTTTGTGCGCGAGCTCGGCAAGGTCCGAGACGGAGAGTTCGTCCTGATCGGCCAGGCGCTGCACGGCTTTCGAGAGCGGCGCGGCGAGCGCGGTGTCGTCCGGCTGCGCGGCGTCGGACGGGACTGCCGGTTCGGCGGCGTGGACCAGTGCGAGGCTTGCGAGAAGCAGGGCGGTCGAGTGCAGGCCGTGTTTCATTTCAAAACCTCCTTGGGCGCGCGTGGTGCGGTGCCGGCGATCGGGATGGCGCGCGGGCGCGGGCGCACGGGTAGTTCGAGCCAGAAGCTGAGGATGAGGCAGAGCAGTGCGGGGGAGAGCAGCCACTGGAAGCGCTCGGTGGCGCGTGGCAGGCGCTTGTTGGCAAACTCGCCCTGCCGGCCCGCTTCGACGGTCTGGCGGAGCAGCGCGGGGAGATCGATCCACGCGCTGGCGTCGCGGTAGGCGCCGCCGGTCTCCGCGGCGAGTTTTTGAAGGGTGCTGCTTTCGAGGCGCGAGAGTACGACGGCGCCGCGCGGATCTTTCACGAAGCCGCCGCTGCCGTCGGGGATCATTGCGCCGAGCGCGGTGCCGATGCCCAGGCTGATCACGCGGATGTGGTGCTCCTTCAGCTGGGCCAGAGACGACTGCCAGTTGTCCTCGTGGGCTTCGCCGTCGCTGAGGATGATGAGGAAGCGGTCGGCGCTGTTGGTGGAGGCGAAGGCGTCGAGCGAGGTTTTGAGCAGAGCTTGGTAATCCGTGCCGCCTTCGGGCAGGTAGTCCGGGCCGAGCGCCGGGAGGAACTCGCGCAGGATCTCGTAGTCGGCGCTGAGCGGGCTTTGCAGAAAGGCGGTCCCGGAAAACACGACGAGGCCGACGCGCTCGCCCTTCAGGCGTTCGAGGAGCGATTGGATGAGCAGGCGCGCGCGCTCCAGCCGCGAGGGCTTCACGTCGGGCGCGAGCATCGAGCGAGAGAGGTCGACGGCGATCAGGATCTCGCGCGATTGGTCGAAGGCCTGCTCCTCCTCGTGGCCCCATTGCGGACGGGCGAGGGCGACGATGGCGAAGACCAGGCCGAGGCCCAGCCAGATGCGGCGGCGCAACAGGAATGTGCTCGGCGCGGGGCCGCTGGCGAGTGTGAGCGCGCGGGCGCCGGCCTCGCCGCGCAGCATTTTCTGCGGGGCCCCGTCTTTGGCGACGCGGCGGCGGCGCGCGCCATCCCAGGCGAGCAGCCCGAGCGGGATGACGAGCAGCCAGAGGACAAAGGGCCACGCGAAGCTCATGCGGCACCTCCCGCAAACGAGGCCACGGCGCGCAGGCGCGACCAGCCCGCGCCGAGCAGCACGAGCACGAGTCCGGGCGCCGCGAGCCAGGCGAAGAGTTCACTGGTCACGAGGTAGCTCTTGGCCTGGAAGTCGATCTTCTGGGCGCTGTCGATGGCCTTGAATGCCGCCTCGACCGTGTTCACGTCGTCGGCGCGAAAAAAGCGTCCGCCGGTGCGGTCGGCCATCTGGCGCAGCGAGGTCTCGTCGAGGTCGGAGACCATCTGGCGGTAGGCGACCTTGCGGCCCTGTTCGTCGATGATGGGCATGGGCACGATGCCATCGCGGCCGGCGCCGATCGCGTAGATGGGGATGCCGCGTGAGGCGGCGAGGTCGGTGGCCTGCTCGGGCGTCAGCGTGCCTTTGTTGTTCGCGCCGTCGGTGAGCAACACGAGGAAGGCTCCGAGGCGTTTCCCGTCGCTCTCGCGCTGCGCTTGTTCGAGGCGCGAGAGGGCGACGCCGAGACCGTCGCCGATCGCGGTGCCGTCTTCGATCAGTCCGATGCGGAGCCGCTCCAGTTGGCGGCTGAGCCAGTCGTGATCGAAGGTGAGCGGCGCGAGCGTGTAGGCGCGGCCGGAGAAGACCACGATGCCGATGCGGTCGCCGGGGCGCTGATTGACGAAGGCCTGGATGACCGGCTTGACCGCCTGGAGCCGGTTGATGCGGTCGCCACCCCGCTCGTAATCCTCGGCGAGCATGGAGCCGGAGAGGTCGACGGCGAGCATGAGGTCGTAGCCGCGCATGTGCGATTCGCGCTTATCCTCGACACGCTGCGGGCGCGCGAGCGCCACGATGAGCAGCACGAGGCCGGTGCCGACGAGGCCGACGGGCCAGCGGGAGACGCTGGAGAACGACGGACGGTGCCAGGCGGCGGCAAACGGGACGACGAGCACGGAGACGCGCTGGCGCTGGCGCAGCCACCAGGCGAGCGGCAGGGCGAGCAGCAGGAGGAGCCAGAGCGGATCGTGAAAAACGAAGTGTCCCATGGCGGCTCAGGCGGCATGCATCCGCGCGTGGAAGAAACGCACCAGCGCATCGAGCCGGTTTTCCTCGGTGCTGACGGCGAGGCGGCTCTGCCGGTCGGGAAAGAGCGTGCGCCAGGAGGCCTCGCGTTGCTCGCGCCAGGCGGCGTGCGCGGCGCGTTCGGCGTGGGAACCTTCGAGGGTGACGAGCCGTCCCGCGGTGGGATCGTAGGCGGCGAAGGTGTTACCCGTGGGCAGCTCGCGCTCCCAGGGGTCGTCCACGCGGAAGCCCATGGTCTGGTAGCGGCGCTGCATGAGCGCCCAGCCTTCGGGGGCGACGCGCGGGGGGAAATCGGAGAGCCAGAGCAGGATCGAGTGCTTCGGCGCGGCTTTGGCGAGCATGCGCCAGGGCAACATCGCCGGCGGGATGTCGCCGGTGCCGGCCAGCGAGGGCGCGGGGTGGCCGATCAGCCGCGAGGCCAGGTGCATGATCGGGCCGCGTCCGCGGACGGGTTCGCGGTAGATGCAGTCGTCGGGCAACGCGTGGATGTAGCCGACGCGGTCGCGGTTGACGGCGCCGAGCAGCATGACGAGGCCGGCGAGCTCGAGCAGCGCCTCGCGTTTCGAGACGGCGCCGGAGCCGAATTGCAGGCTGGGCGAATCCTCGAAGACGACGATCAACGTGACCTCGCGCTCCTCGACGAACTTCTTGCGGTACGGCTCGCCGAGGCGCGCGGTGACGTTCCAGTCGATGTCGCGCACGTCGTCGCCGAATTCGTAGCGCACGACCTGGTCAAACTCCATGCCGCGGCCGCGGAAGGCCGAGCGGTACTCGCCACTGAGGGAGGTCTCGACGGCGTGGCGCACGCGCCACTCCAGCTGCCGGAGGACGGCGAGCGGGTTGCCCGAGGCAAGCGGGCTGGCGGCGTTGGATTCGTCGGACATGCGGAGCCGGAAAACGTGGCGCGGCGTGGCGCGCGATTACTTGGCGGGGACGGGCGTCTTTTCGACGACCTCGGCGACGATCTTGTCGGCGGTGAGCTCGGCGGCTTCGGCTTCGTAGGTGAGGCCGATGCGGTGGCGGAGCACGTCGGGCGCGAGCTCCTGCACGAGCGCGGGGCTGAGGAAATCCTGACCGCGCAGCCATGCGAGGGCGCGGCCGGCGGCGAAGAGCGCGAGCGAGGCGCGCGGCGAGGCGCCGAAGTTGAGGCGGCGTTTTCCCTGCGGCACGCCGTCGGCGAGCATGCGGGTGTTGCGCACGAGCGAGAGGATGTAGGCCTGCACGGCCTGCGAGACGTGGACCTGGTCGACGGCCTTGCGCAGTTCAAGCAGTTCCTCGCCGCTGGAGACGGGCTGGAGCGCGGGCTGTTGGGTGACCTGGCCCCAGCGCTGCATCATGGTGGCCTCTTCGTCGGCGGTCGGGTAGTCCACGATCAGCTTGAAAAGGAAGCGGTCCGTCTGGGCTTCAGGGAGCGGATACGTGCCCTCCTGCTCGACGGGATTCTGCGTGGCCATGACGAAAAACGGCTTGGGCAGCGGGTGCGTGGTGCCGCCGATGGTGACCTGGCGCTCCTGCATGGCTTCGAGCAGGGCGGACTGGACCTTGGCGGGGGCGCGGTTGATTTCGTCGGCCAGCACGAGGTTGGCGAAGATGGGGCCACGGTGCGGGATGAATTCGCCGGTCTTGGGCTGGAAGACCATGGTGCCGACGACGTCGCTGGGCAGCAGGTCGGGCGTGAACTGGATGCGCTCGAACTGCACGCCGAGGGCGGTGCCGAGGGATTTGACGAGGAGGGTCTTGGCGAGGCCGGGCATACCTTCGAGCAGCACGTGGCCGTTGGCGAGGAGGGCGACCAGCAGCCGCTCCACGGCGTCGTTCTGGCCGATCACGGCCTTGCCGATTTCATCGCGAAGTTTCTGGGACCAAACGGGGCCGGTAAGCATGGTGGAAAGAGGGGCGTCAAATTGAGTGGAAGCGCGCCGAGGCGCGAGCGTAAGTTTTGCACGGGGTTTGACTGGCGGGGGCTGGAGTTGTTTCCCTCGGGGCGAAATTCCCGCCCATGGCCGACGATTTACCCGATCTTGACCCGCACCTGACTGCGCGTTTGCGCGCGGCAGGCGTCCGCTCGGGCGAGGTGGTGGAGCGTTTCGTGCGCGGATCGGGGCCGGGCGGGCAAAAGATCAACAAGACGTCGTCGACGGTGGTGCTGCGGCACGAGCCGACGGGCATCGAGGTGCGCTGCCAGCGCGAGCGTTCTCAGGCCGACAACCGGGCGGCGGCGTGGGCGGAGCTGGCGGAGAAATTGGAGGCGCGGCGGCGCGGACAGGCGGCGGCGGTCCAGCAGGACCGGGAAAAGGCGCGGCGCCAAAAACGCCAGAAGAGCCGCGCGCAGAAGGTTCGCATGATCGTGGCCAAAAAACACCGCGCCGGCCACAAGGCGGCGCGCGGAAGGGTGCGCGGCGATGAGTGAGCCGGCGC
>ERZ795049.2169-NODE-2169-length-23439-cov-8.436666_pt1 | contig 23439 bp, 16 predicted proteins | sample MGYA00375133_ERZ795049 | MGnify/ENA primary metagenome ERZ795049 (study PRJEB30178, sample SAMN05720147) | activated sludge metagenome | isolation source: anaerobic digester from wastewater treatment plant | place: Japan | collected 2015-04-20 ... | reverse complement strand
GCGCAGGCGGACCTTCGGACTGCTAACAGGCGAGTTGGCGGTTCCAACTCCTCAGCGTGCATCCGCTGGACCCAGCCCGTGTTCGATGGCCCAGAGCACGGCCCGCACGCGATCGGCCACCCCAAGCTTGGTGAGGATGTTGTGCACGTGAGTTCTTACGGTCCCGGCGCTCACCGAGAGGGTCCTGGCCACGTCCTCATTGCCCATTCCTTGAGCCAACAGCGACAATACCTCGCACTCGCGCGGGCTGAGGTAGAGGTCGCCAGCCATGGCATGCTCATGGTGGCCATGCTCGCTCTGGCCTGACAGAGTGAGCATGGCCTCCGCCAGGACCTTCCTGTCGAGTACCGAACAGCCGCGCGAGGCAGCTGCCACTGCGAGCCAGAGATCCTCGACAGAGAAGCCATCTACGAGCCAGCAGCTTGCGCCGTGAATGATGGCCTCAATGAGTGCCCCGACTTCGGCCTGGAGCCCAACAACGACTACGGGCCTCTTCTGAGAGATCACCTGCATCGCCTCGAGCATCGGGATGCTGTCAGAGTGCAGTGGCCGGTAGCCCAACACGACGATATCGGGAGCATTCCTTTCTGTCTGCTCGATCAACTCCTGAGCCGTCGTCGCCTCGCTGACCACCTCGACGTGGGGCCAGGCGAGGATGGCGCATAATCCCTTGCGCATCACACGGTTGCTCTCTGCAACCACCACACGAATCGGCCTGGGGCACATTGAGGGTTGCGGTAGATCGGATCTGCTCCTGGGCATCCTGAACCCTCCCTGACTAGTAGTCTACCGCATTGGTCTTGATGGGTGTAGCCTAGCCTCTTGTGGGCGTCGGAGCCAATCACAACCAGTGCGGCAGACTATGAGCTTCCCAAGCACACGATAAGGTCGTTGAGGAGTGAGTCCAGATGCAGAGCGATGCTGAGCCAACGACCTGGCATCAGCAGCATCTGGCCAGATGGCACGAATAGCGCAAACTACATGGAGACTACTTATCTCAGTATAGCGAGGACTCTCCGTAAGTCAAGACCTATGTTGTGTTACAATCCTGTTACCACCATAATGCATTTTGCATTGACATGTACAGGATATGCCGAGGCCAGTAGGGATTACGGCTTCACAGGTAGGTAACGTCAGGCCCTTCGCACAGGAAACGACAACGGAGCAGGTGATTGGATTGGCTGAACACCTCACCAGCCATGGGAGCGCCCGCACTCAAGCCGCGGCCACTTGGGCGCATCCCAGGACCATCGGGGATTCTTGAACCACCAAGGCCACCAAGGGCCCTGGGTGCCCCTGACCCCCCTTGTGCCCTTGGTGGTGATCGGCCCCCATGGGTTACCGACGATTCTGGGTTACGCCGCGGCCCACTCCTTGCTGCACACGCCGTCAAGGAGTGAGCCATAACGATCGACTACCGTTCCCTGCCGGCCGCTGATCTCCTGGCGGCGCTCGAGTCGGCCGGCTGCGTGCCCGACATGGAGCTGACACCCGGCCTGCTGGACAATGTGCGCGCGGGCGTGGACGAGCGCCGGCCTACGAATGATCGGGCTGTTCGCTCCGCAAGTGCCCGGTGCAGAACCCCAAGAGGGGTTGGTGTGTGCTGGTCGGGGCGGTGCCCCATCGGCGGATGGGGCACCGCCCCGACCAGCACACACCAACCCCTCCTTATCTAGAGCCGAGCGATGATAGCGCGGGTCCTCCGGCCTTGCCTGGCGCGAGGTTCCTCTGTGCTCCAGGCTACCACCCCTCCCTGACGCGCGCCTGGCTGAGGGCGACGCGGCGCGCCATGGCGGGCAGCTCCTCCCAGCCGGCGCCGCCTTTGGCGCCGCCGGCGAGGGCGTCGGCGCGGCTGATGATGCCCTGGCGGTTCTCCAGCCCGTCGAGCCAGCGCTGCGGGATGGCGCCGGCCCCCCAGCGCGCGCCGGCGAGGGCGCCGCTGATAGCGCCGACGGTGTCGGCGTCGCCGCCGAGGTTGACCGCCTGGGTCACGGCCTGCTCGAAATCGGGCGCGGCGAGGGCCAGGTAGATAGCGGTGGCCACCGAGGCGGCGGCAAAGGGGTCGGCGGGGCTGGTGATGGGCCGCGCCGGGCCGTGGCGGTTGGCCTCACAGACGATGGCGCGCAGCACGTCCCAGCGCGCGGCGCCCCACAGGCCGGCGACGAGCGACAGCACCCCCGAAAAGCGCGCCGGCCGCAGGTCGGGCCGCTGCGCCGCCAGCTCGACCTCGGCGTCGCGGGTAAAGAGCGCCGCCGCCTCGAGCGCCGCGCGCTCGGCGTCGTCGCCCGCCACGGTGTGTGTGGCCAGGTAGCTCGCGAGGAAGGCCACCGCCACCGCCGCGCTCACCCCGCGCGCGTCGGCGTGGGTCTGCAGGCTGGCCTCGATGGCCGCCCGGCGCAGGCCGTCGGGGTCGGCGGCATACCACAGCCCGATCGGGGCCACGCGCATGGCCGCGCCGTTGCCCGCCGAGGGCACACCGGTAAGCATCGAGGGATAGCCCGCCGCCATGCGCTGCAGCGCCGCGCGGAAGGTGCCGCCGGTGGCGCGGTGGGCGCCGCGCGGCAGCCCCGGCGCCGGACGCGCCAGCTCGAGGTAGCGTTCGCGGGCCAGGTCGGCGTCAAAGCCGCGCCGCTCGACGAGCACGTCGGCAATGAGTAGCGCCTGCTGCGTGTCGTCGGTATAGAGGCCCGGCAGGTGCGCCCGGCCCAGCTGCCCCGTCCACTGCGTACGGGCATCGGCATAGTCGCGCACCCCGCCGTTATGGCGCAGCGTGCGGTCGCGCGCCATGCCCTCGATGGGCGCGCCCAGCGCATCGCCCGCCGCCTGGCCCAGCAGGCAGCCCCGCGCCCGCTCAATCGTCACCGCCACCTGACATCCCTCCCCTACCTGGAAACGGGATACACCGCAGAGGCGCAGAGGGCGCAGAGGTGGAGCTGGTGAGCGCCGCACCGTGATGCGTGGTGGTGCGTCCATCCTGGCGCCCCGGCTGTGTGCCCTCGCTGCCTATACTAGAGTATGCCGATGCGCCGCAGAACCCGCGCACGAGAACGCCCACAAGCCGCCGGTGGCGGCCAAGGGGGCGAGCAGCCTGCAGGAGAGGAGATCTGCCACCCTCAGCATCCTGGTAGCAGCCGGGCACTCCGCTCCGCTGCCATCCCCTGGGCGCAGACAAGCCCTGGCAGACACACGCCCTCGTGCGCCCGGCTCTGAGCCAGGAGGGGTTTTGGCGGGTTGGTTGGCCCTGCTGGCTGCCCCTGGCGCGCCAGGGGCAGCCAGCAGGGCCAACCAACCCGCCAAAACCCCCCAAAAAGGGCCTATACCGGGCTCGTGCCCAAGCCGATGCGCCGCAGTACCTGCGCCTTACGCATCGCGCATCACGCCCCCCATTTCGCGCGCCTCGTTTTTGACATCCCCTCCCGTCTCGTCTATAGTATCCACACAGCTACTCATGGCACCTCAGGTGAGGGGATACCTATGGGCGAACTCGGCGAACGGCTGCGCCAGGCCCGCGAGGCCAAGGGACTGACCCTCGAGCAGGTCGAGGAGATCACCAAGATCCGTCGACGCTACCTCCAGGCGCTGGAAGAAGAGGACTTTGGGCAATTGCCCGGTGAGGTATTCGTCCGGGGCTTCTTGCGCAACTATGCCCTCGCCCTGGGGCTCGATGCGGAGGAGATCCTGACGGCCAGCGGCCGCAAGGTGCCGCCGCCAGTGCCGCCGGTTGAGGAGCGGCCCGCAGAGATCCTTGACGAGCCGCTGGTGCCGCCGGCCATAGGGCAGCGCATCGTGGCCATCGCCATCGGCGCCATGGTGGTCATCGCCCTGGTGGTGGGCGGCTGGGCGCTCTACCGCTTCCTCGGCCCGCCGGCCGGCGGCCCCGCGGCCACAGCCACGCTGCCCGCCGCCAGCCCGACCTCGGCCCAAGCGGTGCTGACGGCGGCGCCACCAGCGGCCACGGCGACGCCCTCGACGACGCCGACGGCAGAGCCGACGGCCACCGATGTCCCGCTCAGTGGCGTGCTACTGCGCCTCGGGGCGACAGCCCGCTGCTGGCTGCGCGTGACCATCGACGGCCGCCTGGCCTACGAGGGCAATTTGGAGGCCGGCCAGGTGCAGGAATGGCAGGGCGCCGAGCAGATCTTCCTGCGCACCGGCAACGCTGGGGGCCTGCGCATCTGGTACAATGGGCAGGAAGTGGAGCCTATTGGAGGGCCGGGCGAGGTCGTCGAGCGTGCCTGGCAGGCGGGCGCCCTGCCCGAAGGCGTGAGCCCCGGCGAGCCTGCCGGCGAGCGCACGCCCGCGCCGGTCGGCCCGCCGCCATCCTCACCGACGCCAACGCCCGACGTGCCGACCGATACGCCCACACCCGACGCGCCGACCGAGACACCGGCACCTGCCGAGTAGCGTCTGGCAGCGAAGAACTGAGTACTCACCGCAGAGGGCGCAGAGTAGGGGCGAGGTGACCTCGCCCTGATGGCAGGGTCTCCTCGACACGGGGCGAGGTGACCTCGCCCTGATGGCAGGGTCTCCTCGACACGGGGCGAGGAAACCTCGCCCCTACGCCAAAGCGCATCCCAACACCCTCTGCGTTCTCTGCGCCTCTGCGGTGATTTCGGCCCAGTTGTAGGAGTTGTTGTGCAATTCTATCTCGTCAACTTGGGCTGCCCCAAGAACGCGGTCGATGCCGAGGGCATGGCGATGCGGCTCGCTGCCGCCGGCCACCGCCCGGCGCGCTCGCAGCGGGCAGCCGATCTCTTGATCGTCAATACCTGCGGCTTTATCGCCGCCGCACGTTCCGAATCGTTGGAGACCCTGCGCCGGTTGGCGAGAGGCAAGCGCGCCCGCCAACTGCTGATCGCGGCGGGCTGCCTGGCCGAGCGCGAGGGCGCCGCGCTGGCCCAACGCGTGCCGGGCATTGATGCCTACATCGGCACGCGGCATTGGTCGCAGATCGTGCCCCTCGTCGACGAGCTGGCGCAGCGCCACGGGCACGGGCCAGTGACGCTCGCCCCTGGCGACGGCGGCGACCTGGTGGCACCCATGGCGCGCAGCGCGGCCGGCGCGACCGCCTACATCAAGATCGCCGATGGCTGCGATGCGCCCTGCGCCTATTGCGCCATTCCCAAGATCAAAGGCCCGCAGCGCTCCAAGCCGCGGCACGAGGTGCTGGCCGAGGCGCGGGCGCTGGTGGCGCAGGGGGTGCGCGAGATCATCCTCATCGCCCAGGATACGACCGCCTACGGCCGCGACCTGGGCGACGCGGAGGGCCTCGCCGGCCTGCTGCCCGCTATCCTCGCGCAGGCGCCCGAGCTGGCCTGGCTGCGCGTGCTCTACGCCTATCCGCAACACATCGACCGGCGGCTGATCGACATCCTCGCCTCCGACCCTCGTATCGCACACTACCTGGACCTGCCGCTGCAGCACGCGCATCCCGAGGTGCTGCGCCGCATGCGCCGGCCGCACGATCCGGAGCGCATCGCGCGCCTGGTGGAGGAGCTGCGCCGCGCCATCCCCGATATCGCCCTGCGCACGAGCTTTATCGTCGGCTTTCCCGGCGAGACGGAAGCCGAGTTTCAGGCGCTGCTCGACTTTGTGGGCGCCATGAGGTTTGACCGCGTCGGCGTCTTTACGTATTCTAGAGAGAAAGGAACGCCGGCGGCCGAGATGCCGGGCCAGGTGGCGCCGACGGTGCGCCGGGCGCGCTTCGAGCGGGCCATGGCCTACCAACAGGGGATCTCGCGGCAGCGCAACGCCGAGCAGGTCGGGCGCACGCTGCCGGTGCTGATCGAGGGGGCGCAGGAGGGCCTCAGCCTGGGCCGCAGCTACCGCGACGCGCCCGAAATCGACGGGCTGGTGCTGGTCGATGGCGTGCACGAGGTGGGCAGCTTTGTGCCCGTCCACATCACGCGTGCCATGGAATACGACCTGGCCGGCGAGCGCGCGTTGGAACCCAAAGGGCGCATATAGCGTCTACCTGGCGTATGGCAGATAGCATATGGCAGATGCAGCAGCTCAGCCCATCATGCTGAGTCATCTGAACCGCGAAGAACGCCAAGGGCGCGAAGGTAGCGCGAAGCCTCTGAAGGAGCATTCGTCAGTCTCCCTTGGCGTCTCCTTCGCGTTCTTGGCGCCCTTCGCGGTTCAAGACGCCACTCACATCGGCAGGCTGAGCGGTCACCAGCCATCGGCTATTCGCTACACGCCATCCGCCGCGCACAGCTCGCGGCCCCAAAAGTGGTCGCTGCAGAGTGTGCTGCGCAGCAGCCGCTCGGCGAGGGGGTCGGCGGCGTTGAGCGCGGCGCGGTCGAGCCAGTAGCCGGCAAAGGCCCAGGCGAAATGGGCGTGTGGGTCCGCCGGGCCGTAGCCCAGGGCGGCGACAGTCTGCAGGCGGCGCCCCACATCGCGCAGACCTGGGGTGGCGCCGGCGCCGTCGGAGAGCCAGGGGCCCTCGGCGGCGCCCAGGCAGCCGAGCAGATGGTCGAGCATCTGGGCCAGGGCATCGAGCGCCGTGCGGCCGCTGCCGGTGAGATCGGCCAGCGACACGCGGGCGACCGCGGGCAAGCCGCCGCCCGGCCAGGGCAGGCCACCGGGCAGATAGGCCGTCGGCCCGGCCGTCAACACGACGTGGCCGGCCGGCGCGCCGAGCCAATAGCCGAGCAGCCCCAGCGGCCAGGCCGCCGGCCATTCGAGGAGCGTAGCGGCCGGCGCCCAGGCATGGGCAAAGCGGCGCTGCACCTGCGGCGGGCTCGCTTCGAGCGCGCCCGGCTCCACGTGCAGCCGCTCGCGTTTCAGGCGGCGCAGCAGGCTTGTATTGGTGTCAGGCATAGTCCACCAGTCTCAAGCAAAAGTCGTAGCCTGATACAACAACCATACATGACCGGAGAATCGTGGCATCCGGGCGTTACGCTTCGCATGTAGCCGGAACGGACCCCTTGTGAGGGGTTTGGGTGGGTTGGTTGGCCCTGCAGGCTGCCCCTGGCGCGCCAGGGGCAGCCTGCAGGGCCAACCAACCCACCCAAACCCCCTCCTGGCCTGGAGCCGGGCGAGGGCGAAGCCGGCACCCGGCGATCGCCAGGATGCCCAGGTGGATGAGCTAGCTCTACGATAAGCTGTCAGGCTGCGCTCCGGGCTGGGGTGGGATCTGGGCTTTGGCTCTAGCCATGCTAGAACAGGCGATGACAGTATGATCGAAACCAACAGGCGTGTCAACAGCGCCGCGGGCCGCTCGGACCTGGCCTGGGCGACAGAGACAGGCGCCACGCTACGCGCCACGGGCAGGCGCCAGGGCGGGGGACCCTACCGGCTGCTCGTGGGCCTGCTCATCTCGCTGCTGACGACGGTGGTCGTCCTCGGCGTGGCCGGGCTAGCCTGGCAGCAACACTACAACGGCCGCGTCATGCCCGGCGTCTGGGTGGCCGGCGTGCCGCTGCAGGGCCTCACCGCGCTCGAGGCCGAGTCGGCCCTGGGCGAGGCCTGGTCGACCGTGGGCCCGCGCCACCTGACCCTGCGCGACGGCGACCGCCAGTGGGTGCTGCCGCTCGAGCAGGTGGGCATCACCTGGGACGTGCAGGCCACGGTGCGCGCCGCTATGGCCGTGGGCCGCAGCGGCTCCTTCGGCAGCGATTGGCTGGCCCGCCTGCGGGGCATGCAGCGCGGCGTGGCCGTGCCGCCCGCCTGGTCGTTCGACGAGCCCCGCGCCAACCTGGCCCTGCGCCAACTGGCCAAGGAGATCGACCAGCCGGCGCGCTCGGCCACCTTCGAGCTCACCGGCGTGACGCCGCGCAGCGAGCCGGCCACGACCGGGCGCGAGCTCGATGTGGACGCCACCCGCCGGCAGATGCTCGCCGCCGTGAGCAGCGGGCTGCCGCTGACGCTGGACCTGACCGTGCGCACCATCGAGCCTGCCGTGGCCGACGGCGAGGCGGCGCGGCAACAGGCCGAGGCGCTGCTCTCGCGCCAGGTCACGGTGACCTTTGAGGAGGACGGCGCGCAGCGCGCCTGGTCGCTGAGCCGCGACCTCATCGTGCGCATGATCCAGCCGCGGCAGGAGGCCGGCGCCGATGGCCTGATCCGCTGGGTGCTGGATGTGAAGGCCGACCCGCTGGCCGAGTGGGTGGCCGCCATCGCACGCGAGATCGACCGCCCCAAGCTGGAGGGCCGCGTGCGCATCGACCCAACGACCATGTTGGCCAGCATCAGCGTGCCCAGCCAGAGCGGCCGCACCGTCGACACGGCCGAGGCCCTCAAGCGCGTGCTGGCCGCGCTGCAGGGGGACGAGCCGGCGGTGCAGCTTCCGGTGGCGATCGACCGCCCCTACATCACGCCCGAAGAAGTGGCAAGCTGGGGCCGGCTGAACCTGCTGAGCGAGGGCACGACCAGCTTCAGAGGGTCCGACGCCGCGCGCTCGCAGAACATCGTCGTCGGCACCTCGCGCTTCCCGGGCATCGTCGTGCCGCCCGGGGCCATCTTCTCGTTCAACAGCTACGTGGGGCCGATCACCGCGGCCGAAGGCTGGGCCGAGGGCTATGTGATTATGGGCGACCGCACCGAGCCGGGCATCGGCGGCGGCCTCTGCCAGGTGGCCACCACCTGCTACCGCGCGGCCTTTTTCGGCGGCTTTCCCATCGTCGAGCGCTACCCCCACACCTACCGGGTCACCTGGTACGAGCCACCCGTCGGCATCGACGCCGCCGTGTTCACGCCCGATGTAGACATGCGCTTCAGGAACGACCTGTCGATCCCCATCATCATCGACAGCTCGGCCGATCCGGCAACCGGCAAGGCGAGCTTTCGCTTCTACGGACCAGGCGAGCTCGGCCGCACCGTGGAGATGGAAGGCCCGATCATCACCAACCAGGTCAAGGCGCCACCGCCGATCTACGAGGACGACCCCACGCTGGCGCCGGGCCAGATCATCGCCGTCGACTCGGCCCACGACGGCCTGCGCGCTACCGTGTACCGCATCATCAAGGTCAACGGCCAGGTCGTCTCTCGCGAGACGTTCGTCAGCGACTATGTGGCCTGGGCGGCACGCTACAGGCGGGGACCGAGCCGGTAGTGCGTAAAACGTGATGCGTGATGCGTGTTGCGTATTCCGTTCGCCGTCAGCGCTGGCCGAGTGCAACGGAACACGCAACACGCATCACGCATCACGTTTCACGCATTACGTTCTACGCATCACGCACCGGAGGCAGCTCATGAGCCTCGACATCGGCATCGTCGGCCTGCCCAACGTCGGCAAATCGACCCTCTTCAACGCGCTGACCCACGCGGGGGCGGCGGTGGCCGGCTACCCCTTTACGACCATCGAGCCCAATGTGGGCGTCGTGCCGGTGCCCGACCCGCGGCTGGAAGAGCTGCGCGCCATCGTGCAGCCCGAGAGGGTGGTGCCCACGACGCTGCGCGTGGTCGACATCGCCGGGCTGGTGCGCGGGGCCAGCCAGGGCGAGGGCCTGGGCAACCAGTTCCTGGGCCACATCCGCACGGTCGACGCAGTGGCCATGGTGGTGCGCGGCTTTGAGGATGCCGACGTGCCCCACGTCACGCCCGAGCTGGACCCGGCCGCCGATATCGAAACGGTGGACCTGGAGCTGATCCTGGCCGACCTGGCCACCGTCGAGCGGCACCTGGAAAAGGTGCGCGGTCAGGCCAAGGGGTCGAAGGGCGCCTACGACGCCGAAATCGCAGCGCTCGAGGGCCTCGAGCAACGGCTGGGCCAGGGCCAGCCGGCCGCAGGCGCCAGCCTCCCCGAGGCCGAGGCCGGCGCGGCCCGCGAGTTGGAGCTCCTCAGCGCCAAGCCACGGCTCTACGTGGTCAACGTCGGCGACGGCAGCTTGCCCGACGGCGGCCGCTACGCTATGGCCGTGCGCGCCATCGCCGCGGCCCAGGGCGCCGAGGTGGTCGTCCTCTCAGCGGCGATGGAGGCCGACCTGGCCGATTGGCCCGCCGATGAGGCCGCCGCCTACCGCGCCGAGCTGGGGTTGCCCGAGCCGGGGCTCATCGCCTTTATCCACGCCGGCTACCGCCTGCTGGACCTCATCACCTTCTTCACCACTACCGGCGGCAAAGAGGTCCGCGCCTGGACGCTGCGCCGCGGCGCCACCGCCCTCGACGCCGCCGCGACGATCCACAGCGATATGGCCCGCGGCTTTATCCGCGCCGAGGTCATGCAGGTGGCCGACCTCGTCGCCGCCGGCTCGGCCGCAGCCCTGCGCGAGCGGGGCCAGGTGCGCGTTGAAGGCCGCGATTATGTCGTGCAGGATGGCGACATCCTGCACATTCGCTTCAACGTGTAGAGCATCGGCCAAGTAATCCCGCAGAGGCTCGCAGACGGCCGAATCGGCGCCCTGCAACGCCCACAAGGGGCTAGGCTACGTCGCCCATGCGATTGCCTGAACGATGTTCTAGCTCCGCGATGCGCTCATCCAGCTCCTCGCGCTCCGTGTCGCCTCCCTCGGGGCACATGCCAGTGCCCGCGGCCACCACGTGCTCGTAGTGCGGGAGAGTGGTCGTCTGGCCCGTCGATGCGCCGCGGCGCATCGACGGGCCAGACGACCACTCTCCCGCACTACAAACGAGCTGCTCGACAAAGCCGCAAAATCGGCTATACTGTGGGCGACGGCCATACCCCCGCCGGGTATGCAGGCATCATGCCCCTGACTGCGGGCCGCGTTAAAGCGCGGATATGGCCGTGGAGGAGAGGTTCAATGGAAAGCGTGCTGTCGATAGCCTTTGTTGTGCTGCTGATCGCCGTGTTCGTCGCCTCGACGCGCAGGGGTGGTGGCGGTTGAGGAGTCAATCGCAACTGCTGATCCCGTGTGGATCGGCCTGCTCGTAGTACGGGAGAGCGAGTGTCGGGAAAGCCGGCGGCATTCCCGACACTCGCTCTTCAGTACCACACACTCACTTGGCAAAGAGGACGCCGCGCGGGTCGCCCATGCTGCGCAGGTAGAGCGCCGGGCGATACCACGACTCGTCATCGAACTGCGCCCGCGCCCGCGCCATGGCCTCGCTGAGCGGGGCCCGCTCGGCGAGCGCGCCATAGAACGCCTCGGCAAAGCTCACCGTGGTGTAGAGCGGCACCTCGAACTGCATCGCCGCTACCGCCGGCACGCCCATGCCGATCAGCGCCGGCGCCGTGCCCGCAAAGACCGGCCCCTGCCCCACCGCTGCCGAACGGCAGGCACTGAGCACCGCCAGCCGCAGTGCCTGATTCCTGAAGAGCGCCGCGGCCAGATTCTCCGCGCTGCGCCAGTCGGCCGTGCCGTCGGACCGTTCGAACGCCAGGTGCCCCTGCGGGCTCACCTGCTCCAACGGCGCCCCGCAGGCCCGGCCCGGCCCGATGCGCGCCTGACAGGCCAAATCGCCCGCGGGCACCAAGCGGCGGCAGGCTGGGCAGCGCCGGCCAAAGTCGCCATGCCCGTCAAAATGCACGATGTGATAGGGCGTGCCGCTCATGGCATCGACGAAGGCACGCCAGGTCGGCGGCTCGAGCACCTGCAGCTCGAGCCCCTGCTCCTCCGCCAGGATCGCCAGGCTCCCCTTCAAGGCCAGCAGCTCGGCGCTCTCGTCGAGGCCGGGCAGGTCGCGCGGCCGCGCCACGACCACCAGCACCCGCAGCGGCCCCTGCAGCGCCAGCGGCGTCGCCGGCGCCCGGAAGGCGATGTAGCGCGCCAGCGCCAGGCGACCACTGCGCACCAGATACTCCTGGCCGTCGTAGAGCAGTTCCCACGGCAGGCGCGCCAGATGGCCGGCCTCCCGGTCCAGGTGCAGTTGGAGGAGCAGCGCCTGACGCGCCTGACGCGCCTGGCTCAGACCAATGTTCAGCACCGTGCGCACCGCGCCGCGCGGGAAGAGCGTGTCGTAGAGGCGTGCGCCCACCTGCTCGAGCAGCCGGGGCCGCGGCAGGCTCAATTGCGTGCCCTGCACCCAGCCCAGCCCGCGCAGCGCCGGCAGCTCCCGCTGGAACTCGGGCGCCATAAAGGTCGGGCGCTCGATCAGCTTGAGCACCACGTCCGCTTGCTCCGCCGTATAGGGCAGCGCCACACGCGCGCTCGGCGTGCCCCAACGCGACGAGAGCACCCGCGTCTCCAGCGCCGGCCCCTCGCCGTCGTCGTAGACGGCAATCAGGTGTTGCAGAGCGTCGATCGAGCTCTCAGCCATCAGCCATCAACCCTCAGCCCTGTAGGACGGGCTTTCCAGCCCGTCGGCCGCACGCCTCTGCAGGGCAGGACAGGCTAGAAAGCCTATCCCACATCCCCGTGGGACGGGCTTTCCAGCCCGTCGGCCGCTCGCCTCTGCAGGGCAGGACAGGCTAGCAAGCCTATCCCACAGGCTAGTCGCTCTTCTCCACCGCAGCCATCAGCCGCTGATAGTTCCGCTCCACCTGCGCTTCGGCCTCCTCCGGCGTCGTGCGCCAGACTTCGGCCAGCCGCGCCACGATCTCACGCAGCGCCAGGGCGCGGTCGCCCGTGCCCAGCCGGCTCCACGGCCCATTCGTCTCCGTCAGCACCTGCTCGCGCGGGATGGCGCGCAGCCACGTGCGCATCGCCGCGCTCGCTGCCAGGTCGGGCCCCACCGCCAGGAAATGCCCCGCCTCGATGGTACGGAAGAGCAGCGACTTGGGGCCCTCAGGCCGATAGTCGTGCCAGATGACCCAATTGACGTGCTGCGCCACCACAATGCCCCAGGCCTCGGCCTCCGCATAGCGCGAGTGCAGCATAAGCGGCCGGTTCTCGCGCCCGCATACGGCCGCGATCTCGCGCAGCACAGTCACCTGCGCCGCCCAATTCTGTTCCTTGCCGTGGCGAAAGTCCAGCCCCGCCTCGCCGACGAGCGACGCGCCGCCCAGCACCTCCTGCCACTCGGCCCACTGGTCGTAGCCGCCCGCCACACGGTGGGGGTGCAGCCCCAGCGCCACATGCACATCGGGGTGATGGCGGCACAAGAGCCGCGTGCGCACGTACGAGGCCAGCGATGTCGTCACGGCCACCGTCCGCACGCCCGCCGCCTGCCCCGCCGCCAGCGCCTGTACCGGCTGCGGATAGGCATCGATATGGCAGTGGATGTCGATGAGCATACGTGTCACTCCTGTGAGTACTGCGTAATGCGTGTGCGTAAGGGGCTCGGCGCGGATGCGTTGTATGCTCGTTTGTGCAGGGTGTGAATCGGAACACACAATACGCAACAGGCACACACCTTACGCATTACGCATCACGCATCACGCATCACGTCTCACGCCTCACGCCCTTGTGATGCACCGCCCAACCCGGCAACACGAGCACTGCGCGGCAATCGTCCACGCCGCCCTCGGCGCCCAGCGCCCGGCACGCCGCCAGGGCCGTGTCGTGGAACTCGGCGCCGGCGTCTGGCTCGTCGCTGTGGGCCAGGGCGCAGTAGGCCCACGCCAGGCGCTGCCGGTCGGTCTGCGAGAGGCGGCGCAGGTCGAACTCATCGCCCCTCGTGCCCATGGCCACCGAGCGCGAGAGCGCCTCATAAAAGTCGCTCTTGGCCTCGCCGGGCATGCGCAGCTCGAGCCACCCTTCGCCCCGGCGCAGCAGCGTCGCCACCACCGTGCGCCGGCTCCAACGGTCGTGGTAGCGCACCAATCGCTCCAGCGCCCGCGAATGCAGCTCCACCGCCCGCCGGACGCTACGGCCGCGGTAGCCCGCCTCCTGCCACACCTCGCCCTGCTGCTTCCAGGCCATGGCCTCCTCGCGCTCCAGGCCCAGGGAATGCTGGATCTCTTCATATTCCTGGAAGCGCCTGAGCGCATGCTTGAAGCTGTGCTCGTCCTGGTAGATCTTGCCCAGTTGCAGGAGCACATCGCCGTAGGCGCGTCGCAGCCCTTTGCGCTTGAGGGCCTGCATCACCTGGCGATAGATGCGCTTGGCCTCTTCCCTATCCTCCGCCGAGCCGGTGCGCAGGATCTCGGCGCGCTGTTTGTCGCTCGTCGCCCGGCTGATGGGGTCGCGCAGGCGCTTCCAAAAGCCCGCGCTGGCGGCGTAGAGCTGGCGCGCGAAGGCCAGGTCCGCGGGGCCGGCCAGTGCATACTGGTAGACCACGGCGATATCCTGCAGCAGGCTGGCCATTTCGCCGTCGAGCCAGCGGCGCGTCGCGCGGTCGAGGCCGCCCGAGCCGGCAGGCTGGGAAGCCGGCCCCACAGGCGGCCCGGCAGGCTGGCTAGCCGGCCCCCCAGGCCCGGTGACCTGGGAGGCTTGCCCCTCGGCCGCCAGTTCCTCGCAGATGGCCAGGGCCTCGCCGTAGAGGTCGAGGGCGCGTTGGTGGTCACCCTGCTCCTCGTCGTCGAGGTCATAGGAGATGCGTCCGCGCTCATGCAGGGCCAGCGCCCGGCTGGGCGGTGCCAGGTCGGGCACGGCCAGCAGCCGCTCGAGGCTCTCCAGCGCCTCGGGCAGCCGGCCCAGGATGCGCTGCACCCCCGCCCGTGCCAGCAGAAAACGCTCGTCAAACGCCTCAGGCTCGGCCAGCGCCGCGTCGAGCAAGCCCAGGAGCTGGCGGAAGCGTCCGGCATCGAGCAGGGCGTCGAGCAGTGTATCCCGCAGCAGCGTGCGCGCCGCCTGGTGATGCCCAGCGGCCATGGCGTGGCGGTAGGCCTCCACCAGGCCGTCGATATCCTTGCGGCCGGCAAAGTAGCGGTAGGCCTGCTCGTGGCAGGCGCGCGCTTCCTCGGGTGCGAGCAGCCCGCAGAGGTAGTCGCGGGCCGGCACGTCAAAGGCATAGTTGGCGCCGTCGAACGAGAGCAGCGAGAGCTCGCGCAGGCGCTTCACGTGGGGCAGCCACTGCGCCGTGCCCGCCACCCTGGCGATAGCCGCCTCAGGGAAGGGGCCGCGCAAGACGCTGAGGCGCGCCCCGACGCGGCGCTGCTCGTCGCTCAGCCCCTGGGCCACCGTCGTGCGCAGCGTGGCCACCAGCGGCGGCGGAGGCTGAGCGCGCAGCTCATCGCGGATGTGCGCCCAGGGGCAACTGCGCGCCAGCGAGACGACCAGGTCCACGCCCAGAGGATAGCCGTCGAGCAGGCCCGCAATCTCGCCGAGCAGCGGCTCGTCGGCTGCGGCCACGGCGAGGCGCTGCGCCGCGGCCTTGCAGCGCAGGATGCGCTCGATGTCGGGCGCCGCCATGGCGCGCAGCTCCACCGGCCGCCAGCCCTCGCCCCCAGGGCCGTCCAGGCCCGCCGGCTGCACGCGCGTCGTGGCCAGCACGTGCACCCCCGGCGGCAGGCCGGCCAGGAAGACCTGCAGGTCCAGGTCGGCGGCCACATCCTCATAGTTGTCGAGCACGAGCAACACGTCGCCCGCGCCGGCCGTGCGCTCGGCCAGCAGAGTGCTAACTTGGCGGCGCGCCTCTTCGAGCACCGGCGCCAACTGCTTCAGCGCGCGGAAGAAATCGGCGATCTCGGCGAGCACCGCGGCCAGCGAGCGGCCGCCCTGCAGGCCGAGCCAGATGATGCCCCCCCCAAAGCGCCAGGCGCCGCGGCGCACCACCTCGCGCGCCACCGCCGTCTTGCCCACACCCCCCAGACCCCAGAGGGCGCCGCGCGCGCCCGGCTGCGCGAGGATGTGCAGGCACTCGGCCACGGCCTGCGCGCGGTCCACAAACACCGGCTCGGCCCGATAGCCCGCCGAGATGCGCCCCGGCGCCCGGGGCACGCGCCGCAGCGGCTCGGGCGACCCGGCCACGGCCTGGCCCACAAAGAGCCGGCCCGTCCCCTCGCCATCCTGCAGATAGACGACCGGCGCGAAGCGCGCGCTCTCGGCCGGCAGCAGTTGGCCGCGCGCCTGGACCATCGCAGCCCCCAGCGGCGCCAGCTCAGCCAGGCCGCTGTAGAGCTGCCGGCAGAAGCGCTCAATCTGCTCAGCCGTCAGCGCCCGCTGCATCGCCACCACCGCCGGCACCCCCGCGCGCACCAGCGCCGGGGCCAGCGCCGCCGCCCCGAGCTGTAGGGGCGGGGTTTCCCCGCCCTCGCCCTCCGCCCAGCGCAGGGCCTCCCCGCCAGGGTGCGGCGGTGGAGTCAACACCGCCAAGGCCGCCTTGGAGAGAAAAAGCGCGTTGTGCAGCGTCTCGGCGCTCACCGGGCTCGCCGCGGCCGCCTCATCCTCAAAGATCAGGTGCGGCGTCGCATCGCCGCCCGGCCGGCAAGCCGCCGTGCCATCCAGGTGCACCACCTGGTAGGCCGTGTGGCTGAGTGCCTCGCCGAGCGCCGCATATGTGGGCGGCGAGAGCACATCGACGTGCAGCAGGCCGCGCTTGCGCAGCTCATCCAGCGCCTTGAGCACAGGGCTGTCGCCGCGCTCGCCCGGCTCCTCGAGGTCCACCGGCCGGGGTGAGGCCACGAGCACCCGCAGCCGGCCCTCGACCTGGGCGGGTGCCGCTGCCTGCGCGCAGTCGAGCGAGCGCGCCAGCGCCAGCGCCCCGTCGGCCACGAGGAACGAGCGGCCATCGTGGATCAGCTCCCAGGGGTAGCAGGGCAGCGTGGGCGAGCCGGCGTCAAAGCGCAGTTGCACCGTCAGCGCCTGGCGCGCGGCACGGCTCTCGGCCAGCGCCTCGGCCAGCGCGTCGCGTACCTCGCCCTCGGGGAACAGGGTCGCGTAGAGTGCCTGCCCCACCCGGGCATACTCGCCATCGGCCAGCAGCCCCGCCAGCTCGTTGGGCGCAAACGGCAGTGGCGCCGTGGCGTGGGCATAGCCAATCGCCCGCACCTCGACCATGCGGTTGGGGCGCTCGATCAATTGCAGGCGAAAGGCTTCGCTCATCACACTCCTGACTCAGATGGATCACTCGCGGCCCACACATACTGGTCGCCTCACAACCGGGCTGGCCTTCGCCCTCATGGTACGCCCCTTGCTCCAGCAGAACAACGCTTCATCTGCATGGCTATGCCTCTCCGAAGGCAAGTGCCTGGTAGTACTCTGCCAGTAATCGCCATGTGCAATGGGTTCGTAGTCGGCGCTTGAGCGCCTTGACCCTCCAACATGGCGCCAAGTGCAGATGCGGCGCCAGTCCGCAGGAGTCAAGGCGCTCAAGCGCCGACTACGAACCTGGCCAGCCGCTTCGTACGGCATGGTGACAAAGTACTACTAGAACATCGGTCAAGTATTCGTACAGACGACGTCGCCCTGCAGCGCCCACAAGGGGCCAGGTCGCCCATACGACCAGGCCGATGCTCCAGACTGTCAGTCTGAACAGGCCGTCCACACAGGCACGGCACAAGGAGACTGGACATGAAAGGCAAACACTGCCACCTCGCCGCAGCGTTGGTGCTGGCCCTGTCGCTCGCCGCGGTTTCCGGCTGTTCTAGCCTGCTGGGCAATCGGGCGCAAGTCGGTGGCACGACCACGCCCGGCGGCACCGGCACGCCGCCGGCGACCCGGGCGACGGGCACGCCCACCAGCCGCAACAGCACACCGCAGTCAGCGCCGGCCACAGCCCCTGCCAGCGTCGTCCCCGTCTCGCGGGCCATCCGCGACGTGGTCGAATGCGTGCGCCCGGCTGTGGTGCAGGTCACCAACCAGCAACATGTCAACCCCGAACTGTCGCAGGGGGCCGTCCTGCAGACCATCGGCATCGGCTCGGGCGTCATCTATGACCCCAGCGGCCTGATCCTCACCAACGACCATGTCGTCATCGGCGCCGAGCGGCTGCTCGTGACGCTGCCCGATGGCCGGAGCTTTGACGGCCGCCTCGTGGGCAGCGATCCGCAGACCGATCTCGCCGTCCTCAGGGTCAACCAGCAAGGTCTGCCGACCGCCGAATTGGGTGATGCGGCGAGCCTCGCCGTCGGCGACTGGGTCGTCGCCATCGGCAACGCACTCGCGCTCACCGGCGGACCAACGGTGACCCAGGGCATCGTCTCCGCGCTCGATCGGGCCATCCAGGCGCCACCATCATCGTCGAGCCAGACGGCCACGCCGCAGGCTGGCTCGCAGGGCGGCCGCTTCCTGTTCAACCTGATCCAGACCGACGCCGCCATCAACCCCGGCAACTCGGGCGGCCCATTGGTCAACCTGCAGGGGCAGGTCGTCGGCATCAACACCCTCGTCGCGGTGAGCACGCCCAGTGGTGAGCCGATCGAAGGCATCGGCTTTGCCACCTCCATCAACACCGCCAGGGCCATCGCCGACCAACTCGTCGCCACCGGCCGCGCCGTGCATCCCTACCTGGGCATACAGTACGTGCCCCTCAGCCCTGCCCTGGCGGCGCGGCTCAACGTCTCCGAACAGCGCGGCATGTACATCCAGAACGTCGTCGCCAACTCGCCGGCGGCGCAGGCCGGCCTGCGCCAGGGCGATGTGATCGTCAGCGCCGACGGTCAAACCCTCGACACCGAGTCGTCGCTGGCGCGCGTCATCGAATCGCACAAGCCCGGCGATACGATCGCCCTCACCGTCGTACGCGATGGCCGCCGGCTGACCCTGCAGGTCACCCTCGGCCAGCAGCCTTCATAGGAAAGGGCGAGAGCCCTTACTACAAAGGGGCTCTATGGCACAGAACATGCTAGACCATCGCTGTGCCTGAAGGCAGGCCCGTCCTCCTGGTCATCCCTATCCGTGGCAGCCTCTGGAAGCAACCCGACCTGCAGGTGGGGTCAAAGACCGTCGGGTCGTAGGGGCCTATGCCCGATGCTGCTCTGACCAGGGTCCGGCCTCGCACAGCCGCCTGCCGCCAGGCTCCCCACACGTCCGCAGATGAGCGGCGAGAGGTGGTCGGATAGATGAGCAGCAATCGGGAAGACGACGGCAACCGGCCGGACCCTCCCCTCGGCAGCGGGATGAAGAACCTCTCCTGGCTGTGGGTCCTGCTCGCCGTGGCGCTGGTCGCCTGGAACCTGTGGGCCTTCCTGGGGCCCGCCACCAGTCAGGGCAGCGTGGAAATCCCCTACAGCACGTTCCTCGAGCAGGTTGAGGCGGGCAACATCAGGAGCGTCGAGATCAAAGGTACCCACATCCGCGGCCTGTTCAGAGCGCCGGTCGAGGCGCAGAGCGAGCCTTCGGCTCCTGGCTCTCGGTCCGGCGCCTGGGCAACGCCATCGCCAGCGGAGGATTTTACCACCACCTGCCCCGAGGCCATCAACGACCCCAGCCTGATCCCACTCTTGCGGGCAAAGGGGGTGACGATCAAGGTGGTCTCTGCCGGCACGCCCTGGCTGCTGACGGTGCTGAGCAACGGCATACCGATTGTCCTGCTGATCGGCTTCCTGGTCTGGATGAGCCGCCAGGCCCCTCAGAACCAGGGCGACATCATGGGCTTCCTGCGCAGCAAGGCACGCCGCTACAACGCCTCGAACCAGAAGCGCGTGCTCTTTCACGACGTGGCTGGCGAGGAGGAGGCTAAGCGTGATCTGGCCGAGGTCGTCGACTTTCTCAAGAACCCGCGCAAGTACCACGAGCTGGGCGCGCGCATCCCGCGCGGCATCCTGCTCATTGGCCCGCCCGGCACAGGCAAGACGCTGCTCGCCCGCGCCGTCGCCGGCGAGGCCGACGTGCCCTTTTTCTCGATCAGCGCCTCCGAATTCGTCGAAATGTTTGTGGGCGTGGGTGCCAGCCGCGTGCGTGACCTCTTTGAGAAGGCCAAGCGCTCGGCGCCGGCCATCGTCTTTGTCGACGAGCTCGACGCCGTAGGCCGGCAGCGCGGCGTGGGCGTCGGTGGCGGCTCCGACGAGCGCGAGCAGACGCTGAACCAGCTCCTGGTTGAGATGGACGGCTTTGACGAGCGCCAGAGCGTGATCATCATCGCCGCCACCAACCGCCCCGACGTGCTCGACCCGGCGCTGCTGCGCCCTGGCCGCTTCGACCGCCACGTCAGCGTGGGCCTGCCCGACCGAAGCGGCCGACAGGGCATCCTCAGCATCCACACCCGCCGCCTGCCCCTGAGCGAGGATGTGGACCTGGCCGGCCTCAGCCGCGCCACCTCGGGGTTCAGCGGCGCCGACCTGGCCAACCTGTGCAACGAGGCCGCCCTGGCCGCCGCGCGCCGCAACCATCCCAAGGTCGCCCTGGTCGACTTCGAGGAGGCGCTCGACAAGCTGCTCTTGGGCAACACGCGCAGCACGCTGCTCTCCGACAAGGACCGCCGCGTCATCGCCTTCCACGAGGCCGGCCACGCCCTGGTCGCCATGAGCCTGCCCGAGGCCGACCCCATCCGCAAGATCAGCATCGTGCCCCGTGGCCAGTCGCTCGGCGCCACCGCCCAGACGCCCCTGGAGGACCGGGCCAACTATAGCAGGTCGTACCTGCTCGCCCGCGTCGCCGTCATCCTCGCCGGCCGCGTGGCCGAGGAGCTCTTTATCGGCGACGTCACTGTCGGCGCCGAAAGCGACCTGCTGCAGGCCACCGAGCTGGCGCGACGCATGGTCACCCGCTGGGGCATGAGCGAGCTCGGCCTCGCCTCCTATCGCTCGCTGGGGCAGGAGCAGCCCTTCCTGGGCTACGACCTCGCCCAGGGCCGCGACTATAGCGAGGCCAAAGCGGCCGAGATCGACCAGGCCGTCGGCGCCCTGCTCAAGAGCCGCCACCAAGTCGCCCAGGCCATCCTCCAGGGCCAGGAAGAGGCGCTGCGCCGGCTGGTAGAACTCCTGCTGCGCGAAGAGACCGTCACCGCCGAACAGGCCGCGGCCGCCCTCGCCGGGCCCGATAGCGTACACGCCTTCAGGCCCGCGCAGGCCGAGGCCGTCCCGGCGTAGTAGTCTGCCGCAATGATTTTGATGGGCTACGACGCCCACAAGGGGCTAGGCTACGCCCATCAAAATCATTGCGGCAGGCTGCTACCAACCGCTCGCCTACCTAGAATCTCCACTGGAGCGTGTTACATGCGCAAGATACGTCCTTCGAGCGCGGTGTTTATTGCCATCACACTGGTCATCATCTGCACGCTGACCATCTCTTTCTTGCCGTTCTTCGTCGAACAGGTCTGGCCGCCCCTGTGGGACGCGACCTGCCAGCCCCGCGGCGCCTCGCCGCGCGGCTTTGCCGCCGTCGGCCCCTTCTGTAGCGTTTGGCCGTGGCCGGCGCTCCTCGCCGTCCCCATCTCGTCGGCCCTGCTCGTGGTGTTGTTCATGCTTGTTGCCGGAGTTGCCTTGCTGCGCCAGCGCCAGCCCTGACCTCGCCCTCCAGACCAATTCCTAGCAGCGCCCCGCCTGCCGCGGCGAGTCGCCTGGCTGTTATTGCGAGTGACCCAGGGTCTCCGAACCCTGGGTCACTCGCAATGGCAGGCCGAGGAATCGCGATTTCTGTTGCAACCTGCCGCCCGTCTGTGTATAATGGATAGCCGACAGTTGAAGCGGAGATCAACCGACGGGAGATGGTATGCCGGACAGACATACGGTCCTCATCGTCGACGATGACCCACCCATCCGCGAGATGCTCTCGGACTTTCTCAAGGAAGAGGGCTACGACACCCTGGTCGCCAGCGATGGCGCCAGCGCTTTGCACACCCTCCGCCACTCGGCCGAGCGCATCAACCTCGCGCTGCTCGACATGCGCCTGCCCGACGTCCAGGGCCTCGAGATCCTGCGCGCCATGGCCGAAAAGGGCATGGAGCTCCCCGTCATTGTCATGACAGCCCACGGTACGTCCTCCACAGCGATCCACTCGATGCAGCTCGGCGCCTACGACTATCTGACCAAACCGATCGACCTCAACCAGTTGGGCTTGACGATCAGGCGCCTGTTGGAGCATCATGCGCTCGCACAGCAGGTCAAGTCGCTGCAGACCAAGCTCAACGAATACCTGATCCACGAGCGCATCGTCGGCTCGAGCCCGGCGATGCAGGAGGTCTACAAGCTCATTGGCCGCGTCGCCGCCAGCGATGCCACCGTGCTCATCAGCGGCGAGACGGGCAGCGGCAAGGAGCTTGTGGCCGAAGCCATCCATGAGAACTCGGCCCGCGCCGACCAACCGCTGATCAAGGTCAACTGCGCCGCCCTGCCCGAGACGTTGCTCGAGAGCGAGCTCTTCGGCCACGAGAAAGGCTCCTTCACCGGCGCAGTGACCCAGCGCAAAGGCCGCTTCGAGCTGGCCAGCGGGGGCACCATCTTTCTCGACGAAGTCGGCGAGATGAGCCCCAACACGCAGAAAAAGCTCCTGCGTGTGCTCCAGTTCGGCGAGTTCCAGCGGGTCGGCGGGTCTGAGGCGTTGTACACCGATGTGCGTGTCATTGCCGCCACCAACAAGAACCTGGAGCGAGAGGTGGAAGAAGGCCGTTTTCGCGATGACCTCTACTACCGCCTCAATGTCATCCGCATCCCCATGCCGCCGCTGCGCGAGCGGCGCGAGGACATTCCGCTCCTCATCGCCCACTTCCTCGACCGCTACCGCTACCGGCCTGGGGTGCCGCCGACCAAGATTTCTGAAGAAGCCCTCCGGCTGCTGATGGACTATTCGTGGCCCGGCAACGTGCGCCAGCTCGAGAACACCATCGAGCGCGCCGTCGTCTTGGCACAGGGCAAGCTGATTACCGCCCAGCATGTCGCCCTCGACTCGCCACTCACGACCGACAACCTGCTCAACATCACACAACGGGTACGGGCGCGCACCGCGCTGGCAGCCATCCTGGAAGACGTCGAGCACCTGGCAGTCGAGATTGCCGTCACCCAGGCCCGCGGCGACCGCGAAGAGGCTGCCCGCATGCTGGGCCTGCCGGCCAGGGAGCTGGAGGCCAAGCTCCGCGCCCTCGGGGCCAGGCGACAGTCGGACCTTTCCTCAGCAGCCGGGCAGGGAGAAGGGGAGGCCAGGTGAAGCTTTCGCTTGACCAGACCGCAAGCCAGCAACCGGCCCACGAGATGGAGATGCGCCCCTCGCCGGGGCTCATCACGTTTGCCCGCCTGCTGACCTTGCCGGCGTGGGAGCTGGAGCAGACCATCCGCGACGAGATCCAGGGCAACCCGGCCCTCGAGCTGAGCGAGCCTGAGCTCTGTGCCGTCTGTGGCGCGCCCCTCGTCGACGGAGTCTGCTACGAGTGCTTACGCCGCGACAGCGAAGTGCTCGACCGCGAGGAGCGCTCGCATCAACAAGAGATCGACGAAGAGTTCGACCCGTTGACGCTGATCGCCGGGCAGGTCAACCTGGGCGAGCAGTTGCTGCACGAAGTCGGCGCCCAGGTCCACGAAGAGGATATTCCCATCGCCCGCTACCTCGTGGGCTACCTCGACGACCGAGGCTTTCTCGACTGCGACCCCGAGTTGGTCGCCTTTACCCTGAACGTGAGCACCGAACAGGTCGAGCGCGTGGTCCGGGCGCTGCAGCAGGCCGGCCCCGTTGGCGCCGCGGCGCGCAACGTCAAAGAGTGCCTGCTGCTGCAACTGGAGCGCCTGGCCGATGCCGGCTTTGAGCACCCCCTGGCCGAGGCCATCATCAGAGACCACTTTGAGCGCCTGGGGCAGGGCCAGTACCACGAGATCGCACGGGCGCTGGGGGTCTCGAGCAAAGA